>JAABUO010009839.1_pt1 | contig 10655 bp, 16 predicted proteins | sample 5559291 | NCBI WGS metagenome assembly JAABUO01 (sample SAMN10711878, study PRJNA513372) | rock metagenome | isolation source: Antarctica rocks | place: Antarctica: Victoria Land, Finger Mt sud
TTTTTGTATTGGGCATCGTGCATACCATATGATTGGTTTGGACAGGATGCCTGAGGGCATGCGACCCACTTTCTTACAACTCTATATTCATGATCAAGATAAGCTGAACGATCGGATGGCCATGAATGTTGCAGAAAGGTTGGATAGGAGCGCGGCCTCTCCCCTAGTCACTCTAAAATCCTCTTACTGTGCTGAGTGTTGGTTTATGACTTCAGCTGAGTCCAAACGCCAGTCTGACAGATCGGATTTCAAACACATGTTCCCAGGAATGATCTGCAGAGCCTGGTGAGATACATGGCTTGCAGAGAAAGTTGGAAACTTACAGCACATGTGTACAATCATATCTGCTCAGTGTGTCAATTGATTAACTGAGTTAAGAGAAACATCAGGAGCTTGCACGATGAGTGTATGTGCCACTGGCACCATACTGTGATCATGTCAGAGGTCCGACATTTTGTGTGCTCCGCTGTCAGGTATCATTATGCAAGAATATCTCCTGACAGGGCTTCTGAGAATAGAATAATTCATGAACTGATCAGTTCAACCACAAAGGTCACGTGGGTTATTGCAAGCACTGCATCTGTCTTGTCTGCCTGTCTGAGCCTCATGCACTGGCAGATGCAATGTACAGCGTCAGAGGTCACTTAAGCAGCATACCAGGAGTCAAGCACCACTGTAGGCCAGAGCGTTGAATCAATTTTCGATCATAAGGCCTGCTCCATGAGCTAAACTGACAGCATTTGCAGCAAAACAATTGTAATAGTACACAAATACACCAATATACATGCACCAGCATGCCAGATCATGAGAGTAATAGGGCACCTTCATGCACCTGGTATGTCAAGCTGTGCTGAGCCCTTGAGAAGGGGGGTGTGGCCATGCAAAGAACTGGCATCAAGACTGTTGACATACTGAACAATCCCCTGCCAATCTGCAGCATGCTGCAGGTCATTCACTTCACATGGTTCAGACAGCCTTTGTACGCTCGGCTCTTCGAGCTGCTGTGCTAAGACCTCCAGCATCACTTTTGAATCTGCCCCTCGAGGATACTGATGTACCATAGTCAAAGCAGACTGTATGCTAGTCAGGATCTGCACATCAGTACGACCCAGTAAAACCAAGACGATAAAACGAACATAACATTCAAGTGAGCACTTGTTTGCTGATCATTTCACGCATAAGGAACAGAGTGCCTACAAGGTGCGAGGGTGACCGTGCTGACTGTAAATGACCAGTAATTTCCTGCCATGACATAGGCAGGCTCAACAGAATGTAACATGATAGTAAGGCTTACCCCGCGCGAAAGACAGATTTTGGCATACACAAAGGCCCGAGACTCATTGGCACGGTTGGTACACAGCGCGTCAGCCCACTCTTTTGTCTCAGCAAGCTTGTCAGCTGTATGCTTGAAGTCCAGCTGAAAAGGCTGGGAATGAGTGGGCTGGGCAGCAGCTGGCGTTGAACTCATTATCGCATCTCTCTCTCTTGACAGCTGACCTACCTTGCTGTACAGGCAGCGTCTGAGATGCAGCATGTCTTGCTGCTGAGCATCTGTCAGTTGCAGTGTTGCCTGCATTGAACACATGCATCTACTGTGTGCATCTAGGCAATGTTATCGTACATACATGCTTTGCATAGCATGTCTGCAGAGGGACTGTTGCATGCATTACAAAAGTCTTCCAGCATTGCTACATAAATGCTAGGTTGCAACAGCAGGGACTAAATGACAGATGCAGCAGCCCACAACAAGCAACCTACAGCTGCTTACAGTCTACAAAAACGCAGACTAAGCACTGAGCTAAGCAAATGTCAAAGGCAAATACGCTGATGTCCTGCCAGCATATATCAGCACACACATGAGTAGATGCAAAACAGCGAATGGCGCTTTATCAATGCAAGACAATTGGAGTCCTGTCTTACCAGCAGACTTTCATTTGCATTGTCTGGCGGGGCTTCATGAGACAAGCTTCCATCTGCCATGTTGAGTGAGTGCAGAACCTCCAGATTTTTGGCATTGCCAAAACCAAAGCAGATGAGGATTGCCGTGACTTCCATGGTCCAGCGGCACAGCTGAGTCAGCGCTGGACTGTCATTCCCGCTGTCGGCTTCAATGTGTAAAAGGCATTGTGCCTGCTTGCGCACATATGCCTGCAAGCAGTTGGTTGTCAACGCTGCAACATTCTTTAATGCCCTGCCCAACATGGGTTGAAGCTGCGAAAAAGCAGACATTATGTTTTGAATCTTGAGCCTGCGCAAAAGTTATAGCAACAGGGTGTGCTTTGGACGATGGCATGACTGAGCCTGAAATGGCCACTGCATGCACAATGTGCGTGCTTAGGTGCAAACTGTATGCTCACCGTGTATAGCTTGGCAATATGTGCGGGGGACATGCCACGGATGTCTTCCACTTTTACTTCTTCTTCCTGGTCATGCACTGTCAGCACCAGCACAGAGCCCTGCTCTTTGAGGACGAGCCCAGTCCTTTCTAAGATCCTCAAACTGACGTCTGTGAACTCTGTCTGCAGGATGGCAGAGACAAGTGAGCCGGTCAACCAAGCACAGGTTGTAGCGCTGCAAATCTCAGTCTGCAGGCCAAAAGCCGCATCTGAACATATGCATCACCCAGTGAATGCGCTTGCATCATTGCTGTACCTGCGTTTCAGCCTGCGCTGGAAAAGCTGGTAAGCCACTCCGCTTGTTTGAAGCAGCAAGCTCTAGCAGGTGGTTTCGTGCTTCAAGCTGCCCTTGTCTCAACTTCAAGTCGTGAAGTTGCTTAGCTGTTTCAGCAAGCTGAGCTTCTATGGTTTGAGCACGTTCCTGAGAGATGCAGCACATCAGAAAGCACTTTTAGTCTAAACCACAGGTGATCCTGCATAAGAGACTCCACCAACCTTCTTTTTTTGTCTAGCCCGCTGCTGCGCCTTACGATTCTTTTCTTTCAACCGCTCATTACTTGTGGGCTGTGGCCTCAAGGCTGGCAGCGACAGGATGTCTGGGCCCAAATCTAATTCCAGACCTGGTAAGAAGTCCCAGTTCGTTGAGTCGCCAGGACTGCTGTCGGTGCCCGCAACGAGCTCGTCGACAGGACCCGGGGCAAACATAATGCGCCTGAAGCAAGTAGCACACAGTGATGACTGATGCGAGGTACAATACCTGCATGAGAAATCGCTTTCATAGCTCGGCTCACAAATACTCGTTTGAAAACCCGCCGTTTCGCCTTCATTGGAAGTGAATCAAAGTTTGTGCATCAAGCACTAGGCAACTATATATAGGCAGCAGTATAGGCGTCTTAAAGCTGACTGTATTTCACACAAGCAGATGCATTCTGTGAGTGGTGGTTATTGACTGTCTGCATGCTGCACACCAGTGTTCATGGTCCAACTTGAAGGACTTCACAAATCCTGTAGATACTGGTATATTTAAGAGCTCAAGAATATACTGTAAGACAGCACAAGCATATAATGTACAGCCTTTGCATCTGACACTGAGACCTGTACCTTCGCATCTCCTCACATGTGCATCACGACCTGTTGACCAGGTCTGCAGAGCCTCAACCTCATGTGCACAATGAACACCCAGCATGCTAGCACAGGCAAAATTAACAGCCAGTGTGACATAATCACAAGCTCTATGCTGTTCCAGCCAAAGCTTTGATAAGGGGAGTGTGCCCATGAACATTGTTTTCGTCAAGACTCTGGACACATTGGATAACTCCTGCCCAGTTAGCAGCATGCTGTAGGTCGTCCACGCCAGACGGCTCCAACAAGCTGACTATGGAAGGCTCCTTATGTTGCTGTGCTAAAGCATCTAGCAACTGGTTCATGTCTGCAGCCCTTGGGAACGGATGGACCAGCATCTTTGCATGCTGCAGGCTGCTCTGAATCTGCAAATGTCGGCGACATTGCATACAGGTTCTTGTAACATATTCACCAGTGTTTTCTGACAGTAATTGACATACAAAAGACAGCAAGGAACAGAACAGACACAAGCGCTGTAACGTGCAGGCATGTGAAACCACAAAGACACGATGTTGTGCTTGTGCTCAGCTAACATGGGGAGCCATACATCAAAACAGAGCTTTGACAACGAGCAATGGCAGCGATGGATGGTAAACAGAGCTGAAAAGACTGTATACAAGAGACTTACGCAGCGATACAGGCATACAACACAGTACATGTATGTTCGGCTCTCTTCAGCACGGTTTGCGCATAGCTGATCAGCCAACTTTTTAGTCTCAGTGAGCTTGTCAGCAGTATGCCGGAAACCCAGGTTGAATGGCATTGGCTGAGAGGGCTGACCAGAGGGCTCAGCTGCATCAACCTGCTGCAATATGCTGGCCCTCTCTCGTGCCAGCTGGCCTAGCTTGCCATAGAAGAGACGCCTCAGATGTAGCATGTCTTGCTGTTGGCTGTCTGTGAACCTGAGAATCGCCTGTAAATGCATGAACTATGTTCCTTTGATGGGTTGGATGTGGAGGAAGTTCCTTTCAGCATACACACGCATTTCGCCTTTTGTGCATGCAGGCATGCTGTGCAGTTGTGATGATGAGTTTGCCCATGCATGAATGTGCTTACAATTAGAACGTGAGTATCAGCAGACACCTTCCCATGATGTGATGTGAGTCTCCTGAAATGGTGGACGTTTACACATGTAGCTGCAGCTGCCCAGCATGGCTATCGCCCCACAGCCGCGCACAGCATGCATATGTACCACAGCATGCATATGCGTGCATCATTTGCATACAAAGTGAGCACTGTACTCAGTGTAGCACTGTGTACAACAAGTGATCACCAACTGTACTTAGTGTAGCACTGTGTACAACAAGTGATCACCAACAGTACGACCAACGCACAAGGCAATCTTGCTCACCAACAACCCCTCATGAAAGTTGTCAGGTGCAGGCTCCTGAAAAAGCGCTCCAGTTTGCATGTTGAGGGAATTCAAGTGTGTGACAGCATCTGGGTTGCCTAAACAAAAGCAGATGGCCAGTCCAGAACACTCCAGACTCCAGCGTTGCAAGGAGACAAGTGATGGGTTGCTGCTTACACTATCATCTAAAACATCCAGGAGACACACCGCCATCTTGCGGGCAAAAGCCTGCATAAATCACACCAGAGTGCTGCTTCACCAACTCCTGAAACTAGCAGTGATGACTACGTTTTTAATAGTGAGTTGCAGTATTAGCTGTTAAGTCCCCCTGCTTCCAATGTCGAGCCCCCAGTTACAGAACTCAGGTTCAATCTTTCTGTACATGCCAAAACACATGTTACGTTTGGCACAACATAACGGCATGTAACATACAGGGCATACCGTGTACAGCTTGGCAAAAGCTTTGAGGGACAGCATGCCAATCTCTTCGATTTGCATTTCCTGATCAACGTCATGGACTGTCAGCACTAATGCTTCACCCTGTTGTGTCCTCCTCAGGCCTGACTTCTCCAGAGCATTCAACATGACCTCTCTTGTCTCAGCCTGTTCATCCACAAGCAAGTCATCAATCACCCAAGCATCTATAAATGCAGGAATGCATGTTGCTGTTGCTGGTGTGCTTACAGCGCGCATCAATGCTCTCAATCTCTTGCAAGACTCTGTGACCAAGGCTGCCACACCTGCCATATGTTGAGTCTAGTGCTTGGAGCACCTGGAGGTACGGAGGCAGTGTCCTGAAAGCTCTGTTGCTTGTTCAGAGCAGCAACTTTCTCCAGCAGATCATTTCTTGCTTCAAGCTGTCTTTGCCTCAGCTTCAGAGCATGAAGCTGACTTGTCGTTGCAGCTAGCTGAGCCTCTATGGTCTCAGACCGCTCCTGCGCCAGCTAAAATGAGTTGACGGCATTAAAGTAGTCCAGGCAAGGCCCTGCATCAATGACACTAACAGACCTTCTTTCTTTGCCTGAAGCGTTTCTGAGCTATGCGGTTTTTCTCCTTGATTTTCTCTTGATTGGTTGTGTGTGGATTCGCAGGCTGCTGTAGCGCCAAGTCATCCACCACCGGCTCGAAGCCAGCGTCTAAGGCTTCCAAAAAGTTCCATGCAGTCAGGTCAGCAGAAGCGCTCTCAAAGCCTGGGTCAATCCCTAACACTGGATCCGAGGCAAACATACTGTGGGGTGGCTCGAATTGCTCACTGACGGCACAAACATCACGCGACCTTGCGAGCCATGGTCCAGGCCATGGTCTAGGCTAACCTGTCACCGTTTCGTCTCCTCCGAAGAAATTCCTGTTGCAATCATCATCGAACACAAACCAAAACACGCTCTGCATTGCACACACGCTAAACAAAATCATCAGATCATGACCTGTGCGTTGCAGCTCTAGATTGAACTTTGCAGTTGGCGTGGCCAGCTTTGAATATCTCACAAAGCTTTAAAACTTGCATACTCTAGACGCAACTCATCTTTAATTTACGAGACGGTGACTTGACCACAAGAGCCTAGAAAGACACAAGAATGAAAACTCTGTTTACAGCAACGAATATTGACTGATGGAAAAAAACACATCCTGCCAACCGACACCAAATACACTACAATAGTACAGGTTAGTTTGACCTTGTGGTCAACATCATCGGCCCACTGGGCCTCAGCCAGCTAGAGAATCTACCACAGTGTGTTTAATCAGAAATCCTGTGCATAGAACGCTCAGGCGAGCTGCTTGCTCAATCCTTGCTCTTCTTCTTCTTTTTCTGAAGCCACATGCACAAATAAGCTCAGCGCCTGCAGCCTGGAAACTACAGCAGGGCAGGCTAGGTGCCCAGTGGGGCTGCAGATGCATTTGACTACTGCACAGCTGTGACTGCCAATCATTGCAGCTGAGATGAGCAAATGCATCATTTGAGTGGAGAAGAGACACTTGCCATAAAGCTGGGGATGCTACCGTATAATGAGCATACTAACATGCTGCAAGAAATTACAAGATCACTGGATGGGGTACATGTGGCATATGATCACACCTTGGGTTTGTCAGCAGCTGGCGGGGCCTCAGCTTCTGCAGCAGCTCCTGCTCCATCAAAGTACCGCTCTGCCTTCTTCTTCTTGGGCTTGGCCTCTGCAGCAAGTAGATACACGTGCCGAGCAGAAACTTAGCAAGCAAAACATTTGCCAAACCAGGAGTTGAGATTGGCAAACATCAGGCCATGCCCTAGGCTCAGATGCAAGCTGGACCTCAAACTCAAATGCACATTGATCAGAACCTAATCATACTCTTAGATGTGATATGACTACTTCTGCTGCTCAAAACAACAATGCCTGAGCATCCAATTTGCAATCGCGCCATGCAAGTGACATGGCAACCACATCATCATCCTTAACACTGCTGTGATCATCGATTGTCACCTTCAGCAGCACCAGGATCCTCAGCAAGCTTCTTCTTCTTCTTTTTCTTCTTCTCGGCAGGGTCTACGGCCTCAGCACCATTAGTCTCCTCCTGAACAGGCAGATCTGATGCAGCAAGCGCTGCCAGAGTGTCCGCCGTCTCTGCCACGGTGTCTGCATCGCCTGCAGTCGCTGACTTCTTCTTTTTCTTCTTCTTCTGCTCAGGCTCTGCCGCGCCATTGGCTTCTGGCTCTGCAGCCCTCTTCTTGCTCTGCAGGTACAACCACCGCAACTACATACTGTAAGATGAGCAAGGGGTAACAAGACCACAATAGCCTTGGTCAGAACATCCCTGGAGCATGAACATTGCTTGCTGAAATGCAGCTGGAGTGCAGCTTGAGCGTATTGCAGCTCACTGTGTTGCAATGTGTTGAGAAGATGTAGATGCTGCAGAGCAGATGCACACAACAGGCTGTGCATGAGACGCAGCATCATGCCCATGCAAGGCTTGACGTAAATTTCAGCAGGGGTCATAGAAACACACCATCCCATCAAATAAAACATCATTCCATCTGTTGTCCACAAGGTCTCAGCAGCAGTGCAGCAGCAAAGCTGCTTGGCTGGGCTTCTGAGTACTGGAATGGGATCAAGGCTTTTTAGAAGGTCTGCATGCATATCGTTTTGGTGCACCAGCATGGCTGGCGTTGACAACACAACACAACACAACACAACACAAGAACAGAACACAACAAGGGCATTGCTTACCTTCTTTTCAGGTTTGGCAGGCTCCATGACCACATCAGCATCAGCGTTGTAGGCCTTAGGGGCCGTTGGAAGCGCCCCAGAAGCGCCCTGCCTGCCTGCATCATACTTCTGTGGCTCAGCCTTGCCTCGGGGCTGTGCTGACTCACTGCCCAGCAGCTTCCCTTCCAGCTGCCGTAGCCTTGACTCAACCTGCCAGTCAAGCACTTGCACTCAGCACTTTCTCAAACAGCTGTTTTGGGATGTAAAGCTAGACAAGGCTCAACTAGGCAAGGCCATACCAAGCAGCTCTGGCAACAGCAGAAGCTGCTGGTGGGGTCAGTCTGTGCCTTGAGATGCTTTGGTGATGCTATCACACTTGTGTTGGTAGCAAAGTACTTGTAACAAAGCAGCGGTCACAAGAAGGCATGACAGCAGATGAGAATGAATGTAGGTGAACTTTCGAGGTGACAAGTGCATGTTGCGTTTCTTCCTGTCCCCGGAGAGTGCACCATTTGATGTAGCCTCCATTCAAAACCAGCCAGCCCGGAAAGGGACTGACAGGCTCATTCAAAAAGGCGTTTGAAATAAGATTGATGTGCATGCTGCGTAGCACATGACCACATGCAGGAAGATCATACAAGACAGACTGAACAGAGTTAAAACAGCATCTGACTCACAGGCAGCTGCAGGATGGCTTAAGAGACACGTGCCAAGTAAAGCCCATGGAGCTACGTATTGGCCAGCTGAGTTGCAAGCTCAGATGAAAGGAGCATGTACCTTGCTCCTGCTTTCCAGACCAATGGTGGCGTCTGCAGACTCTCCAAGGGCGTCTACTCTGATGGAAAGGGAGCACTTTGCTGCCAGGACACGGGAAATTTTGCCCTTGAACTTCGGGGCTGCCTGCCCAATGAGTGATGCATGGTAGATGAGACCGTACTTAGGAGTCTCATGCTTTGTCTTCAGCGCTCTGCACAACATGACATAGACATCATGAGTAAGCGCAGATCACCCAGTTGGTGTGTGCGCGACTTGCAGTGTATTGAGTGGATACAACAGCATGCTTGAGGTGCAATGTGCAAACATGACAGCATGACAATATGGTGCTTGGTCAGTCTGCTGAAAACAGCGACCATCGGTTTGAAGGTCCTATGTACCAGCAGTCAGGCTGAGCCTAACAACTTCACCTGCTTGCATCCTCTTGAACAAAAGCATCTGGGTTGATTGTCACCTGGTCAAATTGTTGTATAAACAGAGCATCTGGATGAGTCAAGCTTCATGGCAAAGTACACTCAGATGCTTTTAAACTTTTGAGTGTAATGTCACTCAGTCGAGTAATAAAGTCCTGCAAGTGAGCATGGCCGTGGCATCTCGAGAGTGAAGACATTTGGGGACGACAGGACATGGGAGCTGTCGGTTACCTGAAGAGTGCCTTCTCTGCTCCCAGGATTTGCACAGTACTGGCAGGGTGCTTGGCCAGGTTGAGCAGGCTGCCAGCATGGGCTATGAGGCGGGCCCCCACCAGCTCACCCACCAGCACTGTCAGGTTGGGAGCAATGGCTTGCATCCTGCTCTTCAGGTAGTCAAACAGCTGGCCCCTGTACTCTGCCAAGGCAATCACCTGCATGTCATGGCTTGATGCTGAGTGACTGTGTATGACTATTCTTGTAACACACAATATTCTGAGCAACCAGCCTCACAACAGGGTTTCTCATGTTCAAGAAGCCGTACGAACAAACGAATGTCGCTGACTACATTGTGAGATGCTCCATCCAATGGCTAGTACAGATGACTTGTGCAGAGGGCCTTGTGAGGAAGTGGGGGATTGCAGCTGGGTTGAGTGTCGGCACCTGATCACACAGAGCCTCAATGTTCATCATGTCCTCCACACTGATTTCTGTGCCCATGGATATGACAGCTGCATCCTTCAGGTGGGACTCCTCCTCTTCCTCCAAAGGGATGCCTGAGAAGTCCTGAGCTGCAGCATTCTCTCGTGTGCCCATCATCTTGATCTGCAACACCCAAACACTGGTAAGAATCGCAACAGCGCAGCGAACGCGAATAAGTGTTCTCAGTCACTGGCGCCTCATTAGCTGAACTGAATTGGCTGGACAAAGCAAGGCTGATCCACTCACGAATCTTGGAAGTCTGATGCTCAGAGTCATTCACCACACAGCTGGAGACTTGCAAAATGAATCTAGGTAAAACATAGGCAGCTGGGCATAGGCAACATAGGTCAGCTACGAGAAACCCATACAGTGTGGACAATGAAAGCATTGCAGGCGTTTCACACCACTCAAGTTTCACACACCACTCAGCTCGATGCAGCAAGAGTGAAGAAGAACATACCGCTTTTGCGTATTTGATGTTGTCAGCCACAATCTTAGTCATTTCTGGGAAATGCCAGCCATACCATTCCCTGACACGCATGGCATACGTGTTGAGCTCCTTGTCTAGGTCATCCAGCAGCCCAATGGCCTGGACAATCATTGTGTCCACCTGCCGTTCAAACCAGCACGTCAATGAAGAGGATTGGAATCCAGAGGGAAAATTTGAATTCTTGTGAAGCTCACGACCTAAATTGCAAGCTGTGCTAGAACGATCAAAGCA
>JAABUO010009841.1_pt1 | contig 10655 bp, 6 predicted proteins | sample 5559291 | NCBI WGS metagenome assembly JAABUO01 (sample SAMN10711878, study PRJNA513372) | rock metagenome | isolation source: Antarctica rocks | place: Antarctica: Victoria Land, Finger Mt sud
TGGCGCCGGTGGGACACAGCCCGGCAATACCGGCACGGCTCCGAGCGCGGGCGCCGCGACGGGAACGCCGGGTACGACGGTTTCGCCCACCGGCAACGGCGCACAGCCTGCGGCCGGTAATGGCACAACCAACCAACCCGGCGCAATGCCCCCCGCGAATACCGGTGCGAGCGGCCAATTCGGCCACGGCGGCAAGGGACGTGGCCCGAAGGGAATGCCCCCCAGTGCCAGCACTCAGCCAGGCACGAGCGCCCAACCGAGCGCTCCTGCCATGCCCGCTGCGCCCAATGCGAGTAACCCGGCGCCGAACAGTGGCACGCAGCCCGGTCAGGTCCCCGCCACCGGCGGCAAAGGCGCCCCCGGCACGAAGGGACACGGCGCGGCAACCGTCACCGCAGTCAACGGTAATCAGGTGACGGTGAAGTACGCGGACGGCACAACGCAGACAGTCGCGGTCGCGCCGAGCACACAGATCATCAAGGAGGTGACGGCGAGCACGGCGGACCTGAAGCCGGGTGAGACGGTGGCAATCGGTGGCGTCAGTGGGACGGGCGATGGGCAGAACGCCGCCACAATCGAAATCCCGCTCCCAACGACGAGCACCGCAGCCCCAGGTGGCGCGACCGCATCACCCCCGGCCACCAACACCCCCACACCGACGTCGTAATCCCTCTCGACCGACCGGCGCACACGCGCCGGTCGGCTTTCTCTCTTGTCAGTACATGGCCGCGTGGGAGTACCCAGCCCGCGCGGCAGTGTTTGTGTTTCCGGCCATAGTACGGAATGATACGCTGTGCGGGTGCCTCGTTCGCGTAATCGCACGGCGAAAGGAAGTGGACATGCGGGTCACTGCGTCGGTCGGTCGCGCATGAATCTTTTTTTGAGCGCGGCGGTATTCCTGCTCACCCTGGCGCTCATCTTTCTGCGCCCCAGGGGGATGAGCGAAGCGACCGGGGCATCCATCGGGGCCGTCGCGATGCTTGCGCTCCGCCTCACGACGCCGGGAGACTTCGCGCGCATCCTCGCGGAGACTGCGAATGTTCTGCTCTTTCTGCTCGGCATGATGCTCGTCACGGGCGTCGTGGAGCATGCGGGCGTCTTCGACGCGCTTGCGGTGCGGGCCGCCCGTCTGTCGCGCGGGGACGGGCGGCTCCTCCTCCTCAATGTCTTCCTGCTCGGCACGCTTGTGACGGCCTTTCTCTCGCTCGATGTGACGATCATTGTGGTGACGCCGATTGTCTACGCGCTGACGGAGCGGCTGAAGATCGAACCGCTCCCGTACCTCTTCGCCTGCGCCTTTGTCGCCAACACAGCATCGCTCTTTCTGCCGATCTCCAACCTGACGAATATCCTGATCTACGACCTCCTCCATCTCTCCTTTGTGCAGTTCGCGAAAGTGATGTTCCTGCCAAACCTCGCCGCACTCGCCGTCAATATCGGCGTCTTCTTCGTCATTTTCCGCCACCAACTGCCGCGCCGGTTCGCGACGACGGCGCTGACCGACGACGATCCGCCTCCGGGGTTCGCGATCGCCGCCATCGGTCTCTGCCTGGTTCTGGTGGGTTTGCTCGCCTTCGGCCTACTCGCCCTGCCCCTCGCTATCCCCGCGTGCGTCGGTGCGGTCGTTCTCACGATCATCGCGGCGACGCGGCGTATCGTGACGAGGCGCGACCTTGTGGGGAGCGTCAGTTGGTCGCTCTTCCCCTTCGTGGTCGCGATGTTCACGGTGGTGCGCGGGCTGGAGCGCGCGTGGCTCCCGCACCTTCCCACACTCCCGAGTGGGCGGGGTTTGGGCACGCTGCTCGTCATTGCCTTCGGCACAGGCATCGGCGCGAATATCGTCAACAATGTGCCGATGATCGCGGCAATGATTACCCTGCTGCGTCCGGTCGCGACGCCGGTGCCCGATCATCTTGCCTTCGCCACGCTGATCGGCACGAATATTGGGCCGAGTATCCTCACCTTCGGCTCGCTGGCGACGATGCTCTGGTTAGCGATCGTCCGCAAGCGCGGCGTCGCGGTGAGCGCCCGCACGTACCTGCGTATCGGCCTCATTACCACTCCACCAATGCTCCTCGCGGCGACGGTGACGCTCTGGCTGGTGCTTGGCGGTCTCTCACATTGAGGAGTGAGATCACCGGGATGTACGTAGCCGCCCCATAATGAAGATTAAAACGTAGTGAGACACTGATGGTAGCAGGCTGGAAAGCCTGCTACCACCAGATTTCGTAGGCGAAGGGCGTAATTCCTATCTGTTTCAGATGTTCGCCATTCCATCCGACGATGCGGCCGACAGACGCGCCGTATCCGCGACGCCGCTCGTTGGCAGGACCACCGTGAATGTCGTCCCGATGCCATGCATGCTCTCGAAGGTAATCGTCCCGCCTTGCAACTCAACAAGCCGCTTGACGAGCGCCAGTTCGAGTCCCGTCCCGTGCCCTGTATTGGCGGCGTTCTCCGTGGCGAATGCTTGAAAGACATTCGCCTGGTCTTCGGGTTTCATGCCGACACCCGTATCGCGGATATCAATCGCGATGTGCGTTGGGTCGCATTCGCGGCCGCAGAGCGTGACTGTGCCACCGGTTGGAGAAAAACGCAGCGCATTCGCGCCGAGTTTGAGGACGATCTCAATCGTCCACCGCTCATCCGCAAAGACGCGCACATCGCGCGCGGACATCTCGATCACGATGCGCTGCTGGCGCGACGCGGCGAGGACGTCAAGATTCTCTCGCGCCTCATCGAGAATGTCCGCGACGCTGAGATCGGCGCGCGTGAACCGGAGATTACCGGCATCGAGCCGCGCGAGAGCGATCATGTCCTCGATCAGACCGAGCGTTACGTGACCGGCGGCGACGATGTCTCCGTAGACCATTTGCCGGTCCGCAGGATCTTCCACTTCGCCCGCTGCCAGCATCTCGCCAAAGCCGACCACCGTCGTGAGCGGCGTGCGCAGGCGATGGCTCATGGCAATAATGAATTGATGCTTCTGTTGAATCGCCGCAATTAAGCCGTCGTTGAGGAGTTGCATCTCCTCAACGCGCTCCATCAGTTGCTGCCGCTCGTGCGCCGCTTCGGGGCCCAATTCCGCGGGTTCGCGCGCGCGTATCACCGTCAGTACGAGCAGCATGCTCCGCTGATGATCGGCGAGAAAGGGCGCACTCTCCACATCCCACGCGATGGCGGGATCGCTGATAGACGCGAACCGCATCCCGCTCCGACATATCGGTCCACCTGTCGCGATCGTTTCCCGCATCAGGGCAATCAGCGCGTCTTCGTCGCGCGTCGGCAGAACATCGAACAGGCATGCGCCGCAAAGAGGCCGGTCCCGATACGGTTCCGCAAGGAACGCCCGGAATGCCTGGTTCGCGGCGCGAATCGTTGCGTCAGCCGTCTCGATAACAATCATGCCAACGGGAACCCGCGCCACGAGACGATCAATAAGAGACGATTCGCGCGCCGCATCGGGCTGGGGTATGGCAATCCCAGGGCTATCTCCTTCAGTATGACCAGATACGTCCATGCTTGCCTCCAATCTATTATTCGTTTACAATCATGTACGTTCTCTTCTGCATGGTAGTATACGGCATCAATATCAATACTGAAGGGAATCATGACTCGCAAAAATGCGGCGGAATATCGCGTTGACACGCCCAACAATTGGATCGGTCTCGCGCCGCCGGACGTCTTCAACCGGCGCTTAATCGTTCTCCGCATCGCAATCAGTATCAATCTCCTGCTCGGTTTTAATTATTTGATCTGGCGATACCTCTTTTCGATCAACATTCACGCGCTCTGGTTCGCGATTCCGATGATTTGCGCGGAGACGTACAGCATCTTCGGCAACTTGCTCTTCTGTATCTCCCTCTGGAAACCGACGCAGCGCCATCCCGTACCGCTTTCGACGTTCATCCTTTCGTTTCGTCGTATGTATGGACGATTGCCTGCGGTCGGTGTCTTCATCACCGTCTACAACGAGCCGGTCGAATTGGTACGTACAACGGCTGAGGCGGCAATGGCGATGCGGCACCCGCCGATGGTTCCCGTGACTGTTTACGTACTCGACGATGGCGACAATGCGCGGATGGCGGCGATGGCTTGGGAAATTGGTTGCCAGTACATCACCCGTGGGAAGACATGGCAGGGGAAAGTCCGTCATGCCAAGGCCGGGAACCTCATCAACGCGCTGTGGCAGCAGTCGGGTGACGATTTTCTGCTCATTCTCGATGCGGATCAGATCGTCCTGCCGAATTTCCTTGAGGAGAGCCTCGGTCACTTCGCGGACCCCGAAGTTGCGCTCGTTCAAACGCCACAGTACTTCATCAACGTACCGGAGGGTGATCCCTACTGCTCGCACGCCGAAATTTTTTACGGCCCAATTCAGCAGGGGAAAGATGGCTGGAACGCCGCGTTCTTCTGCGGCTCGAATGCGATTCTGCGGCGCGATGCCTTGCTCCATATGGGGATGGTCAACTTCGCTAATGAGGTGGCGAAACACGGTATTGAATCCGCGCTCGATGGCGGTGAAGCCGTGCCGCTCCGGCCCTTTGCCACCATCAGCGTGACGGAAGACATGGCGACCTGCCAGCGGCTGCATTCCCTCGGCTGGAAGACCGTTTTTCACCCAAAAGTGCTCGCGGTCGGGCTTGCGCCCGATGAGTGGAGCGCCGCGCTACCCCAGAAGCTCCGTTGGGCGCAGGGGACGCTCCAGGTCCTGCTGCGCGAGAATCCGCTGACGTACCGGCCACCACGGGGCGCGACGAGCGCGCAGGAATACCTGAATAGCCTCTACCCGTCGCTGGCCCTGCCGCCGCGCAAGATCGGCCTCAGGCTCGGGCAGCGCCTCAATTACCTGATGACGATGTGGTCATATCTTGCGGGTCCGTTCGCGGTTATTTACCTTGCCGCGCCGATCATTTACCTCTTCACGGGAGTCCCGCCCGTGATCAGTTACACGGTGCCTTATTTCATCCGGCTCATCCCGTTCTTGCTTGTCAATCGCATCGTTTTCATCATCGTCGCACAAGGCATCAAGACGTTCCGCGGCGAGCAGCACAACATCGCTCTGTTCCCGGTTTGGATCCGTGCGCTCACGTCTGCCGTCAACAACGTCTTGTTCGGAGCGAAACTTGCGTTCATGGTCACACCCAAAGACAAGTCGCACCACAAGCGAAGCCTCGCTGACCTGTGGACTGTCTGGCCGCAGATCGCAGTAATGATGGCCACACTCCTTGCGGTTACGTGGGGAGTTATCATGATTCTCGGCGGGGACAGCCGGCGCTTCGGCATCCTCGTTAATTGCTTCTGGGCATGTTTCAACGTCGTGCTCTTGAGTGCCGCCCCGTACGCTGCGCTGTGGCAACCACCCCACGAGACCGACGCGGAAACGCGCCCGCAGCACGTCGAAACGGTTCGGGCGCTTCGCGGCGCCCCGTCAGCACGGTAGGGCAATGTGTCGGATGCGTGTTGATCGTGTCGGGGAGAAGGGACGGACTAGCGATTGGGCGGCGCGATGAGGCCGTTCAGGACTTGGGTAGCGTGTGCCTGCATGAGCGCATTGTTGGCTGTAAAGCGCGATCCGGTCACGCTCTCGCCCGGTGTGAGGGGTAATGCGTAGAGCATGACGATCCGCTGGTAGAAGAGTTTGCCGCCGCGCTCAACCCGCTGCTCCCAGTAGAGCGTACTCCAAGTCTCGTTTACGTCCGGTTTGATATAGTTGACGATGCGCGCCGTCACGCCGTTGCCGATGCCGATCTCGCGCTCGCCTTCGTTGATATAGCCGTGGAAGGCGTAGCAATTCTGTACCTTATGGTACGCCAGCGCATTCGCATCTTCGGTCGTCAGGACATCGAACCAGAATGGCTGCGCGCCCTCGGCATCGTACGCGTATCGGTCGTAGGTTGCGGTAGCGCCGAGGAATTGCTTTGGCCAGTCGTAGGATTCGACGAAGGTGCGGCGTAGGTCGGACAATTCCGGTGTGAGGAGGTCGAAGTCGCCTGCCGGAACACTCGTCGTCGTGGCGTTGCTGCCGAACGACGCAACGGTGACATTGGTGAGGGCCAGCGTTCCCGTCGCCACCAGGACGATGCTGGCAACCACCATCACACCCCGGAGGCCGGTGAGGGGTCGCATGCGGAGCGGTCTGTCCGCCTCAGGGCGGTAGCGGGGTGCGCGGACGATCATCGTCGCGACCGCGATTGCTCCCCCGAGGAGCGCCGCCGCGCCCAGAAAGCGGGTCGCGCCGGTTAACGTATCCTGCTGCCATGCGCCGATTTGCCAGCCGAGTGCCTGGATTGCGTCGTTCCGTGCCGCGAAATAGTGCGAGGCGAGGTACACGATGATGACAAAACTCAGGCCGATGACTGCCATACCAGCGGCACGTCCCGGACGGATCGGTACGGATGGCGCAAATTCGGCTGTTTGTGGCGCACCCGGCGACGCGCCGGAAAAATCCCGTGTAAAGAGCAGGCAGAGGAGAAAGAGTAGGATAAACGCGAGTACCATCTGAAAAATGCCCATTCCGATCAGTGCACCGGCGGCGAGCGCAAGTCCGCCGAACGCTAGGAATGCCGCCTGGACCGGGAATGGCGAGGGGTCCGTGGATGCGATGCGCGGCACGGCGTGGGGAGGGGGTAGCAGCGCGAGTCCGAACAGCGGTAGGAGCAGAAGCATTATGAGCACAATACTGGCGAAGAGCGTTACGCCGAGGAGTGCGTGAACCCATTCGAACGTGCTTCCCAGTCCCGAACGATGCGCGACCGCGAAGAGCACGAGAATGCGCGCACCGTTGCCAAGCAGAGTCAGGAACGTGCCTGCAAGTATCCAGAGTGCGAGCCGCCCCGCGATGGTAACGCCGTCTTCGTTTCCCCGCTTACCGCGAACGATGACGCAAAGTGCGATCCCAATGATGATCCAGGCGAGGAAAGAGTTGAAACCCGAGCAGGCAGAACCGATGCTCACGGCTTGTGGCCCACCCGGCGACGCAATGGTGAAAACCGTTGCGTCGGTTGGGTCAATCGCCGCGCCGACCGGGAGGATGTGCGTCATCTGTGCCGTTCCCCAGGCCGTCCAGTCTGTCAGCGGGTTGAGCAGATGGCCAAGCAGGAAACTGTACGGCACCGGCCAGATGAGGAAGCTAAACGCGAGCGCGGGCCACGCCCATCCGAGTGAGGCTGTTCCATAGAGCAGAATGACAAGGCCCGCTGCGAAGATTGGTAGGGAAGCAAGGTCGAGCCGCTTCGACCACGCATACGCATCAAGCGTGACAGGCAGGCCGACGCCAATGAGCATGGCGAGGATCAGCAGCGCGCCACCGGCGGCGACATCTAGCGGCCCCAGCGCTGCCGGGGAAACGCCCGCCCGGCGATAGCAATAGCAGCCGAGCGCGAAAGCGATCGGTGTCACGAGCCCGAGGTAGGCGAGGGGCGTATCGTACTTCATCGCACGAAGGAGGTCCGAGAGCGAAAAGAAGTACGCAGTCACGATGCTAATACTAATGGCAAGCGGTCGCCATACTACGCTGTTGGTCAGCGCCCGATAGGAATGTCGTCCAGACCGTTCGGATGCGGTGCCGGAGATTGTCGCCATATACCCCTCTCATTCGCCCGGCCCGCCGCATCGCACGTTGAGCGGTGAGAAATCGGATACATTTTCTACTCATTCCAACGGGACAAACACGTCATGCCGTCGGATGTGTATCTGCTGAACTACCGCGCTGCCGTGCCGCGCGAGCGGCGGCGGCGATGACTGATAAAGAACACGAGGCCGACGACCAGCAGGCCGGCGAGCGGCAGAAGGACCGCGAACGGCGCTTCGGGGAGGACCGGATTACCGGGGCCACCGTTGCCATGGCCGTTTCCACTGTTTCCGTTGCCATTGCCGCCCGCAGCGGCGAGGATGGGATTCGTCGCAACGAAGAGGCTAATTGTCAGAATTGCCATGATGACGAGGAATCGTACACGCTGCATTGATTACCGCCCTTCTCCAAAATGCCTTGCTGTTGTCTAGAGATCAAAAATCGTCTCCTGTTTAGTATAACGCAGCGTCCTCGTAAATGTGATGAATAATGTATCGGCAATATCACAGATGAGCTTTGCCGATCTCGATGTGTCCGTTATGCACCGTGCGCGGGGAGTGGCTGCGCCGAATTTCAGCACGGAAGAAGAGGCATTTCCCGATTATACGTCCCAATTTTCACGTATCCACTCGTAACCGCATCACATATACTGTGGTTCATCGTTATACGGGTGGGTATGAGTATGCGTGCAAGGGTTGTCATCAATGATCGCAGGGAATGTTCTTCATGTTTCATCGCGGCGGCCTATCGGCCCACACTTCGACGAAGCGGGGAGGGAAGGAGACGTATGACGATAACGGAGACTGCATGGGTGGATCAGGAACGCACCTCGTTCACGCCCTCCATTCCCGCATATGTGCTGCCGGACGATCCGTACGTGCCGACGTATGCGGACCCGTACGCAGCCAACCGTCCGGCGCCGTTGCTCGTGCGCTGGCTCGTGCCGCGAGACGCCGCGACCCGCGCGGCGTGGCGACTAAGCCTCCTGCGACTAATTATTATCACCAATCTCATTTTTGCGGTTTACTACCTCGGTTGGCGGTATCTCTACTCGATCAACTGGGCGAACTGGTGGATTGCCGTTCCCCTGCTCGCGGCTGAGACCTACAGTTTCGTGGACACGCTGCTTTTCTGCCTCTCGATGTGGAAGTTGCGCGAGCGCGGAGAGCCGCCGCCGCCGCCGGAACACGCGCTGGTGGATGTCTTCATCTGCACGTACAACGAGCCAGTCGAACTTGTTCGGAAGACCGCACGCGCCGCGCAGGCGATCCGCTATCCCCACATTACGCACGTCCTCGATGACGGCGCGCGACCGGAAATGCGGCAGGTGGCGGAAGAAGAGGGCGTTGACTACATCTCTCGCTCAAAGGCATGGCAGAATATGCCGCGTCACGCGAAGGCGGGCAATATCGTCAACGCGCTGCATCAAACGGACGGCGAGTTCATTCTCTTCCTTGATGCCGACCAGATCGCTTCGCCCGAAATCCTCGACCGGACGCTCGGATTTTTCGGCGATCCGCGCGTCGGCTTCCTCCAGACGACGCAATACTTCTACAACATTCCGCCCGGCGATCCCTTCGGCAGCCAGGCGCCGCTCTTCTATGGCCCGATCCAGCAAGGGAAGGACGGCTGGAACGCGGCCTTCTTCTGCGGCTCGAATGCCGTGGTGCGGCGCGAGGCATTGATGCAGGTCGGCATTTCCTCGTATATCCGCGAACTCGACGAACGGGTACGGCGCACGCTCCGCGCCGCCACCGCCATGCTGCGGACCGCCGAGAAAGAGTTGCCGCATGATGCCGACCCGCATTTCCGCATGGGGCTGCGCGTCCTGGAAATGGCGGTGCATGACGCCCGCCAGTCGCTGCGCCAGGGTAAGCCGATCCAGGAAGTGACATGGGATTTCCAGCGCTGCGCCGAGGAGGTTGCAAACCTCTTCGTGATGGACGACCTGGAGCAGATTCGTGCCGAACTGGCCGACATTCCCGACTTCGGCGATGCCGACCCTGCCAACCGCGACGACCGTCTGGAAGCGATTATCGCCGATGACGCCGCGCTCAAGGCGCTGGTCGGGCGGACGATCTCGCCGCTCGCCGCGATTGGCGTCGTGCGCGAGTTGCTGATGGCGGTAGATGTTGATCGCTCGGACGAGGCCGTTCCCGTCATGCCGATGGCGACGATCTCGGTCACGGAGGATATGGCGACGGCGATGCGGATGCACGGGCTTGGCTGGAAGTCGGTCTACTCGAACGAGACCCACTGCGTCGGCCTCGCGCCGGAGGATTTGGGGACGGCGTTGCAACAGCGGCTGCGCTGGGCACAAGGGACGATCCAGGTGATGCTGCGCGAGAATCCATTGGTGCAGCGCGGGCTTTCCCTCGCCCAGCGGCTCATGTATTTCGGCACGATGTGGAGTTACCTTTCGGGCTTCTTCGCCGTCATCTATCTCGTCGCGCCGATCTTCTACCTCTTCTTCGGCTGGATGCCGGTTCACGCCTACTCGCACGATTTCTTCCGCCATCTGCTCCCGTATCTCATCATCAATCAGTTGCTCTTCGTCGTCGTCTCGTGGGGGCGGCCAACGTGGCGGGGTCGGCAGCACAGCCTGGCGCTGTTCCCGATCTGGATCACCGCCGTGACGAGCGCGGTCGGCAGTGTCTTCTTCGGGCGAAAACTCGCCTTTGCTGTCACGCCGAAAACGCGCCAGAGCGGTATCTTCTGGCGGCTGGTACGGTGGCAGATCGCCGTGATGACGTTGCTCGCGACCGCCAGTGCGTATGGGCTGGCGCGTCTCGCTCTCGGGCTGACGCACAACGGCGGGGTGATCCTCATAAACGTCTTCTGGGCTGTCTATGACATCACGATGCTCTGGGGTGTCATGACTGCGCTCTTCTACAAACCCGCCGCAGAAGAGACCCCGGCGGACGTGGCGCCGCAGACGGAGATGGCGCTCTCGCTCTACCCACGACTCTCTGGGAGCCGGGGGCATGCGTAGCATGGAGGTGATAGACATGGACATGGAGAATCGCGGTTCAGGCATATCACCGTTCGCAACGGCACAGGCGATCTTTCTCTCGCCGCACTA
>JAABUO010009842.1_pt1 | contig 10654 bp, 20 predicted proteins | sample 5559291 | NCBI WGS metagenome assembly JAABUO01 (sample SAMN10711878, study PRJNA513372) | rock metagenome | isolation source: Antarctica rocks | place: Antarctica: Victoria Land, Finger Mt sud
CACATGGCAGCATGGCAGATGAACACAAAGTGGACATGACGAAGGGGTGAGTGTGCACGGCAGGTGAGGTGGTGCTGCCCCAACAGGCTGCTGGCTACAAGCGAGCGCATTGATGGGCTGAGCATTGGGGGCCGCCAGCTGCTGGCCCTGCGCCTAGCTGTGGAGAAGCTGGCGGGCGCAGAGGCTGTGGCCAAGATGACGCTGCTGCTGCACCTGGCTGAAGAGATGGAGGAGCCTGTCTTGGCAGACCTCAGAGCCCACAACCTGTATGGGTGAGCTGACAAGCACAGCATGCTGCTTTGCTGTGGATGGCGGCGTGCGGCCTGGCGCTGAGTAGCTGAGCTGTGAGCCCGGAGGTGTTGTGTGCTGCCGCATCTGACTGCTCACAACCACTATGCCTTCATTTTTCACTCCTTCATGCAGCACCATGCACATGGCTTGAGTTGCAACAAAACCTGAACCCGCCCCACAGGCGATGTGATGCAAATCTGCAAAAGGCCACAGTTGTGATGCCGAAGGGACACACACTGCTGCCTTTTGGGCGCTTACTCTTCTGTCATGCAAAGAAATGGTACAGAGCCGATGGTCATGCATTTACTGTGGCTGAGTAACCATGATGAGATGTCAAAACCAGATATATCAGTAGCTGCTGTAATCAGGCCTTGTCTCACTTATGTTGCCATTGCAAGCCAGTCTACTAGCATGGCCCCAACCAGCTACACCTGCCTTAACAATCATGCCTGTGCTGCCAGGTTTGACAGGGAGAACTTCATCATAGTGCCTCAAGTCAGGAGGTTTGGCTATCGTTTCCATGCAGACGGCAAGCGCTTTGACCGCGTGACAGACAGTGAAGCCTGGTTGTGTGGCAGTGGGTATGCCCTGCAGCAGCTCACATGGGACAGGGAGGCTTATGTCATGGCCACCAACTACACTGCCAGGAGCTTTCTGCAGGGCTCAGTCTTGGAGCACCTCAAGGCCAAGAATGTGCAGTGAGTCCTGACTGCAAGTCTCACCTGACAAGAGACAGAAGACGCACCAATGCAGTTCCAACAGCTACACACCACTGCATGAAGCTTCTCAAGAGGACACACGGGGAGTTGCAAAGTGAAATATGTGTTGGATCACGGCTATCAGATGTACTGTACACTGCATTTGATCAGCGTCATCATATTGTATAGGAGCACTATCTGGATGTTTGTCAGGAAGTGTACTACGCTGCATGACGCACACTGAGTCATGCCTACTTGGCACTTGTATGCCTGCCATGATGCCCTGATGTCACTCTGGTGAATGCTGAGAAACATGTGGCAGGTGGATGGTGAGTGGGCGGACAGCTGATCTGGCGCGGTGTGGGGTAGAGGGGGCGCTGGATGTGGAGTGCCTGGCCTACACCCTCAAGCTGGCCCAGGAGCGTGGGGCCAACATGAGCTGTGAAGTCAAACCTGTGGAAGGCCTCATTGCTGCCCGCCAACAGAACAGGTGCTGCCCTTGGGACTCCTGCTTCATCAAGCCAATTGTTATGCGCTGTGATTCATGACAGCGAGATGGAAGATCTGCATGGACTTTCACTCAGTGTCATTACAGCTGGAATGCACAAAGCCCCATCAAAGATTGGCCCGTCCTGCATTCAACCCCATGCAGTATGTCTTACTGCTAACACAAGTGAGACAGTCAGTTCCTCTGGTTCTCAATTTTGTGTATGATGTGCATATGATGTGCATGTATGCAGTGTGATGGTGAGCACAAAGGGTGACACACGAGCGCAGCGCCTGCCCAAGGACACCTGCCGCTTCGGCACAGACCTCAAGTTCGCAGACCTGCAGTCGGTGAAGAGCACCAAGTGGATCAATGACTTTGTGGCTTCCTCTAATGAGCACCTCATTGTCAACACTGACCGCTACATCTTCCAGATGGCAGCTCTGGCCACCATGCTCAGCAAAGGACCCCAGGTCAGATGCAGCCTTGACAACTTTGTTGTACTGTGTGTATTCCAACATGGCAAGAACAAGCACAGGACGTGTTGACTGTCCACCTCAGATTAGATCTGTGTGCTCAATGCATGGTGCTCACTGCTTTCAGAAGAAGCTAGCAGTCACTTGTGCTTGGGTTCTGCTATGTACTGCATACTTACTCAGCGTGAGGAGCGTCGGGAGGACTGCTCAAATCAACTTTAGGTGATCTCTGTTTTGAAATGGCCTCTGACAGGTGTGTGATGGTGCAGGGCTTCCATGCAGATATTGATCTGCATGGGCAGCAGGTGTACATGAGCTTCCACATGGCAGATCTGACAGCCAGCCCCCAGGCCTGCTGCGCCCCCCTCCTCTCCAAGCTCCCCCTCCTTACTGTTCGCACCCACAAGGTCACACTGCTGCACTCATTGCACCACACAAATGACTGAACCTACTCTTGGCGCAAGGCTCAAGGCTTGCTGCTGTCAGTGTATGAGCTTGAACGGCTTTTTAGAACTCCATTGCTCGTGTTGGGATAGATTACTGTCTGCATTGCACATCATCACAAGAGCCGATGCCCCCTCATGGGATAGGGCCTTAGCCTTGGCAGAAACATGGTTATGCCGGCAACCACTGGGGCATGCCATGCACAATAGGCCAATCACAACTAAATCATCAACACAGTTCTCAATTTGGGGTGCATTACAACCACTACAGCTCACCTCAGAAGCAGTACAGCCTGACCACTTTGTGTCAGCAACACCGAGGTGCTGGTGCTATCCCAAGTCTGTGTGTGAGCTTGCTCTGACTCTGGTATGGTGTTGAGTGCAGCAAGTGGATGAGGCGGTCCCACTGCTAGTGTCTCAGGACAAGAACCCAGCTTTCCACAAGGTGGTGTCAGGCCTGAAGGCAGTGCACCCCCCTCGCAATGTGGGGGGGCTCAGGATACAGCCCATCAATCTCTTGAAGCCCAAACAAGAAGCTGCCCCTGTCCAACAGGTAGCCATCTACCTGATTGTCACAAAAGAAACTGCTCCATCTGTCACAAAAGTTAATCCGCTTTCACAATTGATTACATGAGCAAAGATCAACACTCTGATATGCTCAGTCTTTTGTCGCTTTTGGTGGTCAAACAAGTCAATCTACTGAATAGAATGCCAGGGTCTGCACCTGCCCAGCAAGGCCATGCCTGCTTTCAACTTATGCCTGCAATGTGGGATGCCTCTTTTGCAGAGTATAACATGATTCGGTTCTTGATAGTTACTGAGCAAGTGCTGGTGATGTGCAGGGCCTGCCAATCATGGTGTTCATCACAGAGAACGAGGCCAGTCTGCATGCTGTCAACCTAGCAGTAGCCTTGGCGCGGCCGGACATCGACAGCATTCACGTGATGCATGCCTGCAGCAATGATGGTGCCACACCTGATGCTCAGAAGCTCATGGCTCGAGTCACTCAGGGCCTCGGCCCCAAGGTCAACTCAGAGGTCATGGTGAGTCCCCACATCTGTTGCATCACATGCTGCACTGAGCCGTGTTGTATCATCCACCCAAAGCGTGTTTGTGTACTGATGAACACAGTTCAATGAGCATTATGCAAATGTACCAGAGGAGACTTTGATGAGAAAGCCGCATGTATGCTCATGCATAGCAGTCAGAGCATATTAGTCATCCAAGGTCCTTGCTGATATGGTGCTGACTGCAGGAATGAAATCCTTTGTGTCCAATGCTGCCAGCCAGTCTGCTCGAAGATCATGAAAATGTTTACTTGTATGTAACATGTATGTACGTGCATGTAGGTGAGAGGTACACAGAGTGTGGTGGACTGCTTACTGGATTACGCTACCAAGCACAAGGCTGGTCTCATAGTCATGGGCAGCCAGCAGGTGACTAAAGGAGATGCAGCCTTGGCTTCAAGCATCACTCTAGCAGTCCTCAAGCGCACAGACGCCCCGGTGGTGGTGACTAAACCCAGCACCCCGGCCCCTATGGGATGCTTATCGGGGGGTCTGAGGGCTATGCTGGCTGTGGAGCATACTGCACGGCCCTTGTTGAAGTGGTTGAACAGTCACCTGATCACTGTGACCAGGGGGGACAAGCTGTACCTGGCAAGAGTGGGAGCCAAGGATGCTAAAGCACAGGTGAGACTCAAACAGCAGCTGCACAGGACTAAGCTAAACAGCTGAACACCACTTTTTTGACCTGCTGAAGGTGTCTGCTTGACACAAGTGATGGATCTGGCTGAGTTTGTCTGAAGTGTCTGCAAATTGATGAATGCAGCAAATTTAGGTCATCCGAGTGTTTCAGGGCCTATAGGCTGTTGATCTGTCGTGACAGATGAGATACCAAGCATTGACCAGTTGCTGACATCACCATGACAGTTGCTGACATCAGCATGACAGTTGCAATGGAGTGAGCGGGGTAGTGTACAGGAGGACCACACAACAAAGCAGATGCTGGAGCAGTTTGTGGAGCTGGCAGGCAAGAAGGTGCATGTGGAGAAGAGGTCCCTGGTGGGGCCCCAAATAGAGGCCTTTGCTGCCGCCGTCAGACAAGATGACGTGCATTTGTTGGCTATTCCAGTAAGCTTTTTTGCTGCCTTGCACGCAATCTGTCTGCTGTCAGAAGAACAGCCTAAGCTGTGATTCATGGTGAGATCCATGTTATAAATGGAACATGACTGTCTTCAGCATGATGTGATTTCATTCAAGGTGACATCAACTGGGCCTCTATCATGGTCTGTATGCAGCATTGATGCTTGTTTGCAGGCACAACTCACAAGATAGAGTTTGCCATTGCAAACAATGCTTGCTAATGCAATTAGTGGCTGCTTAAGTTGGCTTTGACACAGCATGTGATAATTGCAGGTGCCCCACAATCAACCAGTGCCTCAACAAGCCATTGACATGCTGCGGGCCACCAAAACAGCTGTGCTCCTCATGAAGTGTAAACCAACATCTTGAGGTGGTCTAAATCTGAGTTTGTACAAGACGAAGTCCATGTGAAGAGCCCACTGATGTGCTCAACATTATAGAGTCTTCCAGACTGCATGACAGATAATGTACCAGTGCTAGTTTTGCCTCTCACACAGTTTGCAGTTAATTTGGCTGTGTATGTATAGCAAGCTTGCTGAAAGCATGCCTGTGCATGGGATAGGAGCCGGTGGACTCCACCATATACGAGTGATGCTGTGGGCTTTTACGTCTTAGATCACGTGACAGTACAGTTGATGGTCGGCTACCTTATCATCGTTGTTTACCCAGCTATCTGACCACCAGTATACATCTTATTAAGTGCTACTGTCTATTTTTTCTTTGCTGTTATTTGTTGCTATCAGCGACCTAGAACGATGCATGCACTGTTCCTGTAAGCTACATATGACTTGACTAAATAAGCATAGCTTACATGAGACCACTAGCTTTTCTCAATCCCAAAGCGTCTAGGTGAACTGCTGCAAGGCATGTTGTATCGATACGACGTATTGACGGCATTGAGGATGTAGTGACGCCGTCTAGACGGCTGACATAAGATCGATGGTAATGGTCTTACTAATGCTACGCTAGCTCTGCTAGCGCTGCTGAAGCTGGACGCTGGCGTGAACTGCAGGCTTGACTGCTGCTCCGCGCATGGTCCCGAGATTTCGTTTGTGAAGCAGAGTCTGCGGCAAGTCATACCGTGTCTCAGACTGATCTGTGATCATGCAACTTGCGGCATATCTTGAGCAGGCGCCCAGCTTGATCAAAAGTGTATCCGAGCCTCTGGATGACCTTGATTCCCTTTTGGCATCCCCTAGTATGTGGGATATGGATGCGATACTTCCGGACCAGGTCGAGAACTCCTTAGACGGTTCCGGGACTCGCGCACAGACCGCGCTTGCCAGCGGTGAAAGCAATGCTCCTGCTGTTCCCAACGAAAATCAGCTTGAGAGACGACAGCATCGCGTGGGTGCTGGGGAGGACCGGAAGCTCGCTATGTCACGTGAGGTTCAGAAGCGGTTCCGACAGCGTCAGAAGGTCAGCAAATTGAGTCAGAAGCGTGAGGAGTTGGCGATCACTCACAAGACACGTGAAATGCTGGCCGGATTGGCTTTACTGCGTGCATATTCAGGCCAGAAAAGCAAGCATCGAAGCAGAGCTTGATGCAACCAAAGTAGAGCTGCAAGAGCTCAGGTTCAGACAACAACAGCTAGAAAGCAGAAATGTCTTGCTGGAGAGGGTAGCAGAAATCAACAATGCTGACACTGATATACTGTCTGCTCAGGCAAGCATCATTGATGACCAGTTCATGTTACAACCTAGACTGCAGTTGTCTGTTGAGAGCAATGACATTGTTATCCCTGTGCGTACACTGTAGGGATTGGTTTGTCCAAGCCTAGCAAGAAAGGCTATTTCAGGGGAACCTGTACTCATCATTACACTATGGGATCAGCACCACAGCATGACTGTTGATGCCGTGAGCCGGATGTCCACCAAGGAATTCTCTCATTTATGGACGGTATGCTTCACCAGCCAAATTTGGAAGTCTGTCAGTTGTTTGACACAACAAAAGTCTGTACCTTGTTTCACATCTCACTGTTGTGACAGACTCCAGTCTTCCTCACTAGCAATCGTAAGTTATCAGGTCATGTGATTTAGGTTCAAGCAGAACTTGTCTAGTGCAACAGCAATGTGCTCTTCACATGCTTATGTTATGCATCAGCTGCATGCTTATGCTGCCATTTCTAGAAACCACGGCTGATTGCTTTACTGGCTGCACCAGATCAAGCTATCATGCAGTTTTCCTGTGTAAATAAACCTCCTTATTTGCAATGATGACCTTCAGGCCATTGAGCAGTTAGAAGCTTGCTGCTTTTGGCATGCCTCCAACAAACGCCTGTCAAGCTGGGGCATTCCTTATCCCATGTTGATGTCGTCGGTTGTGCTGCAGGCATATGTGCGCAACATGGGCAGGCTGCTGCTGGACAACAGTGGCAGAGGCACAGACACAGAGCAGGCCCTGATACAGATGCTGACAGAGGCTGCCTGTCTGCACTGCTGCATCTCTGCCTACAATGTGGATACCCTGAAGGCAGCGCTGGCCTGCAGGCTGGATACTGGCCTCCCCTCAGACAGGCATCACCTTGGTCATGCTTTCTACACCCAGTTCTTGGTCAGCTCCCTGACTGAGCACCATCATCACTGTAGCATGTAAAACCAGTCAGGACTTTGTTGGCACTCAATGCATGCACCAACAGCATGTACATGAAGCCATACAAGCTGACTGCAGCTGCTGAATCCACATTTGCTGCTGTCCTTGAACCACAAAACCTCATCATGGTATCTGCTTGGCAATGGCATCATTGTGGTTGAGACTTCACTTTGAGGGGGTGTCAAGCCAAGGCCAGGATAGCAGGGGTGTTCTCCTTCTGCTTTGCATCAGGCTGGGGTGTTGCAGGCAATGGCAGATCTATCAGAGCAGCAGACAGCGGACCTGCTGCATCTGAGGCGCATGTGCATCTCAAGGCGGGGTCAGCTCGCTAACTGCCGCAAAGCAAAGTTGAGTCAGATTCCTGCTGAGTGCTTCAGTGACATCCGTATGCCACACCCAGCGGAGAATGTGGTCAAGCTGCACAGTCTAGGAGCCTTCGTGCGCAAGAATGGCTCAGAGGACTTCAGAGTGTGGAGCGCCACATTGTGTGCTTGCCTCAGAGGGGTGAGTCACAGCTCAATAGCCAACATCTATAAGAGCATTGCATTGTAGACTCATTGGGTTTGCTGCCAGCCCTGTTTGTGCGGGATGCTTGTCATTCAGATAATGGCCATCAATATGCTTGCCAAAACAAGGCAAATTTGCCAAACCTTGCGATGGATCTGCCAAAGTTTGCTCCTTATCTTGAATGAGTAAGCATGGCAAATGCCAAAAGCTTTCATGTCAGGCCACTTGAGAAGCATCTTTACATGGCAATCAGCTCTTTGAAATATGGGAGATGCAAGTGTTCCTGTCTAATGTGCAAAAGCTGTTTACAAGTGCTGACAGGAAGGCAGCATGCAATGGCTCTGGTGCATGCCTACCCTTCCCTACTCAGAATTGATGACATGCTTGATAGCCTGGCAGTGCAGCAGAATGAGCCAAGTCAGCTTCAGCTGCTGGCGGATGCACACACTGTGAATACTGCGCCTCACTGCAAGGATTTGTATGCATACATTGACAGCTTGTCAGAAGCCAGCATTCCTCACTATGTACCATTTCCAAGAAGGGCAAGCTCAGGGTCTAGTGGCGCTGGCTCATCTGATGGCTTCTTGCTGGCTGCCGGCAGTGACTGCTGATCTGGTCCCCGGATACATGGTATCAAGAACAGGGTGAAAGCAAAGGGCTAGCTTTCAGGGTCTCAGGCTTGTTCAAGCCCCGAAGCAGTCAGTGTACTGTTTACTGTTGCAGACGTATAGTATTGTGACACCGACAAAGTACTTGAGCTACCCACCTGTACAATATGCATCCTTTTGATTGTCTGGCATCCTGCACTGTTCCAAAATATGTCTTTGCATGCCTAGTCTTTGCCAGCATAGCCAGCGCAAAACAAGCTCTCTGCTGTGCTTTGTGCATGCTCCAATTTCTGCTTGTACTTGTAGGGACAGCAGTTGACAACTGCACACTGCGCCTGATGCAGATGTTCGCAAATTGCACACACAATGTCGGCAGGTGCACTGGCACTGTAAGCCTAACAGATTGGATGCTGGCAACAACATGCATATATGTACATGTCTGTGGGAAGGCTTCCAAGCAGAACAATTCTGTTTGAGACCATTGCAGGTAGTACACTTTTGTGCACCAACCTCTGCTCAATGGCTTACTACAGCAAACGTGCATGACCTCAACTGTAGAATTGATCACAGAGCCACACGTCAGGTGACTGCAAGACCTGCATACATTATGTCTTGGAAGCACTGCACACAGACAGAAGAATAGAAGTTTTAACATGTCCCCATTGGCGTTTGTGTGTACATTACAACTGTAGGCACCTACTCTCAGGCCTCGTAACTCTAGCCACAATCGTTTGAAACACAACCAGACATATAGGTTCGATCAACATGGCACGCCCCAGAGCTGATCATCTGATTTCAAATTGTAGATTTGGCCACTCACTGTATGCGAAATTTGTTAGTGATTGTACCCCGAACTCCTCAAATGGCGGCGGCAGTACTGATTCGAGACACAATACCTCTAAGTCAGGCCATTTCTGCATGCATTGTGTGAGTGCATCATATTCGTCCATGATGCCACCCAAGGTGATGCGCTTCAGGGCAGGCCACTTTGCCTGTGTGAACAGATCTATATCATGGTTGCCCAAAATACGGCCTGTGAGGATAAAGTTCTGCAATACAGGCCAATCTCCAAGTATAAGCACATCCATAAACAACTCATGTTCTGGTATGACATGGAGGACAAGCTCCAAGGTTGTTAACGCTTGCCATTTTCCTCCTGAACCCAGCTCATAAAATGCTTCAGATCCATCGAGCAGGGAGACGTTGCACAAGCTCAAATGCTTGAGATTAGGCAGATGAGCCCTTGCCAAGCACATGACAGTATCTGCACCCATGATGCAGTTGGTAAGCTGCAAGAGTTGCAGCTCACTCCATGGGTTGCTGGACATGTGCTGAATGCCTTCATCAGACAATCCTTCCATGTATAGGTGACTCAATAGGGGCCAGTTTCCTTTCAACAACTCTGGCATTGCATCATTGCTGGGCTCAATGTTCAGTGTCGTCAACGAAGGCCAGTCAATTGCAGCCATTGCAATTACTTCATCTTTGTCTAGTCTGTGTTCACAGCTGGTCAGGCTCTTCAGCAAAGGAAATTTGCCATTGAAGTCTGAGAAAATATTTGGCTGGGTATATAGTCCAGAATCTCACAGGAAAAGACAGGCTTGTGAGTAATGGCCATGGCCCTTTGCTGAGCTGACTGACCGCTGCTTTGTCCATGTTGCTGTTGCTCAAGTCCAGGGTTTGCAACAGTGGCCAACTGCCCCTGAGGAGACAGTCTGCATTTCTTGGAAGTTGGGTTGCTGGAAAGCTGATGCCCGTTATGCTCTTGCATGTGGCCTTGCGCAGGTCAGCATTGGTTGCCATCAAAGTCTTCTTGCATTTTTCGTCCATAAAGCTCCACAGCAGGGGGACCTGGTGGAGCAAATCGGTGAGCAAATCAACCACAGGGGAGGCTGATCCCATCGCAACCGTTGGGGTCAGGGGTTGTTACTATACAAACACACATACAGCGTATTAGCAAGCCAACAATGACCTCAGCAGCATGTCAGCATCGCTTGGTGAGCACATGCATAAGCGCACGAAGCCCACAAAAGAGCTGTTGACAGAATCGTTCCGACCAAGAAAGTGCAGGTTGACCTTGTATGACATCGCAACAACAACAGTTCAAGATACCGCTGGCATTCAACGTCTCAGTGTTATACGGCAAGCTTGAATGCGAGAGCGGACGACAGCAGAGATGATGGTGCTAGACTTACTGGCTGGAGCAGATGGATCGGGCGTGCGAAGTTGTCATCGCATCAGTGTCAGAACTGCACAAGAGACTATGTGCACCTTTTTCGTGATCATTCCGTACATCGACACAGACCCTTCCGGACCGACGAGCTTCTGCAGCGTCAAAACAAACGAGTCCACAGGTAGCTCCGCCGATTCATATTCAAAACTGATTGGTGGATATTCAATTAGCAAG
>JAABUO010009843.1_pt1 | contig 10653 bp, 10 predicted proteins | sample 5559291 | NCBI WGS metagenome assembly JAABUO01 (sample SAMN10711878, study PRJNA513372) | rock metagenome | isolation source: Antarctica rocks | place: Antarctica: Victoria Land, Finger Mt sud
GCGTCGCCCTCATGCGCCTACGCACCCTCCGCCTCAACGGCGACTGGGACCGCTATTGGCACCAGCGCACGTTCCCGTCCCTCCTCGCCGCCTGACCCCAGGACTTCTGCGCGCTAACGAAAAGTCGGCGGGTCCCACTGGGAGCGCGGACGCTCGCTGCGCTGCTCGTCCGCCCCGGCGTCCGCGGGCTCCCCGCGGGGCTGGTGTGTCGCCGCCCGTCACGCGCTTATCCCGGTGCACACACCGGGGTGGACGAGCAGCGCAGCGAGCGTCCGCGCTCCCAGTGTCGGCGGGGACGGGCGAGCAGCGCAGCGAGCGCCCGCGCTCCCAGGGCTTTTCACAGACCCTGGCCCTTCGATAGACTATAGAGATGGATACAGCCGCCACATGCATAATAAAGGGGCGGGGAACGATAGAAGATGATAACGCCCGACGGAGGATGGCGCCCATGTATCCCGATGATCGCACGCTGGTTATGGTCGGTGAGACCTACCACGCCGCCGACCTGTACTACGTGACCCATTACTTGTTTCCCGATCCAGTGATTTATGTCGACAAGGGCGACGGAGACAGTCTGATCGCCTGCGGTGACTTCGAGCGCGCGGGGGCTGCGGCGCACAGCAAAGCCGCCCGCGTGGGCGGCTTCCAGGATTACGGCGCCGCCGACCTACCCGCCGACCTGCGTCCGTACCAGCGCCTCGCCGAGCTCGCGGCGCGCGCGCTGCGCGACGAGGGCGTGACGCGCGCAGTCACGACCGACACGATCCCCCTCTCCGTCGCCGACCACCTACGCGCGAGCGGCGTCGATCTGATCTGCCAGCCCGAGTTGCTGCAGAGCCGGCGTGAGCGCAAGCGGCCCGACGAACTCGCGGCCATCGAGGCGGCGCAACACGCCACGGAGAAAGCCATGGACGCGGCGATCGGCCTTGTGCGTGACGCGCGGGCCGGTGAGGACGGCGCGCTCTACAACGGCGCCCTGCCACTGACATCCGAGCGGCTGCGCGCCGCCATCGACGCGTCGCTACAGGAGGATGGCTGTAGCGGCGAGGGGACCATCACCGCCGCTGGCCCCGACAGCGCGCAACCGCACAACAGGGGCCATGGGCCGATCTACGCCGGTCAGCCCGTGGTGATCGACATCTTCCCACGGCACACGGAGCTGCGCTACTACGCCGACATGACGCGCACGGTCTGCAAAGGCGCGCCTAGTGACGAAATCGCGCGCATGTACGAGACGACCCATGAGGCGCTGCGCTACGCCCTCGGCCTGCTGCGCCCTGGCACGACGGGGCAGGCGGTGTTCGAGGAGGTCTGCCGCTTGTACGAGGACCGCGGCTACCCTACCTACCTGCGCGAAGGCAAGTTCCCCGACGCGGGGTTCATCCACTCGCTCGGGCACGGCGTCGGCCTGGACATCCATGAGGGTCCGCGCCTGGGCCGCCGCCCCGACCCGCTCGAAGAGGGTCAGGTCATCACCGTCGAGCCTGGCCTCTACGCGCCGGGGTTCGGCGGCGTGCGCATCGAGGACATGGTCGTCCTCACCGCTGGCGGGTGCCACAACCTGACCGGCTACCCCATCGAGTTCATCGTGTAATCGAGGCGGCAGGCGGCAGGCGGCAGGCGGCAGAACGTTTTACCGGTCACCGACCGTCAGCAACTGCCGCCTGCCGCCTAATTAGTGGGAGCACGCGAGTGAGTACAAAGACGCAAGGGCCTATGGCCCGGCTGGGCCGGCATGTGCCGCTGCCGTTCGGCTTCGCGGGAGCCGTGCGGCAGGCACGCGCGGCGGGCTACGACGCCGTGCAGGTCTTCCCCAGTAATCCCAAGGGCTGGTACCATGCCCCGCTCCCGGATGGGGCGGCGGAGCAGACGCGCGCGGACGCGCGCGACCTCGCCATCGCGCCCATCGTCATCCACGCTCCTTACATCATCAACGTCGCCACTGACGACGACACGCTGGCCGTGAAGTCGGCGCGCGCGCTCACCAACGCGCTCGACCGCGCCGGTGAGCTTGGGGCGCGCTACGTCGTGGTCCACGCGGGCAGCCACAAGGGCGCGGGCGAGGAGAGCGGGATCGCGCGCGTGGCACGGCTGGTCGAGATGGTTCTGGTGACGGCGCCCACCGGCGTCGAATTGCTCGTCGAGAACAGCGCCGGGGCCGGCAACGTGCTGGCCGGCACGCCCGCGGCGCTCGGTCGCCTGCTCGCGGCGCTGCCGCCGGAGGTGGGGGCGTGCGTCGACACGGCGCACCTGTGGGGCGGGGGTAGCGACCTCGCCGACGCTGCGGGCGTGGAGCGCACGCTGGAGGAACTGGATACGGCGGCCGGCCTGGCGCGGATCAAGGTGATCCACCTCAACGACAGCGCCGTGGCGCTGGGCGGTCACCGCGACGTGCATGCCAGGCTCGGCGAGGGCACGATCGGGCTGGCCGGTCTCGCCTGTTGGACGAGCCACCCAGCCCTACGCGATCACCCCACCATCCTGGAGACGCCCTTGGAGGACGATCCGGCCCGCGAGGCTAGGCGCTGTACGATGGCGCGCCTGCTGCGCGACGGCGACCTGGATGGGGCGACCGAGATCCTTCTTGACCTGCGCATCAGCCCGTGATACCGCGCCCCTAATGCATCACTGAACATGTCTGGAAAATTTGTTCCGTTTGTAGCTCGGTTAGTTGCATCGGTGTGCGGCTATGGCCGCTAGTAGCGTGTCAAGGCTGCAATGAGCGGTTGGCGCGTCTCTACTGGGAGCGCCGCGGTCCCCGTGGCACACGGTCGGGGCCACGCCGCTTGGGATGGGCGACACGCGCGCCCGCGACGGCCAGCCGCGGGGACCGCGGCGCTCCCAGTGGGAACGTGTATCGTCCATTGCAGCCGTGACGCACTACTAGCGGCGGTCGGACGGTGAGATAGCCTTGCGGGTCAGGGGCGAAGACAGCACGATGGAGGTGGTCGGCTCGCCGTGGGGCATCAAACGATCGAGCACCGCCTCCAGGCGCCCGATCGAGGCGACGACGACCTTGAGCACGAAGCAGTCGTGCCCCGTCGCCCGGTGGCACTCCAACACCTCGGGCAGCTCCCCCGCGAGCGCCACGACTCGCGGGTAGCTCACGGGCGTGGTCTTGATGCGGATGAACGCCATGACCGGCGAGCCGGCCAAGGCCGGGTCGATCTCAGCGTGGTAGCCCCGGATGACGCCGGCATCCTCCAGTTTGCGCACCCGCTCGATCACGGCCGGCGACGAGAGCCCCACGCGCCGGCCCAACTCCGCGTAGGGGACCCGCCCCTCGTCTTGCAGCACAGCCAGGATGCGCCAATCGACATCGTCGAGGGCTATATCTCGATGTAAGGTCATAGCCCTATTTTACCTCACGCCGCATCATATCGTAAGCATTCTACCGTCGATTGCCTATTCACTATCGGCATGGGGAGGTGTAGTCTGTAGGTGACGTTCTGAGAGGGATAGGGCCGATGATACAGCGACGCGCTCCCCGATCCGCATCTGATGCCGCCGGCCGCCCGGCGCGTGGGGAAGATTGGGCAACGCCGATAGCGTCGGGCCGCGGCCACGCGGGGGCACGCCGCCGGCTGGCTATGCTCGCCCTCGTCGCGGCGGCGAGTCTGTGGGGCACGAGCTTCCTCTTCGGCAAGGTGGCGCTGCGCGAGCTGGGGCCGGCTGATCTGACGCTCCTGCGCTTCGCGCTGGCCACGCTCGCACTGCTGCCGGTCGCGCTGGTTCAGCGGGTCTATCCGCGCCGGCGTGACCTCCCGCTCTTCGCGCTGACCGGCGTCCTCACCGTGCCCGCCACCTTCCTGGTGCAGTTCGCCGGGCTGCAGCGCACCAGCGCCAGTATCGCCGCGCTGATCGTGGGCAGCAACGCGCCGCTCATCGCGGTAGCGGCGCGCCTGTTCCTGGGCGAGCGGCTCGGCCGGCCGGGGTGGGTCGCGGTGGGGCTCTCCAGCCTGGGCGTCGCGCTCACGGTCAGCCAGCCCGGCGCGGGGAACGACTGGACGGGCGACGCGCTGGTCTTCCTCTCGATGCTGGCCGTCGTCGGGTGGGTGCTGCTCGGCCGGCGCTTGACGCGCGACTACGCGCCGGTGGCCGCGACGGCCTACATCATCGGCTTCGGGACGCTGGCGACGCTGCCGCTCGCGCTGCTCCTGGAAGGGCCGCCGCGTGTCGCCCTATCGGCCGGCGCGTGGGTCTCCGTGGCGATGCTGGGGCTGGGCTGCTCGGCGGGGGCGCTGGCCTTGTGGAATTGGGGCCAGCGCGGCGTGCCGGCCGGCAGCGCCAGCATCTACTTGAACCTGGAACCGCTGGTCGGCGCGCTGCTGGGGGTGCTCATTCTGGGGCAAGGCTTGAGCCCCCTCGCCGCCCTGGGCGGGGCGCTCATCATCGGGGCGGCCGTGCTGGTGTCCTGCCAACGGGCATACGCTTAAGCCACCCCTCCGCTGGCGATCGAACACAGGTAGGGTTTCATCGACTAGCGGCCTGAAGGCGCCAAAGCCAAGATCAGGAGCACTATGCCCAACGCCGGTGGAGCGTCACGCGGGCGTAGCCGCCGCTTCGCCGGCCAACTCCGCGAGCGGCGCGGTGCCGGCGCGCAGGCGCTTCTTGTCGAACTTGCCGACCGACGTCTTGGGAATCTCGCCGACGAAGCGGACCTCGTCCGGCAGCCACCACCGCTCCACCTTGTCCCGCAGGAACAGTGCGATGTCTTCGGCTGTCACGCCGTCCGCGTGCGCGTCGCGCGGCACGACGTAGGCGACGGGACGCTCCGACCACCTGCTGTGCGGCAGCCCGATGACGGCGGCTTCGAGCACCCCCGGATGCGCCATGATCGTATTCTCGAGTTCGACCGACGAGATCCACTCGCCGCCAGACTTGATGACGTCCTTGGTGCGGTCCACGATGCTAACGTAGCCGTCGCCGTCGATCGTGGCGACGTCGCCGGTGCGGAACCACCCATCCGCCGTCATGCGGCCAGGGTCGGCGTCGTTGAGGTAGCCGCAGGCGATCCAGGGACCGCGCACCTGGATCTCGCCAAAGGCCACGCCGTCCCATGGCAGCTCCTTGCCGCTCGCCAGATCCGCGATGCGGATCTCGACGGCGGGGGCAGCCACGCCCTGAGTGAGCCGGCGGCTTAGGACCTCGTCGCCCGTGTGCCAGCTGCGCGGGACGGCCCAGGTCCCCAAAGGCGACGTTTCGGTCATGCCCCAGGCCTGCAAGATGGGCAGCCCGACGCGGTCCATCCCCTCCATCAGCGCGCGCGGGACGGCGGACCCGCCGCACAGCACGGCGCGCATCTTGGGCAGCCGCCGGCCCGTCTTCTCGATCGTGATGATGCGCTCGACCGTGGGCAAGCGGCCGGCGATTGTCAAAACACCGGCCCCGAGTTTCTGTTTGGCCTACATCTTGTATTGGTACATAGCTATGCCCCTTCTACTCGTCAACTCGTTTCCCGAAAGCCATTGAGGAGGGCGTTGCCATGGTCACGCGGTTTTTATCGCGTTTCATGGGCGGCGCCAACGCCGCCGGTAGTGTCCGCGTCGATCCGACGGCGCGCTACCAGACGCTGGAAGGTTGGGGGACCTCGCTGGCGTGGTGGGGCCACGTCGTCGGGGGCTGGTCCGACGCCACGCGTGACGAGATCGCCGGCCTGGTGTTCAATCCCACCAACGGGCTGGGCCTCACCGTCGCGCGCTACAACATCGGCGGCGGCGATGACCCCACACACCACCATATGCGTCCCGGCGGCGACATCCCCGGCTACCAACCGGCGCGCGGCGTCTGGGACTGGAACGCCGACGCCAATCAGCGCTGGATACTGCAGACGGCGCGGACCAGAGGCGCGACCGTGTGCGAGGCGTTCTCCAACGCGCCGCCCTATTGGATGACGTACGGCGGCTGCGCGGCGGGCTCCGCTGACGGTGGCGACAACCTCAGGGAAGAGGACATCGACGCCTTCGCCGCCTACCTCGCCGAGGTCCTGGCGCACTTCCGCGACGCCTGGGGCACGACGTTCCGCACGATCGAGCCCTTCAATGAGCCGTCCTCGACGTGGTGGAAGACCGGCAACAACCAGGAAGGCTGCCACGTCTCGCCGGACATGCAGCGCGCCGTCATCGCCAGCCTAAGCCGCCAACTGGCCGCGCGCGGCCTGACCGCTACGGCCATCGCCGTCGCCGACGAGAACAACATCGACGAGATGGTCACTACGTTCGACGCCTACGACCCCGCGACCCGCGCGCTCATCGCCCAGGTCAACGCACACTCATATAACGGCACATGGCGCGCCGACCTGCGCGAACGCGCGGCGGCGGCGGGTAAAGGGCTATGGATGTCTGAGTACGGGACCGGCGGCGGCCCGCACGACCACGGCAACATGGTGTCCGCCCTGATCCTCTCGGCGCAAATCCGGCGCGACATGACCGAACTGCGGCCGGCGTCATGGGTCTATTGGCAGGTGGTGGAGCGCGAGGCGAACAACAACTGGGGCTGCATCCACGCCGACTTCGGCGGGAGCGAGCAGTACTGGCTGACGCGCCAGTACTACGCGCTGGCGCAGTACAGCAGCTTTATCCGGCCCGGCTACACCATCATCGGCACGGACGATGTAGGCACGCTGGCGGCCTACGACGACGCGTCCGGCACGCTCGCGCTCGTATGCGACAACAACACGGGGCAGGACCGCCAGGTCCGCTACGACCTCTCCGCGTTCAGCCGCCTCGCCGGCGCCGCCGGCGTCTACCGCACCTCCACGAGCGAGAACCGCGCCCGCGTAGAAGACGCGCCCATCGCCGACGGGGCGCTCACCGCCACGATCCCCGCGCAGTCGATTGTAACGTTCGTCGCGTCGGGCGCGTCCTAGCGATAATAAAACTGCGCCCCCGCGCTGTCCAGCAGCATCAGATACTTACCCGAGGGCGAAAAGCCGCATCCGCGCCATGTCCCTATCCCCGCCAAATCGAGCAGATACGCGCCGTCGAAATAGCCTGCGCCACCAGGACCACGAGGAGGCCATATGACGACATCTACTTCGGGCCACCAAGGATAGATAGCCTCCACGTTCCAACCATCGGATGTGACATGGCTCCCATCCCCACCCCAAACCCCAAAGATGCGTACCTGCTCGTCCGTATCCGGCAGTGCGAAAGACAGATTATCAGGCGACAGAAAGGTATACATACGCTGCTCATCGCGATCCCGTACGAGCCGTTCACCCGTCGCCGGATTGCTCACGCTATAGCCATTAGTAGAGATGACCACGATGTGCTCGTCATGGGTCCACCCAGCGGCGAGTGCGCCTCCCGCAAAAACGGCGACGCCCGTTTCCCATGGCGGCGGAGGACCGGGAACTATGGCGCGCGCTTGCTCGAGCAATGCGCGCTGATACTCGGTCAGGGGTGACGTACGCATATATACTCCTCGGCAATTCGGCAATTCGGCAATAAAGCTACAGCTACTCACGCGCCGCCTCCTCGCGCCGTTCCTCGGATAGAGATCGCTCCGGTGGGGCTTTGTCGAGCACCATGCGTTGGATAGACGCTAGACCGCCCCGCGGCCTACCCCATACGACGCTGCCGACCGTCTGCAATTCGAGCAGTCCATCCGTGCTCCAAGGTTCCACCAGGGTCCGTAGCTGCCGATCGAAGGCGTCCGCATCGGCGGCCGGCATGTGATCCCGCGACAGACTCGAACGCGAATGGAACGACGCGATGTAGTCCGCGATCGACTGCCGGGACGTGACTGGCGCTGTCTCGCGCCGTCCTACGGTTTGGAAGAGGCGCCGCTGCTCCAGGTGCTCGATCAGATCGAACGACTCGTACTCGCCCATGGACGAGTATTGTTGGATCAGCCGCGTCACACCATCCTGCCACGGTGGAGCGATCTCGGTGCGATGCACGAGGGCAACGAAGCCGTGCGGGCTGCACATCTCGGCGAAGCGTGGGAACACGACATCCCAGTCCATCCAATGGACGCTGTCGCCAGCCATGATGAGGGCATAGGGTGGCGATAGCGACACGTCCTCAATCGGTCCCGTGATCCAGCGTAAGCGTGGCTGGTCGCCACCAGGCAATGTCTGCCCCCGCGCGATCATCGCGGCGGACACGTCGACAGCATCGACGCGGTCGACGCGCTTCGCCAACCGGCGCGCGAGTTCGCCGGTCCCCGTACCAACATCGAGAACCATGCGAAGTTCATCCGTGATCAGGCCCAGCAGGATGTCGAATATCTCCGGAGGGTAGGGCAGGCGCAGATGATAGAGGTCGACGACGCTCTGATCCTGGAAACGGGACGCGTTCGCGGCCGTCAGGTGAGCGGGTTTCGGCGTCATAGCGTCTATACCTTAGCTAGCAGTTTGTCGGAGAGAAGCAGGCTCTCCGTCCTGTCCATAGGGGATACTGTAGCTTAAGTATTTGCTCGGCGTCGCGCACCCGTGCCGCCTCGATCTCGATATCCATCGAAAGGCAACCTTCATTCATAGAAGCTCGACGTATCCACACGGACGCTGCTGCTATGCTCTTCGTCTAATTGCAGGTCGGGGCCTAACACAACAGGGGGTCCACTATAATCATAGTCGTGTCGACACTACATGGTTGGGGTTGGAAGGGTGTCCCGTGGGATGCTGCCAGTGTGGAGGCGAGGGAGTTTACTTATGGCGTTGCCACAAGCATTGGTCTGGCAGCAAGCGGCGCTCGACGTGTTGAGCGATAGGTGTGGAGACATCCACGAGTATCGGGTTCATCAAACGTGGGGCGACAGAGTTGTCATAGAGGCCAGGACATCGCGCTTTCCCACAGGCGTTGTGCTCAAAGCATCGAGAGAACAGAGCGTCCGAGCGGAGGTGTATGCCGCGCGGTGCGCGGGACGTGCTGGCGTTCCTGTGCCCGCGATACTGGCGGAGGGCCAGGATCAGCGGCTTCCCGGACAGGACTGGTTCGTGATGAGACGAGCCGACGGGCAGCCATGGGCATCGGCCGCCCAAGCGGACGGTCAAAGGTTACGGACACTAGACGACATCGGCCATGTATTTGCATCCCTACATGACGTACCGATGTGCAACTACGGCCCCCTCACGCCCGGCTTAGGTGGGCGATACCCCTCGTGGTCCGGGTGGCTTCATGCTGAGTTGCTCGCTTGCAGTCAGCCGCTCATCCGAGCGGGTCATCTGCCGCCGCACTTTATGCGCATGGCGGAAGACGTGTTGCGGTCCCTTGCGCCACAGTTAGAGAACGTGCGGCCCAGGCTTTTGCACGGCGACTTGGGCGACGGGGAAATCTTCGTGGATCCCCGTAGTGGCGCCGTGACAGCGATTGTTGATTGGGGAGATGCGCTCTCCGGTGATCCGCTGTATGACTTCGCGCGGTTCGTCGCGGGCGGTCCGGCTGACGACGAGCGCCCCGCTCTCTACCTGCCGCGAGTAAAGCAGTCTTACACGAGGTCCGTTGGATGCGATCCCACAGCCCTTGAGGGTAAGGTACTCAGTCTCTATGACATGCACAATGCCGTACGAAACGCCGCCTGGTGTGTACGAGAGGAGACCGCGTGGATCGAGGATTTGTGTGCGCACGCATTGAGCATTGTGCAAAGCCGGTAGGGTCGATGAACGAGGTAAGCGATGGACATAGGGCGATTCCTTAGCCAGATCAACGAGCGGCATGGGACCACGTTCCACCTGCTGAGGCGGTATGCGGAGGGGGAGAACGAAGGGGCGTACGCCCTCGCCGATGCCGCAGGCGTGCGCTACGTGCTCAAGCGATATGAGCATGAGCAGATCGTCCCACGACTGGAGCGCGCCCGCACGATCACCGCCTATCTGCGGAGCAAGGGCGCGCCCGTGCCAATATATCAATCAGTCGGAACGCTCCCCGATGGACCGACCTACGCGATCCTGAGCGCCCTCCCCGGGTCGCCATCGCGCGCCTTGACCAACGATCAACTCCAGCGCCTCTTAGCCCTGAACGACCTGCAAGCGGGGCAGGCTATCTCGCATGAGCAAAATTGGTCGTCGTATGCCACCGCGGTCGTCTTCGACGGCGAGTCCGGTTGGGCTGACTCGCTGCGCACCTATTCCCAGGCCACGCGGTCATTGCTGAACAGCTTGCAACGGCTGGTTATGGGTAAGGAAGCGTGCTGTGCAAAGACGGACGACATTGTCCACGGCGACCTGAGTCCGGGCAACGTGCTCGTGGAGGAGGCCGCGTCAGCGGGATTGCGGACTGGGATGCGGCTGGCTGCGGCGATCGCGCCTTCGACTTGGCCAAGGTACTGTATTACTTGTACAACGATGGCCCCATCCGTCAACGGCTGCGCGACCGCATCCTTGAACTATCGAGCCATGATACTTTGCGCGTCTATATGGCCTACAACATCCTGGCTCAGCTCGACTGGTCGATTCATCACCATCAGCCGACAGATGTCGACGACCTTGTGATACAGGGGCATGCGGTGGCGCGGGATCTTGGGACGGAGTAGGGGCGGCCTTCACTAAGTCGTCGGGAGAGCCGTCGCGCGTCCCAGGAATGGGACGGCTGGCCGTCCCATCCCTGGGACGCGCTGTGAGCGATGCGTCCACTTGCCGGAGAGAGCTAGTGATCGTCCGCTGCTCCTCCTTCTCCCGTCCACAATTGGCGCATCTCTTCGCACCTCTGC
>JAABUO010009845.1_pt1 | contig 10652 bp, 13 predicted proteins | sample 5559291 | NCBI WGS metagenome assembly JAABUO01 (sample SAMN10711878, study PRJNA513372) | rock metagenome | isolation source: Antarctica rocks | place: Antarctica: Victoria Land, Finger Mt sud
CTGAAGTGTGTTGCTGCTTCAAGACAGGTGGCAACTGTGAGCTGGACAGATTATGCTGGGCCCTGTTTGATATGTTCAACCAGCACATGCTCTGTTGGGACACCTCATTGCTGCTGTGCAGGCTTGAAACCATCATCTACAAGCATGCTGAGTCCGAGGCAGGCACAGCAGAAAAGCTGGTTCAGGCAAAGCACTCTCCAGCAAGGTCTGGCAAAAAGTGAGCCAGGGAGCGTTCATGTGTGCAAAGAAGTTCGTTTGGACTCAGAGTGTGTTTGTGTATATTAGATATACATGTATTTTCGATTAACTTAGCAGCATACTCCAGTCATATGACATAGTATGTGGACCACATGACTGATGAGCACAGTGCTCTTGCATCTGCTTGGTGGGTCTGCGCTTAGGCTTGTCAGGCATGCCATGTTTTCATGTCGTTTCAGTACAAACGGACTGTGCTAGAAACAGTGCATGTGCACATTAGTCATGGATATGTCAACATCCAAGCAACACATCATAATGGTACTTTGCTAAATAAGACACGCTTGTGTTTCCGCAATTATATCCAAAACAGCATTCGCCCAACGGCAACAGTGTCATTCTCCCGCTATCAGCTTATATGAGTATTGTAGATGCATCTGCACAGGGCATTATGAACATGTGAATGTGTCCCAGCCAAACTACATCATTATGTGATGGTACTGCCCCATCATGGGCCATGGCACACACCACAGTGTCATGCTGCAGCACTTGTATATTTGCTGTACCTGCTGCATCTTGTCAGCATGTGCAAAAGCAGACAGCAATCCAATTTGCAGATGGTGGCACCACAATTCAGAGCCACTGAATTGGCAAGGGCAGTGTATTGCATGCAGTTTTGTTGGGCCAGCACCCCTTTTCATGAAGCTAAACTGATGGAAATAGCCTAATTCAAATAGGTCCAAGTATGATAAAGACACACGCAGTTGTCGGATTGCATGCGTCCCAGTTAGTGAAGATCTGAGGGTCATTCACATGCTAGCTTGCAGGTGCCATCTGGACTCATGTATCATGAGAAGGTCTCCATATTCTCATTGTAACCATTCTGCAAGCAATACAGCAGACGTCTAGAAGGTTGTAGATAGCACAGGATTTGTACACCACTGTACACCTGGTCCTGAATATCCATAATTACATGATGACAGGCAAGCTAGCTTCATACATGAGATGATCATGCAGGTACTGCACACGTCATACAGCAACAATGATCACACAAGTTGCGTAGGTACAAATGCAGGAGCTGTATGACCTGACCTCCTTGAAGAAGCCCTCAAGCTGCTCACCCATGCCATCAAATCGCCTCTTGCACCAGTCATGGAGAGCCTCAATATTGTCTGCAGCAGGGATACTACACAAATGACAACTTGGCTTATGGCAATAGGCGTCGACCAGGCTCGAACACATGATCGGCCAAGCAGTGCTTTAAAGCCACTGCAATGGTCTGACGCGCCAGAAGAGTACGCATATCAAACTCTTCATGACACCATCGAATGCAAGCAGAGCATTGCATTGTTTACTGTGAGCGAGCTATGCATACTGAAACAATGTACAAGTAGCGCACTCTCACACAGACTGCCTTGCTGCTGTCACAAGCATGCTAGAGCATGTCTAGCATGAACAGATGCACAACAGCAGGCAGCACAAATGAAGTGGCAGCACGTGAGGGAGCCCACCTTGCCATCTGTTGGCAGCATCCTTGGCTATGTCTGCAGCCTCCTCTGCAACCACAAAGGCATCTTAGCTGCACTGAGTACTGCTATTGGCAATAATGATCGAGACATTCCACAGAAAGCCTCTGACCAATACTGACAGGGTGAGGCACTGGGAGAGTGGGAGTCATGTTCAGGTGTGATGCTCTGCATCATGTTCATTGTCTGACGACTGCTGCGGCAAGGCATGTCACTGCAAAAGGTGCGTGCTGATGCAAAGTGCATACAATGTGTCAGGAGTGTGAGAGGAAGTCTAGGTCTACGTACTCATGCTGTTGATCTTGTCTGGGTCATTCTCTGCATACTGATCAAGCTGACTCTGGATGTCATGAAGCTCCTTCTCATGCTTGGCCACGTCTGATAGCTTTGCCACCCTTTCTGCCTGCAGAAGCGCAATTGCAGGTCTTACAACAATACAATTTTGTAAGTGCAGCAGGATAGCAGGCGGCCGCTTGTTAAGGTCATAGTATCTCACTTGTCGACATTGCAAGCTCGCAATGTAAAGACAGAAGCATTGCGAGCTTGCAATGCGCTGTGAAGTTGGTTTCTGAGTACACTCACACTGTCCTCTCTGCCTGCCATAGAAGTTTGAAGCTTCTGCTGCAAGCTGCTTTGCTGCTCTTTGTTCTGCTCAGCTTGCTTCTGAAGTTTGGTCAGCACGCTCTCTTGCTACAATGCAATGCTCACCACACGTCAGCCTGGCTGCTGAGCAACAGATGCTGCTGCATGGGCAACCAGCAAGCACTGCATGTGGGCAGGAGCCTCAGGAATCAGACCTACCTGGACTGCTGCTTCACTTGGAAATGCCCTGCACAATAAGATGGTTTGCCTGTTGAAGGTCTTGATGCTCTGTCAGCTCACCACAAGGCACAGTGAAGCAGGCAATCCATACTGGCTTGTAATGCAGCTTGACTCTGCCACTGGGCACCCTCATGCAGCCTTTGTGCAAGGACTCACCAGAAGAAGTTGGAGATACCAATCTTGTCTTGGTGCACCATGTCGTCATCTACCAGGCTCTGCAGCATCAGCGCCATTCAGTTGCAGAGTGCATGTTTCGTGAGCTGAAGAACAGCAGCCTGTACAGGAAGTCACCTGCAGAACCTCCTTTACGCTTTGCGAAATTACGCCTTTCTTGGGTGCTAGCTTCTCAATGTCCTGCAAGATTACTCGGAGTCACTGTGCCACTGATCACCGTCTGGCACGTATAGCTGCTTGGCTACCTTCAGCTGGAACACGTCCTTGCTTTCGTGGAAGATTTCTAAAACCTTTTCCCGCTTCTCTTCCAATGACAGGCCCCGCTTCTTGCTCTGCGCAGTCGACACACGTTCGCGGCATGCACGCTGGGCGACTGCTCAGTCGGCGTTAAGCCCAACAATTGCATGCTTGCCTCCACGCTTGTACGAAATGGTATAAGCAGAGTTGCTCACCATGCTCGAGGCTGTGACAGAGGTCCAAGCCTACGGGCTGAAAACTCGGGATCAGGTGTCGTCACTGGCTCCTGGGGTCACGGATCAAAAACACTGACCGCAAAAAGCACGGATCAAAGACACTGACCGCAAAAAGCTCACTGTTAGCATAACGCTGCAATGCGAGCCAATTGTGCTGCGATACCAACTAGAGAAACAAGGCTACCGAGTGGTGCCAGATGGGTGTCCCCCGGGCTTGACCATGGTCTACCCCAAGCTGCGACCATGCAGCCTTGAAGCATCTCAGTATTTCTTGCTGGGCTCAGCAGTGGAAGGACACAGAAGCATCAGGTGTGCTGTAGACGACAAATGGATGATGTACAGCTCATGACGCTGTGCAGCAGAAGCCCAGCTGGGCTGCAGCAGATAGCTGCTAAGGACTGATGTAATGCTACCTTTGCATGATGATCAAGAAATTATTCAGTAGCTACTGACAGGTTTGCAATCATTGCACTAACCAATTTATGCATACTAACGATGCAGTGATAGCGTAGTCAACCATCAGAGAACCTATTTCACTGCAAACAGACAAAATATAGTGTGAATGTGGTGGGATGAGGAAAGGGATGATGGAAAGCCTTTTTGACATGAGTCCTGTGCCTGGCAGGCACGACAACTCACGTGCTCCATAGTTTTTGCTTAGATGGGACATGTACTTCACACCCTTCGAAGGAGGGGGAAGATACGAAAGAGACTGATGTGAAGCATGGAGAAAGACACCAGCTGCAGCCGCCAACATATCACCTACATGATCATTAATAAATATTGGAAGGCATGTCTATCAGCCACCAGCATGCTTTTGCCGCTTGGTGCGCAGTGCTTTTGTCGTTTGGTGCAGAGCAATCAAACCACAAAAGGAATGGGCTGCACCAGAACTGCATTTGAACAAAAGGGTACAAGTCAGCAGTAAAAACCGTCTACAGTAAGCATCTGAAGGCGTACAGATCACTGAGTTAGTTGGGCCCAATACTGCTCTGTCTTGTGCTATCCTACAGCGCCTCCTTGTTCGCCTGCAGTGCAGCTTCATTTTCAAGTTTCTTGTATAAGCAGAGTTGCTATGTGGTCGTTATAACATGACACAGTGCTCAGCCATTATGCAAAGCTGCTGCAAGGCGGACAGCATCCAACAGAGCAGAAACAAGGCCAGAAAGGCATGTATACACAGCGTCAACGTAGCAATGTGCAAAAAGATGCCAATGCCAGATCTGTGCGTATGTATGCAATTAGCCTGATGCGTCTGGGCAACCATAAAAAATGAACCTGCTAAGCCTGCTCAAATTATCCCACCCTTTGCCGCCTTTGTCAATTATGCCACCGGCACTGTTGGTGAACACAGTCTGCCCTGACCTTTCTGATTCAGTTCCTGCACACCCAGCAAACAACATGAATATTCATCAGCTTGTCCAAATTTGAGAATCTTCTGGCAGAGACAAACATTTGCCTTTGGCACAACTACCAAGCGTCGCTTGGGGCACATAAGTTCCCATATGACATCATCATCAAAGTCTGATCAGGGTAGCACATCGTGATGCCAAAAAGAGGTGCAAGCCAATCAGATACGGCTGTCTTGCTCTCACCTCCTTGTCAGCAGCGCCATTTCTACCAGGCTTGGGGTGATTGGGCGCTGGGGCCAAGTCAGCCTTCAGCTGGTCCACTTTTGTCTCCTCAGCTGCTGCCAGCTCCTGCACAAGTCACCAGCTGTGAGCAAGCGAGTGTCATCACCGAGGAGTTAAAGCGCACAACTGGTCAGCCTGAAGTGTGTAATGACGCCACAACCACACACAAGCTAAATGCAAGCAACAGTGAATCATTTACACTTGTCAGCATTGGCTCAAGCAGATAGCATGTGTGCAGGTGCAGTCTAGTCAGCAACAGCCATGGCACATGCTGTATGCTGCTTTCATTTGCTCATGCCCCTCAAAGGTGACTAAGCTCAGCCACAGCCAGAACAAGCAGCATGCAACATGTCACTGCATCCCAGCACAGGTCGAATACAAATGCATTACCTGGTAGGGCTGCTTTTCCTCTTTGGTCAGACCTTTCCACATGTCACCAGCAGCCTTGACAACTTCAGCTGTAGATAGCCCAGGCTGCTCAACTGAGCAGACACACATTGCTATTGGTCGCTCTGCTACCAGATCTGCATTGCACAATGGAAACCTGACAAACAGACTACCTTACAAGCACAACACAGAGCTATTGCCAATGCAAGCTTGTAGAGCAAACGCATGTGTACGAGCAGCTGACCACCGGCAATCAGATCATCATCATCAATCAGATCATCATCCCAGGGCCACCACTGTAAGCAGGCTGAAAATAAACAGGTGGTGCTAGAAGCTGGTCACAACATTTGTGAAATGCTCAATGGGCATAACAAGCTTGTGAAAAGCAGCAGCTGATCAGTAAGCACGAAAACAATCTGCCTGCTGCTGAAGACATGTTGGTGGGTGCATAGATGTCCTTGGACACTTCCAGAAAAGACATAGTCCCTTGCACCGCCTTGTCATCAGCTTTGTTGCCGGAAGCACTTGGCAGGCGTTTGAAGCTGTGATTGTCAGAGGAGGTCCTGCCAGTGTGCCGGAAAGAATATGCATAATAAGCATGCTACAGTAAGATTACTAACACGCAGCAAGAACCTCAAGCAATCTGCTGCTGCTGCCAGCTGCTTACTGCTGGCAAAGGCTGCAGTTGTGCAAGCAAGTCACCAGAGCAGCAAAACAAGCATTTGGTCATCACAGAGCAGGTGTATATCAACAATGACATGTGAGGCAAGTCTGCAGAGCAGCCAGGGTAGGTGCTGCCACCAGCTGTTTGTTGACAGAATGATTGGTGCCCATGCTGACAGGATCCTCAACTGAAGATGCATGAAATCTGCTTGGCAGAATACACTGGAGAAAGGACTTACTGGGACAAAGACCATGTGTATCAAGCCAACAAGAGATCGAAAGATTTCAACCTGCTGCTTGCTGCATATGAGCACTGGACTGCTGGCATGGTCCTGGCTGAGGACAGTAGGAGCAGCCAGGGACAAGCATGCACCCTGTATGTGAGGGTCACCAGCAGTCTCCTCCTGCAGCACATGACCAGACATGTTGCAAAGAAACAGGCTGGTGCTGACGGCATGCTGTATCAAGGAAACCAATGTTCCCAGATGTGCAAGAGTTGCAGCAAGTACCTACTCAAGATAAGTGACGGTCCACAAGGACACTATATTGGTCTCTGCCACTTTTCCTGCTCTGACTTGATCAGTGCTACACTCACTGTATGACCAGGTTGCAGAGGACACGTTTCAGATACGCCATGCTCAGCTAGGAAGCAACCTAAGACATTGCAGACCGGTAGAAGTACAGACAAGCGCTAGCAAGCCCCATGATACCAGCATTCACCAACATGAGGCAACAAGACAAGCACCTTGAGCTAAACAGGTGTGTATACCTGACCATGCACGACTTGACCAGAGCATGCTGGCCAGTCAAGGCGCCAGCAGCAGCTGGCGTATCTTTCACCACTCCCTCTTCCTGTTCAGCCCCATCAGTCCCAGCCTGCATGACATGCATTGTTTTCAAAGCACTCAGATGCATCAACACTCCATCATTCCTATTTAGGTGGCAAATGCATCAATACCTATGACACAACACTTGAGTTCATCTGCTAGCTCGATCTGCAGCAGGCCTTGTTGTCCATGCCAAGGCAGACTCATATGGACAAGCTAGCAATAGTCATGTACCTTGTTTGCAATAATGGCAAGCTGCAACATGGCAAGCAATGACCGTGCAAGGAAACTTTACAAAGGTATACTAATCAGCTATAGGCTGACACCAGCAGCATGGCAATTGCAAATAAAATTCAGAGAGACTTGCTTACCTGTGGGCCATGCTCATCAAAGCTCGTCTCGCACAGTAAGGGAAGCTTTGACAAGCATAGAGTAAGTAATAGAGCAAGTCTCCTTGGCCTTAAGCATTGTGCAGCAGGTCATACTTGAGTCAGTTTTGAGTGCCTAGTCCAAATGAGCACCCTAAGCATGTGGGAGTACCTGCAGGGGCAGAAATAGATACAGGCAGACAAACCGTGGTGACTGGTGTGTGAAAGAATGATAACATACAAGCCAATGTCACAATCACTTACCACGAACGTCAAGCATACTTTAGGGTGCAGACGAGTTGGGAACAAGAGCTGTTGCTACTCATTGGCAAGGCTTACCATAAACTGGATGACATTGGTGCTCTGCCTGCTTTTAGCATTGCTGTTCCTTGCCAAGCCAGGGCTCGCACCACTGTGCAACGCAATTGGGTGCTTGTGAAGCTGCCTGCAAACAACATCCCTGTACACCGTTGCAGGTTTAAACAGTGTAATGCCCATGGGCAAGCTGACATAGCCGCCTTATACAGCACACTTTTGTGCTCTTGGTCCCACTGCTTTCTGGTTGACTTCAGGCAACTGTGCTATCAGGTCCATGGCAGCATTGCTCATCCATGGGTGTAACACAGGAGACTTGGACATGTGCTCCAGTGAGGTTCTAAATGTTGCAGGAACTTTCTCAAACTTGGAGAGGTCTAGCCTTGTAGCAACTTTGATTGCTATTATGTCCCTCGCCCTTCCGGTGAACATAACCAGCAGAACTTTTCAACCAGCGTCCCAGCGTGCTAAAGAAGCCAGAGAGCTTGACCATGACTTGAAAGCGTGCTGTTGTCAACCTCTTCATAGTCTCTGCCATCAGGCGCTCTTGCCAATACAGCTTACGATCTTTACTAGCTTGATACAGCGCTTTGTCCAGGCAAGGAGAAAAGTGAGAGAGAAGTGTTTTACACCTTTTGTCCTGATTTTATTTGTCTGTGTTGTTTTTTTGTCTCTTTCATTTTCTGATGAAAGGAAACGAATGGGCTAGCTGGCCCTTACTAAAGCCTTTTTTCAGCCTTGCTGCTCTGCTATGCCTTGTGTGCCTGAACTGTTGGGGGGCAATTTAGCACCATTACCTGCAGACAAATCCGATTGGCACATTCATCAGTTTGCAAACTGACAATTGTCAGCGTGCATGTACCCTAGCACATCCATCAGACTCGAGGCTGGACAAAGGATGTAATACACTTTTCTCTCTGCTCACACAAATGAGTAGTGCTGACCCCAGATCTGTCACAGGGGTGTATTGATATCAACCCCTGGGCTTAACTGTCAGATCCCTCTGGTCTACCCGAAGCTGCCATCATGCAGCCTTGCTTCAGCAAGCAACTCAGCATTTTGCGCTGACTTGGCAGTACGAGGACACAGAGACAACAGGTGTGTTGTAGATGACAGATAGACGTGTTACAGATCATGACGCTGTGCAGCACTTGCCCACGAGATAGTCACATTGCTTCAACTCATTGCACTGACCATACAAGCTGACCATTGCCTGGCTCTATGGCAGGCATACTTGAACCCATAGCCAAACACAAAATTGTGTCATTCGCACCTGGTCCAGAAGAACCAGAAGCAGTCTCCACGTAGTATCCTTTGCAGCTATGAGCCTCAAGCAAAGCCTTTGCCTGAGAATGCAGCACCCATGACCCTTTTGTCTTTAGTTTGAAGCTCCAGGGGCGCTTGCTAGGCAGAATATCAAAGTTGTACACACACAGGAGGCCCGTGAGGTCAAATACATACATGTGAGGCATGCTGAAACAGGCACGTCCAGTCCACCACACAGTCCCCTGTTCCAGCCATCTGAAATTCTGAACAAATTGGTGTTTGGTGTATGGTCCTAGTGGGCTCGTAACTATCTGCAAACATGAGCTTGAAGGCTTGCTCGACAACAATACTAGACAACACCTCCACAGGAGGAAAACAAAACCCTGCCAACGCGAGGCGCTGCATTTTCATTCCAGACAGATTTTGTAGTGCAGCAGCACAGGCAGCACTCTCGTGTTACCACCAAACCTCTAGCTCCAGACGCAGACGTGTGGCAAGCTTCAGTTGTGGAAAGTGCTTGACATTACCTAACTGAACAGCAGATAATGCAAGCTGCTGCAGGTGAGGCAGCTCTGCTTCAAAGAGGGCAGGGGGGTAGCTCTGCAAATCTTCAGGCGTAATGCTTGTCTTATATAGGCGCAATTCCTGGAGTCTTTTCAATGGTAGGACAGCTTGGAACACATCAGCCAGATCCAGGCCAAAACAGCGAGATATCTCCAGAGATGTGAGGCTGTTTGGCAGTCCAGACTGAAGTACTTCGGTCGTCTCAAGATGTTTGAATGCCAAGGCCTTCAGGGTACCTGGATACATGCTCAAGGCTGAAAGCTGGAAATAACAGTTTGCTGAGTAATGCACACGTGATCATACCAAAAGGCCCTGAACACAGGTTGGCCAAGACTTTGTCTGTCAGGTTGGGCCTCCACTCGAGGTCATACATGTCGTCCTCTTCCTCAGAAAGTTCCTCATACACACTCGCAAAAGCGCAAAGAGTAATGGTCTCAAGTGCGGTACATTGCAGTATCATGTCCGGGTCCCAGCCCCATTCATCCAGACTGAGCAGTTGTAAGTGTTTTAGGTAAGGAGCAACTTTGCTGAAAAAACCAGTGCAGCTAAGATCACCATAAAGATACAGACAGGACCACAACTTGAAGTTGAAAGGGTTCGTGACGGCGCAGTTGAGTTGTCTGCAAGTAGTCCTAAGCAACGACGCGCTGTCTACGTCAGTATCATCGATATATTGTTTGGTGTTGTCTCGATAGACCGCTGTCACAATACTGCTCCAGATTTCAACCGGTAGGGAGCCCCATTGCGACACGCCCCAACCGCAATGCTGCATATTGAGGAGTGCCAAAGAATGGCACCATCTGAAAGTACGGAGATTAGACCCAGTTTTGAAATTCAAGAAGAGGAGGACAGAGCAGAACACATGGGCAGTTGATGTCCACTAGTGTAGTGATCAAAGGGTACACGACTAGTAGTGGACGCCGAGCAGCCGAGTAGCCGGCCTCAGTCACACGCACAAGCTTCGATATTCAAGCAAACGCGCAACACATTGCCAGCGTACAAGCTCACGTACCATGCAAGTTGCGGGCCGTCAGACAGGCAAGATCTCATGCTCGCGCGCTGGTGTGTTGGTGCATTACAAGGTACGTCCGATTGCTTGTTTTATGCTTCGCTGCTTTGTCTGCCAAGTGATCAATACAGAGCGCTTGAGGACGTGCGTAAGTCTCGCTGGTCGTCACTTGTGCTAACAGGTATCAAGCAGTTCCTGATCCATCCTTATTCACTGTGCATAAGGTATCCCAACCTTCTGACCTGGTGATCACCAACTGCTACCTGTACTTCCAGCAGAGAACAGCGTCACCTGGAGTTCACATAGCTGTGCTTATGAAACAGTATGAAGATGCCTGACTGTGGTACCCACCAACACACTCCACAAACATCTTGTGAGCAAAGCAGCATCAGACATGCTTTGAGGCAGTATGACTGCCAGCATATAGCT
>JAABUO010009851.1_pt1 | contig 10647 bp, 11 predicted proteins | sample 5559291 | NCBI WGS metagenome assembly JAABUO01 (sample SAMN10711878, study PRJNA513372) | rock metagenome | isolation source: Antarctica rocks | place: Antarctica: Victoria Land, Finger Mt sud
AACTGTGAGGTTTTGGGTGCGCAATCCGTAGCCCTTGCATCATACGCCCTCAGCTTCACCGCCACGCTTCTAGAAATACAAATGCCGGTGCAAAACCCTCTTCGAACCGCCTTCTCATCGCCTTCCTGATCGCAAAAACGCCAATAGCTATCCACTTCCTCGTCGATCCTACCTTCTACGGACTCGGTGTGCCCTCCTCATACCTCGGTCCTCCATCCTCCCCATCACCATCCTCGCCACCACCCCATGCCGCAGGTGTCTCCGGCTGCCCGCTGTACGGCGTCGGCGCGTCAGCCGCGTACCCGCTGAATTTGGGAGTAGGGGCTTGCTGTGCCATGGGTGTGGGTGCGTTCGCGTAGGCTGATGGCGTGGGTGCGGCGTTGACGTCTTTGCCGGGGGTGGGAGCATCATAGGGGCGGGAGTTGTACGGGTCTGGTTGTTGTTGTTGCCGTTGATGCGGAGAAGGTTGTTGATAGGCCGGGGTGCGGGACGATGAAGGGTCGTAGGCGGGGGTTTTGCCGCCGGTGCTGAAGGGGTCGTTGTAGGCGTTCGAGCCAGCAGTTGGGTTCCAGGCGGGGGTGCGCTGGAAGGGATGGTTAGTTGTGAATGTAAGATGAAAGGGAAGAGGAGGGGCTTACGCCTCCAGCCATGGCACCACCGTAAGCTGTTCTTGAGCCGTCATAGGGATTGACTGTTTGGCCGCCTGCAGCGCCGCCGTAGGCGGGCGTGCGAGCTCCAGACATGGCATTTTGGCTCCATGCAGGTGTTCTTGAAGACGAAGAGCCCCCTTGCCACGCAGGTGCTGTCCACTGTTAATGTTTACCAAGGCATACTGGCTTGGAAACCTACTTCTAGCTCCTCCAGCGCCTGCCCAAGCTGGCGTACGGGCTCCTGGTCCGCCGGGTACCGGAGTACGGCTACTGCTCTGCCAGTCAGGCACCCTTCCGGGCGTACCGCCTCCGAAGCCGCTACGGTCAGGCATTCCTCGGCCGCGTCCTCCAGCAAAACGTTGATAATCGATATTGTGACCAGTCAGAGCACTGATAAAGGTTAGTGTGCATTGATAAGCTGTGAAGAGTAAGAAAACATACTCTTTGAATCCTAAAGTATCCTTTGGCACCGTAATCGTCTTTCCCTTGGTGTGCAACTCTACTCGTGCCTCAGTATCCGTAGTGTCCTTGACTATCCCAAGCAAACCCTTGTACGGTCCACGTCGGATGGTGACTGTTTGACCCAAGGCACGGTCTCGACCAAAAGACTTGGGTGGCGGCATAGCACTATTGCCATTTGCGCCATTCCTCTGTAAAGCAGGATTCATCCTTGCTAGATCGGGTCCAGTGCTAGCACCCTGGGTGACTCTACCGCCTTTGGCGGCAACAGTTGCTACATTGTTAGTTCGAACTACAGAAATACCTGAATCCTCTGTCTGCTCGCGGTTGTGCAGAAACAGAAATGATCGGTATATATGCAAGATAATTCCTTGCTTCTGTTCACCACCAATTTCACGCACGGTATCCTCGATTCTTATTTCGTTGCCGTTACGGTCAGTAGCAACTGCGTTTCTGCGCTTCTCGATCTTATTTGAGATTTGCGAAGGCAGAACAGATCTGATGGAAGCATTTTGGTCTAATACTCGTAAAGACTCACGGTCGACTTTGGTAACGCAACCCACAGTGGCAGCACTATGCATTGTTCAGTCAAAGTCTTGTTTGCCTTATACAGAAGACCACTTACTCGAGCTGCACCAGATCATGTATATCATATCTTCCCAGTCCACCAGCCACCCCGGAATCGGTAGCTTCCCTCAGGTCTTTACTGAACACGGTGATCTCTTGCATGCTAAGATCACTCAAGATCGTGACCGTGTCGTCCTTGATAGCAACTACCATGCCTACCTCGTCACGGTAACGGCTGCCACCAATGACTTTAACATGGTCACCTTCTTTGAATCGTTTGCGTAGACCTTTGATAGGAACTTCTATAGTTTGACCCTGAATCTCTCCATCCGTGACTTTCAAAGTTACGATGTCTCCGCGCACTGAAATTGCTTTTCCGCAAACACCTGTCTGTTCACCTTCGTAAACCTCAACCATGTCGCCGGGCAGATAGCTCTCGTTCCCAGAAGTGTTCTTGAGGCTTTGCGCTAACGCCGCCAAATCAAGATTTTCTGTCCCATCTGCGGCACCTGCAGTAAATTTGGTGACCTCCTCTAGAGTTGGGTTCACGTTCTTAGTAATGAGATGCTGAATTTTGTATTCTTTGACCAAGTAACCGTCGATATAGTTATCGTTGAGATACGTCCAGTGCTTCTTGTTGAATGTAGACATTGATGAGAGGTATTTGCTGTGCTTCTTCTTGGCTTCCACTTCACTGAATAATCGTTGAGGCGGTCTTGTTGCAGGATTGGTCATACCGTAGGCCTTTTGTCTCTTTCTTTTCGCGTCGCCACTCATGTTACCGTTTATCATCGGTGCGTTCGCATCCTCATTTAGACCGTAATCCAGACGTGGGACTATCTTCAAGGTCACCTCGAGTCCATTAGTCTCCACGTCATCAATTTGAGCCAGGTCTCCAACATATTTCCCCCTCTTTATTCGAACGTAGCCACCGGGCTGTAGTTGCTCGGTTTTGGTAACGCGCAACAGATCCTGCCTCTCGTTGATAGGAACCAAGAGAATCTTGGTCCTCGGATACACATTGCTGATTCCGTCAAGAGAGGCGAGAACATCCGCTTGTTTGCGCGCCTCGACGTAAATGTAACCAATCATGCTCCCTCCTCGTTCCAAAGCAGAGAGAATTGGCAAGGGGTTCTTCGCGAATCTCTCTTCCATCCTCTTCGTTATAGCAAAGACCACTTCGCGCTCTTTTCCAGGCTTACACTTGACACCCCATATACTTGCGTCTTCTACATCGGGTAATAACATGCGTTTCGGCACATTGCCTGCATCTCTTGTTACCGTTGTCCGAGATCGACCGTAGAGTTCCTTTAGACGCTGTGCTTGCTTCTCCGCATCCATCTGTTGTGCCCGCTCTCTCTGTCGGTCGAGCTCTCTATGCCGCCTATCATCAGTCTCGGCACCCAATGGAAGATCATTAATGTCATCTGGATGTGTATCGGCAATAAACGGATCAGCCTGTCCCTCATCATCTTCCTCGTCGCCCTCGTCTTCTTCATCAACTTCTGCTTCGACATCGAGGTATTGATTTCTGGGGTCGCGGCGGCTTCTCTTCCTTGGCCGGCCCTGTAGCGCAGGTCAGGAAAAGCTGGGAAGTTAGCCGAAATCTTTGTAAACATACCACTGCTTCCTCGTCTTCCTCATCTTCTTCGTCCTCGTCGTCGTCCGCCCCATTGAGGTCTTCACCACCAGATTCTTCAGGATCTTCCTCATCTTCCTCTCCATCCCTGCTCTCGCGACGGCCATTTCGTTGTAGACCATTGCCCTTCACGGGTGGGATTCCCTTTGTGTCCTTACCGCCTTCATCATCGTCGTTTTCCCCTGTAGATTGCCGTTTCTGCTCAGCGCCATTCGCAGCCGGCTTCGAGCTCACTTCAGCGTTAGAGCCGCCTGCAGCTTCGTTGTCGGAGTCATCGGCAGGTGCAGGATTGAAATTGTCGTCCTCGGATTCGGAGCCAAAATCCTGGTCGAGGAGTGCTGCAGATGACATTGGGCCAGCTCTGTCCTAAACGCAAGAGGAACAAAACCTGGTTGGGTTGATGACAAGAGGAGTTGTTGTCGGTTGAAGTTGTGCTGGCCGATTGTGGCTCTTTGTTTGATAGAGGTAGCTAGCTACCTTACTGCAGAATGCCAAGCTTTATAATGATTGGCTACATTGTTGCGGCTAGGCGTTGGCAACACTTCAGCCTTATTCCACAACAACCAACCGTGCTACTTTACTTAACCTCTTAACACTTCCTTCTCAAATCTCAAATAAGATTGGTTTTCCAAACGTGTACCCTACTTACCAACACAAGCATTAGTCTTGGTACATTAGAACACTCAATCTCCATTTAATGTCTATATATTTAATATGAGTGATTAGTCCACTCGACTTCTGGGAAGCATAACATCGCTCACGAGCTCGGATTCATCTTCAGAGCATCGCAAGGAGTAGAACTGGATCAATGAACTACGGGACGTGCGTTAATCTTAACCGAAATCGCCATTTATTGCGGGGGCAGGCTTGAGGGGCATCTGTCCTGGGTTGGTGACCTTGGTAGCACTCTTCAAGATACGAGTCACGGCTCTTCGCGGCAAAAAGTATCGAATGGGCCAAAGTAATTCAAACGGGAATCAGATTGATTACTCATTCAGTCCCAAGCCGCCCTTGTTCTTATACGTCCTTTATACACTAAGACGTAACATCCATACATTTACGTTTACTCTAGTACGTTGAGATAGCTACCTTTGCTCAAAAACTGTGCCAAACGCCCAAAAACAACGCCAAGAAGAGGCTTGAAGAGTAAAATCGTTACCTTATGCCGCTACCTCAGACCTAATTAGGGTAACTCACAGCTCCTCATTAATCATAAAATAAGCGCCAGGGACATAGTAGTGAGGTTCAGGGCCACGTTGAGATTCGAGATCACAAGCAACGCTGCCGGAGCTTGTAGGCACTATTGCGGCCATACTAGGAGGAGTTTCGGGGTAATAGATGCTAAAAGCTTCTTAAATATCATGAAGCCCAACCTCGCTGTCTGACAGGATATCCCGCTCAGCTAAGTAAACTTAAACAGTCTTGCCCTCATTATCTTTTAACAGCCCCACCAGACTAGCTTTTGCCAGAGCGGCTACCGTTGTTGCTCCTCCCATTCTTGCGGCCATGTGGAGGATGTTTCGCACATGAATATTCTTGGCGGTATAATCAGCCCCATTGTCAATAAGCAGCTGTAAGAGCTCGAACCGGTCGGTCGAGACTGCTAACTGGACATATTGCCATTATAGATGGCGTTCAGCAACGGAGTCTCGAATATTAACGTCTGCTCCAGCATTGACGAAGAGGTCAATTACACCAGGAGTTTCAGTCGTCTCAACACTGTCACCCAGATTGTGTTGTGGAACCTGACCATTTTTCCTATTTCTCACATGGAGTTCTGTGTCCACGCGCAACAGGAGCTTGCAAACTTCCGTGCTCTTTGCTCTGGGTTTGCATTAAAAGCAAGTGGTGTGCTGACCGCTCTTGCATCATCCCGAATAGTTGCCTAACATAAGGGTGTTCTACTCAGCGGATCCACGGTTCTTATACTAGCCGTTGAGGAGCGAAGCTCAGATGCAAGATCCCTGCTAAGGATACCTAAGACAATCTTATATATTAACGTAAAGCATCGAGTCTCGGTATAGCCGGAAGCTTCGGACATACTTACTACAATCTAAGCATCCTCAAAATCCATTTGGCCACGCGGCTTTCTCCCAAAGCCGTCAGCAACGTCAGCGTCTATGCCTTATTGTACCAGGAACTGGCCCAGCCTACCATACCCATGTGTTGCTTCGTAAATGAAGGCATTTGAGCCATAGAGATTTGTATCGTACGGTGAAGATTTGCCCATGGAGAATAGTCCTTGAACAGCTATAATATTTCCATGATCAGCATAGTTCCACAATAAATGGCCCCATGGCATGACCCTCGGCACCCGTATGGAGAATGCTGCGCCTTCCAACGGAGTGTATCTGCAGCCCACAGAGATATATCTGTGAATCAGATACCTTGGAAGATGAAATGTCATCCGGAGTGATGAGATGGTCTGGCGACGACACCTATATTCGTTACAAGCTAACCCTGGTGTAGAGTAATCGACGAAAACGTCGCCAAACATGCTTCTTAAAATCCAGGGGGACCTGAAGCTGCTTTTCCGGTGACAGATACAGCTACACCATTCGCTGCACATACACCGCGTCGGTGGGGAAGTGTGAAGATCCATATTTTGCGTCGAGTCGATGGCCATGGTTAATGATGAAGCAATGGATGGAAACGTCAACAAAGAAGGCAAAGTAGACCTAGAGTTGGGCGATGAAGGCGAGCCTGAACCAGACCCTGACATAAGAGGTTAGTTGGGCCGATGGCAACGGCACAGTCTTGCATCTTTTCCAAGCTGGATATTTTTGTTCTAGATGGGTCATTTTCTCGAGGACCATGGCCAGCTTCTCTGAATTTGGCGTGTGCGCTACTGCCGACGCTGAAGTGATCTCTCTCAGCTCAGTCGTCGAGGATCTGAACAAGCTCAGCAATGTGTTTCGAGAAATGAAGGCAACAGAATACTTGTAAGACCGCCATCCCCTACGTGGTCAGCAAACCCGAAGTAACCCCTAAATCTACTCGAATGGCTCGTGACTCATCTCGTAATCTGGTTACTTGATTCTTGTGCTGAAGCCATGTAACGCGGGATTTGTTTTCATCACTCAGTCTTGACAATTGAAAGAGTGAGGAATCCAGAATGCCTCTAACTTTATCAATCTTACACCCAGCTTTTCCGACTTGCTCGGCAAGGTCGCGGGCATTTTGAGCACACCGATTGCTCTGAAAGTGGCCGGTGATATCACCAACGCCTTCTAGAAATATGTGGATCTCTTTGATCTCGCTGCATAATTCTTCAATTGCCTGAGGGGCATTCCGATAGCGATTAAGCTTTTGAAGCCTTTGAGCAGCAATCTTGGCGGCGCCAACTACAGCTACTTACCGGCGGTCAAGGATAGTGGATCCATCTCTAGTGATATTATGGTAAGCCAGATCGTTGTGACAAAGAACTGTGTATATTATGTTGAGGAGCAGTAGGTGGCGTTGCCAAGATAGTTGAGAATAGAATGTCTCTCATGGGTTGTGGCGGAGCCTTAAAGCGAACCGTTTGGTGGCATACTATTTGAGTAAAGCTAAAATATCTCATCTTAGCTTAGGTATTTTTATAGCTACCAAAACGGCTTTATGATATGTTTGTAAGCTAATGGAGGAAGATCTTTGTTAAGGATTTGAAAGAAAGCTTGCATGAGAAACGGAAGACTACGAAATTTGTCGGTGCCAGAAGGATTCTAACAGTTGCTCGGACCCCCAACAACTAGCGAACATTAGTCGCCTCAGGGTAAGCATCAAAGAGGAAAATTCTACCATGCTCATTCACACAGAACATTGTTGGAGGAGCCAAGGCGTGGACAAGCTTGACTCGGCCACTTCTGCCCGTCGGGCTCCTCATCCCAATTGCTGACATATTTAGGGTTCCAACACAACATCTTCCTATACGGCCTCATCCCGTTGTCCCAAACAGGCTGGACGGTGTTACTGCCACAGCTTTTGAAGCTTCCAAGTTTGCGAACAGGTCCCTCATTCCTTCGGAGATTAGGAGCAAAAATCCATATGATTTAGGTGGGTATAAAGAACAGTCTGATAGTCTCTACTATGTACCAAACATAGCAATTCTACCAGATCTTACCTTGACATGATGTCTTCCTCTCTTGAAAATGTATCCCTCGACTATCAGTATCTTCATCCCCCTCCACATCAAACTCCGAACCCGCTCTCTTCTCGAAGTCAAGAGTCTCTCTTGCCGCGACAGGGTTGCTCACCTAACTTTCTTGCTTGTTTGAAAGGTCTAATGCATCACCCCGGATCACCTTCACGACCACGAACCAGCAATGTAGAGATATACGATAACTCTTCAACACGAGACTCAAGCTTCGCTACGCATCTCCGGATTGTATCGTCCGCAGATAATAGAGCAAGTTCATCGAGACCTTCAGGTCTAACGAGGCGAAAACGCCGCGAACCTGTCCCAAGCATGATCGATTACTTGACGTTGTCGCAATTGGAGACTGTCTGGCAAAAACAAGATACGTATAAAGGATGTGTCGATGCACCCCAAAGAGCTCCGGAGCAAAGTACCATATTAGCAAGCCAACAGAGCGGAACAAATCTCCAGATTCCTTACATGGATGTTCACCCGGTTTCACAGCGCCGTCATCCCCATGGTGATTTGGCTCGTTCGAGGCGAGCTGCTGCGTCTTCAACGACAAATCATCGGAGATGATCAACGTGAAGAGTTATCTGAAGGAGCTTACGGGCTTTAAGTCAGCATTGGGATCCTTTACTTGAGCACTCCCCAGCCCAACGGCCACCATGATGGATCGAACGCTGGCCTTAAAAGGTTCACAGCAAGGAGCCTACGGTGCTTCACACACTTGCAAAGACCGGCTATCACTAAGGTAAAAAGGGGGGGATTAACACGGCTTGTTGAGACCTCGCAAGATTCGGGGAATGTCTTTCCCAACAGAAAAAAGTACTGTGTACGTGGATTGCACGGATCTCAAGGCACTGGAATGATCTAGTGAACCTCGATAGGCACAGCGATTGAAAATGCCTCGTAATCCGGGAGGATGGCCACGAAGTAGCACAGCCACTCCAAGGCATAAAAGCGTACTGTATATAGCTATTCAAGAAGTAGCGTTCGTCCAAATGATAAAACCCCCCATAATCACGAACCTCTTAAAGCTACCCAGTATTGAACGTGTTATTTTACTTGATCCAGGATTATGATTTTTTTCCTTTTGTGGTTGTCCTCGTGTGGCGCCATGACCAACAAGGTCAAAAATTATCATACCCAGACGTGCCTTTCCTCATACAACATATCGTCCTTGTCCTCGTCGTGATTTCCGGTAGATAATTTCCGGCTTAAAGGTTATTTATATATGTAAGCCAACCTTTCATCGTCTTCTGGATTTGGCATTCACGAACATGAAGCAATCAAACTTGACCGCAGGCCAACGCAACACGGTCGCGGTTCAGATCCTTTGCTGCGCACAACATTTTTTAGAACAGCATCAGCCTCCCAGCTATCATCGCAGAGAACCATGAAACAATCACTTGGTTAAGACCAATCACCTGCCAATCCAAAAATCATCTCTTTGGCAAAGGAGTATCGACACGTGGATGCGTGGAAGAAATTTGTGTTGACTGAGCCTCGGGTTTCATGGATAAATTAACACCAGTTGCAAGCATATGAATCTACAAATATGTCATCGACCTCATCGACACCGCTCATATCTGTTGTCTAGTTCATTGCCTCAAGTTACTTGCTCATACTCTCGGGTTGTCATACAATCTGAGCGCTTAAAAAAGGCCAAGTTTGCCTTGCTGCAGAGGATCCCAAGTCAAAACGGCATGAAGCTTCGCGAGCAACATACAAGACAACTGTTCATTACGGCAAGAACGGTTTCACAAAAAGCGATTAACCGGTGTGGATGAACTTCACTAAAGCTCGCTTTTTACAAGCGCTTTCAAAAGACTGGATAAGAGCACAATAATCTCGATCAGGCGCTTGCCGACATGTGTCTACAGGGCACATGTGGCATATTAGCTGCCTCAAATGCATTCTCTTCCTCTCATTTTCTTCAGCCCTGTCTTGCGGTAACCCTGGAGTGGGACGACAATATGCGTAAAGCTTGAGATCCTCTCCATTGGCCCTCCCACTCAAAAAGCTCCGGTTGTGCCGGTATGGACATTAACTTTACGCGCATGTCTTATGTTGATCAAATACCCGTAAACCCGATTTGATAGTTACTTTCTCGTTATCTCATTGCGCGCATGTGGAGTGGACATATGTGGGATAATTGATGGCTAAAACTTCAAGATTTTGGTTTCAGTCATCTCCGACGTGACTCCCCATATGAACAGGAGTCCCTGGGTACACAATCTGTTCACCGTCTTCTCTGCAAGTAAGGGACTAATCCTGTATCGGGCTTGAAGAGCTCTTCCTGCTCCATCGTGATGCAGCGATGCATTTCTATTTAATTGCAGTTGTGCTGTTGAATTATTTATCTCTTTCGTCTGTATTGGCTCTTCATGTTGTTCCAGGCTCAAATTGCACCTCAGTGTGCTCCCAGCGTATAGGCCCTTCGCATACGAGCAGCAGCGACGTCACCTGCAATGACAGAGACTATAATAACACCGCTGTTGGAGCGCTTTTCCAAGACTGTGTGGGCTGCGAGGTTCAAAGTCAGACCTTTGACCATGTCACAGGACAGACAGATCTGGGATGGGCATTGTGTATGTGTTGCAGTTTTGGATTTACATCCAGTCGAGGTATAGGCGGCTAACCTAGGACACCAAATATCTAGTTAATATGAGATATGCTTTGGACTTCTGTACATTTGGCTTCCCCGAAGCAAGCGCCCAGAACACTTCGAATCCGTGTAGCGGGTCTTGTGCTCAGGTCTCCAATGCCCTCAAGACAAACATTCTCACTCCAAATATCTCCACACCTTACGATTACTGCCAAGATCCTACTTTTGTTCCAAATGTTGGGCAATGTGCGTCTTGCTATTCGCAGATTTCAAACAAGCTCTACCTCTCAAACTGTAAGCCCCAAAATATCCTTGATTCATGTCAATACTTGTTCATGACCAGATACAGTTCTCAATACCCTCAAAGCTGCCTGCATAGCCCAACCTTCGCCCACAGCAGCCTTTCCCACCAATTCTTCCCAAATCTTCACTCTCCAGCCCCCACCCATCTACCCCAACAGCACCACCACATCCACTCCAACTCCTTCTTCCCACCTCTCCTACAACGCCAAACTCGCCATCGGCATTACAATCCCTCTCGTTCTCCTCGCTCTCCTCTCCATCCTCTTTCTCTACTGGTACGTCCTCGTCCGCCCACGCTCTT
>JAABUO010009852.1_pt1 | contig 10646 bp, 10 predicted proteins | sample 5559291 | NCBI WGS metagenome assembly JAABUO01 (sample SAMN10711878, study PRJNA513372) | rock metagenome | isolation source: Antarctica rocks | place: Antarctica: Victoria Land, Finger Mt sud
AAATGTCGTTCTTTAGCGTCTTAACTCGAATAAAAATTTTTAACTTTCTCTGCTGCTGAATCAATAACGATATTACATTTCAGTAACTTTACGACGATCATTATCTCGTTTTTTAATCATGTAAATCATGATTCGCATCGTTAAACGCTTAAATGTAACTTCATAATAAGATGTTAAAGTCGTGTTATTCATGAAAACTTCGAACAAAGAGTTTATTTTCGCGACTGTATTCGAAAAGCGATTAATAATAATGTGAATGTTATATAATCATTAAATGAATAAATGTAACACGTCTTAATTAAATCATATGATTAATTAATTTATTAATAATAAATGAATCGTCGTGATTCGCGACGCTTTTATGAAAACGCTTATTATCACATTCTTACGAGTCGTAATAATGAAAGTAATAAACAGATTCGCTTAAAAGTATTATGACTTGCAGTGCGATACTGATTTAATTAATAAACGTTATAATGCTAAAAGACGATTAGTTATGTTTTTTAAGTAAAGAAAATCTCGATTCGATATAAACGATTAATTATTTTAACAGATTCTGATTAAATTACGAAGACACATATCGTATTTTCATTATGAATTAAGTTATTAAAAATATCTTTATTAATAACTATCGTTCTGTTTAATTACATCGTTTGTTATAAATGTATAAATACATGAAACTTAACGATAAAGACGTGAAAGATTATTATTAACGACGTATGTTAATCGATACTCTTTTTTCTTTTAATAAATTATTATTTTCGCGACGAAAAGATCACGACTTTTCATATTTAATATCGTTCTGTTATTAAGAAACATTTTATTAACTCGAGAACGACGTTTTTTAATTTCAGTAGCTATTGCTATATCTTTTATTAAGATAAGAAACGATTTAAGTTCACGTAATACGAGTGTATTTAATTAAAACAGATCGATTTAAATTAAATGTTATAAAGAATTTTACATTATTAATAAATACTCGAATCAGTGAAGACAGTGATGTTAAATATTCTTTATTAAGAATTCTCGTGAATACAGCGAGCAAGCTCGCTATTAGCGATATTAATAATGCAGTTTAATTAACATTCGTTTTTTTCGTCTTAAAGAACGTTTCTAGTATAATTGCGAATGTTAATAAACGATCATCGCGAAAAGATTTAACGTGAAGAATATATAAATAATTAAAGATATAACTGAAATGTTTACGATGCAGCTTGTTTACTCATGCTTAAAACGAAACATGATAAGCGATAAAGATGTAAATAATATTTATTATATCATTTCTTTTAAATCGTTAGCTTAAATATAATAAAGAATATAAGATAAATAAACGTGATTCATTAAAAGATGAATAATAACTTTATTATATTATGATTAAATAATTCATTAACGAAATCTTGCTCACTTTATTTAAGTATATGCTTTTTTTAAAAACTTAACTTCGAAGACATTACAGTAATTAATCGCTTACACAAATTCTTATCTTTTAATCGTCTTAATTAAAATCATTCTTATCTTTTATTATAATTAAATAATAATCTTAATTCGAGCTGCGATTATTAAGATTAATCGTTTAATTTAAATTCATATCAGTTTAGAATTTAATACTTTATAATCTTATTTCATCTTATCATTATACATTTTATAATCTCATTACATCTTATTACTTCTTTAAATTTAATAGCTTAATATTATCTTACGTCGTTATTTTACGTCTTTTAATAAACATCTTATCACGATGCTTAAAGAAAAGTTTAAAGCGATAACGACAGAGAAAGATGCAGCGACTAACGTCGTGTATTACACATCTCGAGCGATGAAGCTTAAGAATAATAATTTCATTAATCTCATTTCAGACGATGAGAAAAAGACGCAGAAAGTAAACATAATTAAGTATTATAACATTAAGCCTGTTATCTTTCGAGTTAAGATTATTTTTAACATTAATAAAGTAATTAAATTAGTAATCGATTCGTTTAATGCTTCGAATAATAATCTTTACGTTACTTATAAGATTATAACAAAGATCTTAATGAATTAAGCATTCAGCATTCGTTTTAACATTAAAATATATTAAGTCACATCATCGTTATTCAAAAGCTGTCTTTTAATTCATAACATTTTACATAACTGAGTCTTTCGTTTACATTTAAATTCTGACATTCGCGACGTTCTCGTTATGAATTATTTAATCATGTCTCGATCGCGCATTTCATATCTTAAAAACATGTATTTCACACATAATATTATGAATGTAAAGGCTCACGATTTACGTCGAGCAGAATGAATAATTCTTCTTAAATTTATATTTAAATTAATCTCAGCTCATACTCAGTTAATTCTGCTTAAGAATCGTTAAGATTCATTAATTCTTTAAAGTATAAAGAATACATTTAAAGATATCTTCGATTTATCAGAAGATCATATAATTAAGCTAAATGTTTTCATCTTAACGATTAAACAAGATACATTCATGAATCAGTATTAAAAGTTTAATAACAGTATTAACATAAAGCGAGTCTTTTCATCATTTAACATATGATTCAGTCTGTTTAAAACTAACAAGCATATCATTTAAGTAAAATAAGTGACTTTAAAGAATGATCATTTAACTATTTATTTATCGTATTAACGCACTTATCGCGATAATAAGAAATGTTAATTTATTAAAGATTTCTTCAGATTACAATTAATGAAGATACAGAAAGCACTTGTTACAAAGGCTCGAGCATTGTCTTACGAGTTGCGTGCACTTATCACATTCGCGGAAATAAACAAGAAGTATGTTAATTTATTGCGTCTTTTCGATCGCTTCGATTATTAATTTAATTCGAAGAATTACTTTTAAGTAAAGTTTAATAATGATAAATGAACTGTTATCATTCTTATTAAATCGTTTCTTTTCTTTAACACGACGAATGTGAGCGTAATTCTTCATCGTTTTATCATTAAGATAAATTAAAGCTTAATTAAGTTATAATTAACGTTCAATCTTCGTCAGCGTAATTAATAAGATAATGACAAGAATGTACTTAAGTATTATCTTTTTAACGAATTAATCATGATCTCAGTTCGTTTAGTCATGTTTAATAAGCTCGATAAAATTAAACTAGCGATAATTAAGATTCTTAATTTTACTCATATTAACGAGAAAAAATATGAACACAACGATCGCTTTCGTAATATTATACTAAGTCAGAATCTTCGTACTAAATTCACATCAGTTCTCTTTTAAGATTTAAATCTTTCGATTACTCTTGCCGAGTGAAATATTAAGCTGAATAAGTCTCAGATGTCGATCATGTAATATCTTCAGAAACTTTTTAACGATTTTAATCTTATTAAGAAACTCTTTAAAACAGAAAAGATAATAATAAATGTCGTTATCACAATGCTACTCTTAAAGTTAAGTAAGAAAGTTAAAGTTCTGAGCTCGTTTAATAACACAGCTAATACATTCGTTCTTAAACTAAACGAACAGCTTCAGCTGTTGAAAAATAAAGACATTAATTTAACGAATAAGAAAATTATTCGTTTTCACTCGCAGTTCACTGAACGTTAAATAATCGCTTAAGATAATCGCACGTCTCATTCAGTAAACGACGATTTCGCTTAACGACGATGAAATGTCTTTTATTAGTTATTAAATATCTTTTACGATTAGTTAACACATCTGATTATTAATTAAAATAAGAAGACTTTACATGACATTAAAGATCGTCGATATAAATTACATCATGTTAATCTTAACACTCTGCTTTTAAACGTTACGAGTTTAAGCGATTATTTTATGAATAAGACGCAATTACAGAGCTAATAAAATGAACAGAATGATCAGAATGATAAGCAGCACGAGAGATAAAATTCTTTAATAATATAAATCGATAATGAAGAAATTAACGAGACTTACGAAAATTTCGAGAGCGACGACAGTTCGAGCGACGAAAGTTCGAGCGACGAGAATTTAACAGATATGAATTACGACGATCTTAATTATCATGTTACACGTTAATCTTCGAAGCGAGATCACGAATTCGAACGTTGTTTACTTTAAAGAATTATTAAAGTTAAGTTAAATAAGAGAGAAAATGAGATCGAGCGCGACGCTGTTATTAAGACTTTTCGCTCGTACTTTTAACGAATCGAGATAAAAAAAACTCTTAATAAAAAAGATTAAGAATTCTTTCAGCGCATCGAGATTAAGCTAAGTGTAAATATTCTTAAGCATGACGTAAACGCTGTTATCTGCACACTGATTAACTTTAACATTATTATGCTAAAAAAATTTAAAGAAAATCATACTGTCGTTTAAGAAGCCGCGAGAGTCGAAAACGCAGAGATTTTTATTATTATGATTCACAGTAACGATTTAATACATTTGTTTAATAATGATAAGCAACTTCGATCGACGAAAGAAAACATTAAAAATAATTATTTCGCGCATTACACAAACAGAAGCTTATTTAAACGACTAATTACGCTCGAATATTTTCATATTCTTTTTATTAAACAGTATCGCGTAATTTTTATCATAAATGATATCGTATTCACTGTTTAATACAAAGATTAAATGCGTTTCTCAGTCGATTTCTTACTTCGACTTAACGTGATTATCGCAATCATCGTATTAAAAAGGTTTTGCGAAATAAAACGATCATTAATATTTTTTAACGTTAATGAGATTAACATAAGAGTTAATGCGTCTCAGTTTAAGCAGAATGAGATTAAAGTCATTGTAATAATTAAGCTAGTTAAGATTTATACTGAAGTCGAGATATTTATTAAGAACATCGTTATTCTTACGAGATATACTGCACAAGTTCAGTTACTGAAAAGAAGCTTAGTCTTAAACTCGAAAGTTTAAGATGTTAAAGCGTACACGATTAATTCTTTTTAAGACGAAGAAGCTTCTGTCGTTATTTTATATATGATGAGAATTAAAAAACTTAACTTCATGTTTATCTTTAATCGTTTTCTGACTGTCTGCAGCCGTGCTCGCGACTCGTTTGTTATGTTATGTAACTTTAATGAACTTTAACATGATCATATTCGTAATTTACATATAATACGACATGTTTAAAATCTGTTCTCAATTAAAACAGTTTACAGAGAATACTTCAGTTAATAAGAATTCATTAATTTTAAAAAAATAGATCGTTAATTTTAAAAGTAAGAATCATCATGACTCACGATCGAAGCTTATGCAGTAAATCTCGAAGAAAAGCAAGAACATTATTTAAACTCGAGCGAAGTTTAAGTAATAATTCTCGCAGAAGAATAAGAGCATTATTTAAACTCGAGCGAAGTTTAAATAATAATTTTCGAAGAAAAGCAAGAGCATCATTTAAACTCGAGCGAAGTTTAAGTAATAATTCTCGTAAAAGAATAAGAGCATCATTTAAACTCGAGCGAAGTTTAAATAATAATCTTCGCAGAAGAGCAAGAGCATCATTTAAACTCGAGCGAAGTTTAAGTAATAATCTTCGCAGAAAAGCAAGAGCATCATTCGAACTTAAGCGAAGTTTAAGTAATAATTCTCGCAGAAAAGTAAAAGCATCATTCGAACTTAAGTGAAGTTTAAGTAATAATTTCCGCAGAAAAGCAAGAGCATTATTTAAACTTAAGCGAAGTTTAAGTAATAACTTTCGCAGAAGAGTAAGAGCATTATTCGAACTTAAGCGAAGTTTAAATAATAATTCTTATAGAAAAGCAAGAGCATCATTCGAACTCGAGCGAAGTTTAAGTAATAATCTTCGCAGAAGAGTAAGAGCATCATTTAAACTCGAGCGAAGTTTAAGTAATAATTTTCGCAGAAGAGTAAGAGCATCATTAAGACTCGAGCGAAGTTTAAATAACAGAATTCATCGTTTAATAAACATGTTTTATAAAAGGCGACATTCTTTTTCGAAGTTTAAATTATTTATCTGCTACTAGTTTATGTCTGTTAAATAAATTAAGATATTAATCACTGTGTAATATACATTAAAATAAAGACATAATAACTTGTAAATATAATACACTTTAATTAACAATAGACTAGCTTAGTCTTTAAGCTATTAAGCGCATCATGTAAGCGCAGATCTTTAACGTAAGTTAAAGTAAATTTTTTATGTTTCAGCTTTTACAGTATTACATTCGCTGCATGTAACATAACTTAATCTTTTATTCGTCTGTTCATCATACTCGATGTGTGTCTTTTAATTTATTTTTATGTTTCAGCTTTTACAGTATCACATTCGCTGCATGTAACATAACTTAATCTTTTATTCGTCTGTTCATCATACTCGATGTGTGTCTTTTAATTTATTTTTATATTCACATAAGATCATGATCTAGCATCGTGTATCTTTTATAACGAGCATCATTATTAAGATCGAGATATATTTATTAAATTTAATTTAATTAATTAAATCTGCATATTTAACATCAGTTAAGTACGCGCATAGTTTATCACGTTAACTCATCTCACATAGTCAGATAATAGCATTAAAATTTCTCATATATCTTATTATTATTTATCTTATTAAACTGATTTCATCGACTTATTATAATGATTAGCTCACGTCTTAAAAAGAATATCACTATTAAATATCAGAATTTTTAACTTAATAACGAGTATTTAATTTTCAGAAACATGACAGAGATTAAACGAATCTTAAACATTAATACGAATCAGCGAAAGAATTTAAAAAAACAAGCTAAGTAATGAATTAAAAAGCACGCGTTTACACTTAAGCATAACAGATTTAACAAAAAGATAACTATCGTTAACGAGCAATTAATATCGTTTCTGTATTAAGCTAATCGACTTATGTTTAATGACTTTAAAAGAAAACATATTATTAACAGTTTAATCGTTATAATTCAACGAATGCTTTTTAACAAGAAACGCTTTAAACTGAGACACGTTAAACAGATTAACACATTTTTTACTCGTACATAAACTAGTTCTGCATCATTTTTAAACGATTAATCATTCATCAGCACACGCAAGATTATAAAGATTTAACGAGCATTATCTGCGTTCGAGCTTTCGCAGTCACAGTTACAAGAAGTCATGTCATTCTTTAAAACATTTAAAAACTTTAAACTTCGTGCGATAATGAGTTCATTCTCGAATCTGATTACTTCGAAAGAGATCTCGAAAATAAGCTTAACTTTAATTAAAAATGTACTTAATCACGATTTACACGAAGACGAAGATTAATTTTATAATGTTTCGTTTCAGATGTGAATTTAAATTCTTAAAGAGAACATCAGTTACACTGAGATGAACATTATCATTTATCTTACAAACGACGAGTTCTTTAAAATAAATTTAAATAAAACTTTTCGAGCTGTCTTACGCGACGTCTCGAATTAATTTAATCGAGCTGCTCGTTTTAATGTAACTCGCGTTACATTATATTTTAATAAATTAAAAACACATGTATGTAAACAGCGAACTAATGATCAGTGTAGAACTTACAGACAAGGCTTCATTAATCTTAACTTCTCGTTAAAAGCATACAAGATTCGTTAATGCTAACAAAAGCTAAGAAATTATTAAAGTAAACAATTAAAGCAATGAGATCATTTAAGAGCAGTCAGTAATTAATAGCACGAAAGAGAGCGATGCGAATGACACATCTGTTCTGATTACAACGAAGAATAACGTTAACTTAGCTAACACTGCAGCGAGATCTGATAGATTTATAAAGTATGTACATTCACAGCGAACTGACGATGAGTGAAGATTTTACGAACGAGAATTAAGCAGTTCATATGCTAAATTAACAGCAATTTAAACTTAAAGACACGAAAGAAGTCAGAGTAAACGAGATAGTAACTTCGATAACGAACGATATTAACACGTTAATGATTAATGTTACATCGAAAGTTAATAAGTTAAAAAGATATGTATAATAGTAACGTTAAACTGATAAGAGTAAAGATTTTACGAACGAGAATTAAGCAGTTCATATACTAGATTAATAGCAATTTAAATCTAAAGACACGAAAGAAGTCAGAGTAAACGAGATAATAACTTCGATAACGAACGATATCGACACGTTAATAATTAATGTTACATTAAAAGTCGATAAGTTAAAAAAATATGTATAATAGTAACGTTAAACTGACAAGAGTAAAGATCTTACGAACGAGAATTAAGAAGTTCATATGCTAAATTAATAGCAATTTAAACTTAAAGACACGAAAGAAATCAGAGCAGACGAGATAATAACTTCGATAACGAACGATATTAACGCGTTAATGATTAATGTTACATCGAAAGTTAATAAGTCGAAAAGATATGTATAATAATAACGTTAAACTAACAAGAGTAAAGATTTCACGAACGAGAATTAAGAAGTTTATATGCTAGGCTAACAGCAATTTAAACTTAAAGACACGAAAGAAGTCAGAGCAGACGAGATAATAACTTCGATAACGAACGATATTAACGCGTTAATATTTAATGTTACATCGAAAGTTAATAAGTCGAAAAAATATATATAATAATAACGTTAAACTGATAAGAATAAAGATTTCACGAACGAGAATTAAGCAGTTCATATGCTAAGCTAATAGCAATTTAAACTTAAAGACACGAAAGAAGTTAAAGCAAACGAGATAATAACTTCGATAACGAACGATATCGACACGTTAATAATTAATGTTACATTAAAAATCGATAAATTAAAAAAATATGTATAATAATAACGTTAAACTGATAAGAGTAAAGATTTCACGAACGAGACTTAAACGTTCTTAAGCTTTTCGCGAAGCGATTAAGGCTTAATTATTTAAAGAAAAATATAACAGACATTACAGAGATATTCGTAACGAAGAAGATTAGTTTATTATTAACTAATTAAACATCGTCTTTTAATAAATCACTGAAGTATGTGTATAAATAGCGAGCTAACGACAAATAATCTTTATAAAGTATAATAAGAGTTTCGAATCATCGCTTTTAAAGCGACGAAAGCTTAACGACAAGATGTAAACTTAAGAAAACGACACGTTAACGCTAATTTCGAATGAGTTTAACATTTCAGCTTTAACTATTAATTCGATAATAATTATAAGTTTTAAATTAAATAATAATAATTCTTCATCGAAGAATAATAATATTAGCAGCTTACATTAAGATTCGACAAGTTTCGTTAAATAACACGAAGAAACTGTATCATCTTCATCTCAGTAAACGAACATTTAATAAAACATGATAATCTTCGATCTTATAATTACAGAAAATCTCGCGAAAAAGTTAAATCATGCACGATTAAACGAGAATCTTAACGATATCGAAGATAATAAGAAGAATATAAAAAAACGTTACGCGAAATGATTAAGATATCGAAGTTAATATTGTTTCTTAATTAACACGATTAAATAAACTCATGACGAAGATATCATTAACTGCTATAAAGCATCTTTATGAAGAAGACAGATGATAAAATTACGCTCGATTATTTTTACATGATCGTAATTAAGTTAAATCTCAGTCACGCATACATTTACAGAGAATGAAAACGTCACTCTTTTTATATCAGGCTTTTAAAATTTTTGTGATGTTTAAGATGAAAATGTTCATGAGAAAAGAATACAATGCCGATGATATAAGTCTTAAAAAGATACACATGAAGATTAGCAAATTAAGAATGAATCGTGCTAATTTATTAATAAGACAATAAAGATGTTTAAATTAATTTGCCTAAATTGCTTATTGCACATAGCGCACGAAGAGATTAATCGTGCGCGTTTTAAGAGAAAGTTTAATGTACATTTAAAAGAAGATACTTTCAGTGAATCTCAGTTTAATGATGCAAAGTGCTCTTCTAATAACAGGTTAAGAATTAAATGTTTATATATGAACGCGAGCTCATCTGCACGTCTCATATCGTTAAAATGAGCTAATTTAATTATCATTTCGACAGGCTTAATCGTTAATTAATTAAAGAAGATTCGAATTCATCTCGACGAGAATAATAATTTATTACATTAACAGATTCGTCACGCGTATTATAATAAAAAGATGAACGCGCTAGTCATCAGACTGAAATTATCAGATTTAAATCTTATATTAAGACATGAGCACGCTAATTCTAGTGTCATATATGTAATCACGATAAACACGTACAAGACTCGCGTTATAAAATTAATGAAAAACTGATTCATTTCTTTAAAAACAAGTTTTAGAACAAGATCACGATCGTTTACATGACAGTTCTTCGTTTTAAGATGAGATTAATTAATCGCAGATGAGACGCATAAAAAGATAATTAAAATAATTAAAATCATTAATCTGTTTAAGATCATGAGTGAAAAATCTCGCAAGTAATTTATTACAGATACATTCTTCGAATCATCTCTTAAATAAATGACGTTATGAGTGAACACGCTAATAATAAACTCGATAATGAATGAACAGATATTAAAATGAAAAGAAAAAGAAGCTCATTAAGTTAAATTCCTGCATTGTACTTTCGAAAAACTGAATGAGATGAATAAAACATATACGAAAATCGTTAAAAATTAAGAGCTAAATAATTAAATCATTAAGACGTACATTAAACAGCTAAAGATCGTGTGCGACACATTATGATTACGACGTGACGTTAATTAATCGAAGTTTTTTAATTCTTTTCTTATAATTGTAA
>JAABUO010009853.1_pt1 | contig 10646 bp, 18 predicted proteins | sample 5559291 | NCBI WGS metagenome assembly JAABUO01 (sample SAMN10711878, study PRJNA513372) | rock metagenome | isolation source: Antarctica rocks | place: Antarctica: Victoria Land, Finger Mt sud
AGATGATTGCTGATGTGGAGCCCTTGTCAGGCCTACGCCGCTTCCCTTCACTCCCTCTGGGCTCCTCCTGGGAAAGGCACAACTTGGCCCTTCAAGCCAACAACACCTTCCCCAAGCAGAGCAGTGGGCAGCAGGACCTCTTGTCTTTTGCCGAGGACCCCAGCTCATCAGGTATGCTGACCTCAAGACTGCTGACATGTCCAGTGTTGCTGCTGGCAATGTGCTGACCTGTAGGTATGGCGTCACGTGCTCAGAGCAAGCTTTTGCAAATAGTGGCATTCTGCTGGTGCTGCAATCAAATCAGAAATCGATTTTATCCCTTGGCTGAAAGGCTGACTGCTCTGGCCTGTTTGTTGTCATTGAAGGTGCTTACACTCAGTTGTGCTGAAGTTGCTGAAGCTTGACGTGTGACTGTGTGCCTGCAGCAAACCTGGCAGCAATGGCTTCCCAGATGTCTCCTGCTTCCTTCTCCAACCTGGACCTGGGCAAGGGAGCAGTACTGCATGACAACCCCCTGGGTGGTACATGGCATGACAACCCTCTGGTGGGGTCAGCCATGTCCACCCCCCGTGACAGCCCCAGGCCCCCTCGCCTTCTCCTTCCTGGTGAAGCCACAACAGAAATGGTGCCTGTACTCCTGGTGAGAACTTTGCAGCCTGAATTCATCTGTGTTGTTGCCATGCTGTATAGGTGCCCCCCCCCACACACATGCCTTCCGCCCCCCCCCGCCTGCACCTTGTTGGGATGGGGTTCCACTCCCAGAACAACCATGTACTGTGAGCTGCAATCATCAGCAAGCTTGTGACACAGTCTAATCTAGCACAAGCTGATGCAAATGCAGCCATCAGCAGAGATGCAGGCAAAGATGTTTAGCCAAATAGCAGAGTGAGTGTATTCAGGTGCGTGAATCATCTGGCCTGCCACTGGAACACAGCCTGCCAGGCTCGGGTGCTGATGACTGGTTCCCTACTGCAACTGGTGCGCACCGCCAGATGAAGACCATTGGCACCACAGCTGAGTTGGAACGACGGCCTGACAGCATCCAACTATTCTCGCCCTCCTCAGAGACAGCTGTCACTTCAGATCCTATTTTGGGTGGGGAGCTGGTCATCAGAGTTGTTGATGCTCAGGTATCATACTCAGCTGCGGCAAGTCATGCCATTGAGAGATGTCAGCAGGTGTTTACATTGGCACAGCATGCATTCAGCTGTATGCCTTGAATGCCAATCTGCCTTCGTTGAGCACCCCCAACAAGCAGAGGAATGACAGCCCCTGTGTATGGACAACACACTAGCAAGCAGCTTTCCAGGTTGTGCAATTGCATGTATCAACTCAAGAGCTCCCGTCGTAACAACGGGCTTGTTGGATATGCGAGTGAGCTTGTTTTGCCCATGGCAGGGCTTGATGGACACTTGGCTGTCCCGTGAGAGCAAGAGCGTTGAGTCCTCACACAGCAGCCGGGCAGCCCTGAACAAGCTGAATAGCATCAAGGCACGCCTGCGCAATGCTCGCAGTGAGGTTTACTGCACACTGCAGGTCAGCCTCCCACTCACAACTGGCTGCTCACTTGCTGACTGCATTTCAAATAAACGACAGATAAGTGTAGTCTTTTCACACAAGAAGAAAAATGAAGTAAGCCAGCAGTCCCACCAGGGTGGTGCTACTGTGGGGCATTGAGGCTTGAGCCGCAATGCCAACAGCACTCTCATGCAAGCGCCTTTGAGAGTTGGTCCATTTGCAAGCTTTGAAACAGCTGTTGTTTGCAAGCTTGTGAATGTTGTGTCAGCTCAGCGCTGGCAGCAATGCAGTGCAGGAGAAACAAGCTTGCATATGCGGATAGCAATGACCATGATGGACAAGCTAGCAAGAGCAAAGCTGTGTGTGATCATGCAGTGTGAGAACCAGGTGAAGCGCACCAGTGTGACCATGGGGCAGGCACACCCAGTCTGGAAGGAGGAGGTCACCTTCAAATCTGTGCAAATCACCTCAGATCTCCAGGTCAGCCTACGCGCACTAACTGCACACAGCATTGTGCTGTGCTACCAGACTATGCCTTGAAGCAAATATTGTGGAGCAGTTGGCTCCTGGTCTTCTTATGTTTGGTGTTGTCCTTTTTTGCGGGGGGTTTGCGCCCAAGCTTATGGAATTCACAATCAATTTGGATTTTTATTGACTGGATGAAGATGTCTGACTGCAAATCCCTGTCTAAATGCTTGTGCCTACATGCTGGAGTGGCAGCCATATGCTATAGCACACTGAGCCTGTGCTGCTGCCCTTGCAACAAGATGCTTGGTGAATCCAGACAGCACGTTCTCATATCTTTGCCACTGCACAACTTCACCATGAGACACACACAACCACACTCCTCCAGAGCCACCTTTGCTCAAGCCTTTTGCATATATTACATCCATACACTGTGCCTGTCAGCACATGCCAGACCTCAATCCTACAAGCTCAGCATCATGCTGTCTGTGCAGGTGTCAGTGTACGGCCGGTCTAGGTTGAGCCAGGACGTCTTCCTAGGTGAGGTGCTGATCCCCCTGCGTGAGGTGGAGGAAGCAGGCGCAACCGGTGTAGCCGAGGTGCATAAGTACATCCTGGGCCGGCGCAGCACCAAGGAGAGGGTCAGTGGTGAAATTGCCTTGGCCTGCTCCTGGCGGGTCACCCCTCTTGATGTTGTCATCATGAAGGTCAGCCTCTTCACACTCCCTTGCAGCACTGCTGTTGGTACTCATACCCCTCACCTCATTCTTTCCTGTGCTTGGGTTAAAGTGCAGTGAGTCACCATTCAGCTCCAGCTTGAAAGGGCAAAAATCTTACCAGTCTCTCTGATTCGCTGACTGCTGCTGCTGCAAGCAGTATAGGCTGTTTCTGACTTGACTCTGTCCAGGGCTGCTATACAGAACTCAGTTTCGACGCATGATATCATTGCTGTTTGCTTGCAAGCGTCACTGGTAACATGACCCAACAAGGCAGAGCATGTCGCCAGGTCATCACGCAGAGTCCACATGGAAGATGACCAAGCTGTGGTGTAGGTGAGGACAAAGCAGGAGGAGGTGGATCACAAGGAGGAGGTCCTGGCTGTACTGCTGGAGCGCTATGCAACAGCAGGCACATCAGCAGAGGGTACAACCGGGCGCTCCCATCCCAACCTGGGCCTACTAGGTCTGACCAGGCAGGGCAGCATGACTAGCCCCAGCAAGGTCTCCCTGGCAGGGCCAGATCCTAAGGCCGCAGCAAGCCGCCAGACTGCAGGAGATGTCAAGCGCTTGGGCAGCAGCCGGGGCAGACTAGACGTCAAGGTGCTGCTGTGGTCTGCTGCCTGATGACTGAGCAGAGGCTCCTGTTGCATCTGTCCACTAATGTATAGCATTTTGTTTTGCACTGATCATTGTGTCAGCAGCAGAGGCTGCGGTGTTTGGTGTGGCCATGGACGCCTCTGAGGCAGCCTCTGTTGGAAGTGTGACAGTCAACATTGACACTCAGATACCAAACTGTTTGTGTCCCATCGGTGGCTAAACACGATTGACTATGAAGTAGTGAGGTGTCTAAACATATTTAGTTGCCTGCAGCCCAGCCCTTGCACCATATAGCTCGGGCCAGAATGTCATTGTTGCCTTGCTTTGCAGGTCATAGAGGCGCGCAACCTGGCAGTGCCGTCAGACCTGCTGCACACCTTCTACACCATGGACAGCTACAGTGTGGTGTCCTGCACAAGTGAGGCCGGGGTGACCAGCCATCACACCAAGATAGAGCGCAACAACCTGCAGCCCCACTGGAATGAGCGCTGCACCTTTGAGGATGTGGCTCTCAGCAACAACCTCACTGTGGCTATCTTTGACCACAAGAAGCTGTCTTCAGACATCTTCCTGGGACAGGTGGCTCTTCTTCATGCTGATGAACTGCATGTTTTAACAGAACCGGAGGCCATACCTGTCTGACATGCCTTGCTGTATCAACGCGCATTTGCAAGCCATACCATCTGACCGCACCTTCCAACTTGTGCAATGATGCAGCAAACAGATGAGCCTTGCAACCAAGAGCAGGTTGGCCGTTTCACATCACCGATACTTCCTTCTGAAGGGGAAGCGCATTGCAGCGGTTGCATTGAAAGCATCTTTGCTGTCATGAATAGGCCTTGCCCAGCTCACAGGCAGCAAATCCAATGCACAGCAAGTCCAAGACACAGCAAGTCCATGTGTTGGTGCAGGTTGGGGTGCCCTTGATGCGGCTGCATGAGGGCAAGCCTCATTACACCTGGTTGCCGCTTCAGAAGCGCACAGACAAGGACAACGTGTCTGGGGAGGTGCACCTGCGCATGCAGTGGATCAGCCAGGAGCTGGACACACCGGCTGATGCTGCTCTCAACCTGGCTGTTGATGTGCTGCTGCACGGCATCGGCCTGAGTGTGGTGGAGTCCTCTGTCAAAGCCCTCCCAAGAGAGGTCAGATCACGCTTGCTCTGTAATGGTTGGCATAGCTTGATCAAGCCATGGAAGTGTAAACATGCTTGCTTGCTTGTCATCCAAGAAAGTTTATCCAGCAGAGCTGCACAGTTCTAGTCAGTGGTACATGTGGTCAAACAAGCGCACATCCTCAAACCTGTGTAGGTCAGAGTAACCAACACTGGCTGTATGGATCCAAGCATGTATGTCAGCTGACAGCTGACCATATGTGGGCGCTGAATGCAGGTCTTTCATGCTCTTTTTGAGAACATACACGTGGACTACAAGTACTCTCCAGCCAACCAGTCAGCCAGGTTTGCAGTGTACTCTGTACAGATTGACAACCAGCTGCTGTCATCCACACATCCTGTGGTGCTCTGCCACAGCAGCTCAGGTATGGTGCTGTGCAGTGACTGTCTGCAATCCTGTGCACAGCTTAGGTCTGGCATTTTGTCATGCTGTGACATCAGCACAGAAGCTCTGTATGGTTCATGTGATGGTTTTGTTTAGTTTGACATGACTTGATGTTGCACCAAAAAGTAAGCAGCCTTGTGTATTGACATGTGTCTTGCTTCGCCCTTAGTTAAGCTCTTCAACAGTGACTCACCACACAACACCTCAAATAGTGTGTGACAAGCTGCGCCTGTTGCCACTCTGCCCAGAAGGGCCAACTATTGTGCGAGCACAAAGCATGTTGTATTGTCAGTATACTAAAATTGAAGTTGTGTGTTTACAGCTGTGGCAGCAGCTCCAAAGGCCTCTGTGGAGGAAGGGGAGGGGGTGCCCCAGCAGACCCTGGGCAAGCCCTTTGTGGAGGTGCAATGGGAGATGCTGCACCACAACCCCTCCATCCTCTACTTCAGAGCCCTGCTGCTGCAGATACAGGTAAGTGGACAGTGACAACATCACTTGCATGAGGCTTGTCATGAGCAAGGTAGGGGGAATAGTGCATGAAGTCACCTAATGAAAGATGTAAACCAGCACAATCATCTCTTGTGTGAGTGTCGGCAAATAACATGAAGCGTGTGTCATGAACAGTTGCTGTCAGTGTGTCAATCACAGTCTGAAGGCCTACCAGACAGACCGGGCGTCCACCAACATCAACTTCATCTTCCTGCATCAGAAAGCAAATCACTGCTCATGGCTGACTCACACCCCTTGTTCAAGCAAACCAGCTTGTAAGCCCAGCCTGTGACACCACATTAAATGCTGCATATGACCCCAGACGCCTCCAGTCACATTGCCTTTACGCAAGCAGATCACGTAGGCAGCGCTGTACTGACAGACTTAAACCATCCTGGTGCGCAGGAGCTGGACTTGACAGTTGAGGAGGAGTTCCTGGACCTGCTGCTGAAGCTGGTGCGCGAGCTGCCTATGGCAGACATCTACCAGATGGATGCTCAGCCCACATCCCAGCCCCTGCACTCCTCCCAGGCTACCCAGACTGCTCTCCAGGTCTGCTCTCACCCATTGCCTGTGCATAGGACAGCCTAGGCATGAGCCTGACCTGTATCAAGTCAGAAGCGCTCTGCCAAGACATAGGTTTGCGGCATGTGTCTGTTTTTGGCGTGCATCCTGAGCACATCTGACGTATTATGATTCAGAAGAGCACCCCAACATGTCTGCATCATGAGCACAGACACAGTCTGTTACTCAGTACAGGTCTGCTTTGTCACGTACATGCTGGACAGTCGAAATGGCCAGGTCACAGCTGCAAGACCTGCTGAGCTGTGCAGCTGTTGCCTTCAGGACATGTTTGCAGCATCAGTGGAGACTCCCACATCCTCAAACCCACGGCGGGGCCGCAAGTGGTACTTCGAACGATTAGAGGTGCAGACTATCAAGTGCAACGTGACTCTCATCCCCAGGCCTGGCAGCCGTGATGTGGAGTCGGGCCTCAGCCCTGGGCGAATCCGCATGGCGGCCACTTTGGGCGTCAACTTTATTGACATCAACAATGTGCCCCTCAAGATAAATGCCCTGGCTTTCCAGAATGCCCTGCTGACTCCAGGGACCCTAATGAGTCACATCACTCGCCACCTCATCAACTCAGTGAGTCCTTGCTATATCATCTCATTCATACAAGCACAATGTGCTTCATCATCTGCCTCCCTCTGGCTTTGCCTGTCTATTGGCTTGACTTGGTGACAAAGCTGAAGTGGCAGAAAGTTTGCCAGTAGGTATTGCACGTAAGCCTATCTGGTCCTCTCCTGTAGCAACAAACACTGACAGCACTGCTTATGCCAGATCCAGCAACGCCCTGAATCTTACTGTCAGCAGAAGTGGTCATTGCAAAACCAGCATCAACATTCCTGCTATGCTGCACAGGCGCTGCATGAGATGCACAAGATTCTGAGTCAGGTGGAGATCCTAGGCAGCCCCATCATGCTGGGCAGCAGCATCATCAGTGGCCTCTCCACCTTTCTGGCCGAGCCAGCAAAGGCACGCAACCCCTCCGAGTTTGCCAGAGGGGTGGGCACCGGGTCTGTCACCCTCATCAAGATGGCCAGCTTTGGCATCCTCACCTTCATAGGCCAGGTCAGAGCCTGGCCCACCTGTGCTGGTCACACACAAAAACCCTCTCCATGATTTCCTAACCCACACACCAGCCAGAATCTGAGTTGAGCGCCATAAAAAAAACCAAGGAGGCTGCAGTCATGCTGGAGACTGCAGCTACTAAAGCTGGGTCCGAGCAGTTACTTCTGCAAGTGATGCGCAGCCTGCCTTGGTTGTGGTTGACAGTGGTGTGGTTTGGGTGCAGCTGACAGGCGGCATCAGCAAGGGGATGGCAATGTTGACCCTGGACCAGGACTACATCAGCCGCTTCCGCAACCAACCCATGACCGCCCAGCAGCGCCTCATCTATGCTTTGCAAGCGCTGGGTGTGGGCCTATATGAGGGTGTCATAGGTCAGCGCCTGCCTGGCCTGCCTGCTTGTCTGTCTGTGTGGTCTGTCTTGAGCACACATGTGCTTGACAGATCTTGATGAGTTGGCATGGCCAGACCTTTCTTGCCTAGCCTGTCAATGTTGCAAGATGTGGCAACATGTTTTGTGTAAGCGCCCTTGAGCATCTAGCATGTGGGCTAGTCTGATGAAGGCAGCAGAGCTTGAGCTGCGACTTGTTCTACGACTTGTGCTGGAAACCAAAACACATACCTTGCTGTGGGTATCAAGTCTGGTCAGCCAATGTCAGGTGGTGAGATGACTGCATGCCATGCAGGTGTTGTGAGAGACCCGTTGGTTGGGTACCAGGCTGGGGGCGCTGCAGGGCTGGCACTGGGGGTGATCATAGGGGGCACAGGGCTGGTGCTGAAGCCCACCTCGGGCCTGCTGGAGTGCATCTCCAAGGGGGTGAATGGGCTGGGCATGGGCATCCTGGCCTGGGGGGATGAGGTGGTGCGCATACCCCGCACCCGCATCCGCTCCCCTCGCCACTTTGGCATGTTTGCCGCTGATCCCACAGGTTGGCAGATCTGCTGCTGCAAGGCTTGTTGGCCAGCACAAAGTACTTGCATGGTGCTGTTCCATTGTTGCATGTGTCTGCACTGCACCTGTCCTCAATGGTGACATGTCCCATCCTGATGCTGCTGACTGGCACCCCTGCCAGGTGTATAGCTGTCAAGCCATAGCGGACTAGAGCATTGTGTCTAGTCCAAGGATACATGGCATTGTGTCTGCCATGCTGAGATGGTACATCTCAGTGCCTTTGCATTCTTCATGCCATCAATGGTGTTCAGGCCTGTCCTCAAGAACCAGGCCTTGCTGCGTCTGTTGAGAGGGTGAGTTGTCATTCACTGGTCTGTAGGGGAAGTGCGCAACTTCAGCCGATGGAAGAACAGCCTTGCCCACATGGACAGGGGCCGGTATGCTGGGGACACTGTGCTGGACTACCTGCAGAACAAGGACACCAAGGCCCTGGTCTTCACTGACAAGCACCTGGTGTACCTCAACCTCAAGCGCCAGCGCCTGCGATGGGCCTTTGCTGTGGCTGACCTGTCCACGGTCACCACTCATGGTCAGACCTCTGCTTGTCTTACTGCAGTCTGGCAAATGTTGTCTTGTATGTAGTAGTCCGCAAAAGATCTAGTAGTGACTAGCATGTTCCTGCATTTTAAGGCTTGTCTGCAGCAACCTCGTACTGGTGTTTTGAATCATGAGTGTTTGACACCGGTAGGGTCTTCAGCTGCTCTCACTGCTGAATGAGTGTGTGCAGAACCCAGGCTTCTGTGTTTGTTGTGATGACAACCCTACAGGTAATCAGGCAACCATGGCAATGCTGCAGGGTTGAATGTGCATCTGCACCACAATGCGACAGTGCACTTGAAGGCGCCAAGGACACAGTATGCATACGACCTGCAAGTGCCATTGCGCAAGATGGTGGAGTGCCGCACGCGCGATCTGCATCAGAGCCTGTTGGTTAAGCTGAACAGAGCTCTGGCGACACAAGGCAAGAGTGGTGGCATGACGCTGGAGGGAGCCCGTTCCCTGAGGCCCTTTCCCCATCACCCTGCCCTTGAAGGCACAGGTCAGATCTCCCCAATGACGGACTGTGTGAATGCACAGGCCTATGTGCAGCTTGCAAAGGATGCAGTAAACAGCATGTTGAGGACTGGATCACAGTAATAGTATGAAGGCCAGGAATGTGTCTGCTGTTGAACTTATCCGAACTAAGCTGCTGGCACACTCAATGCTGCCATAGCATCACCGTCTGGCTGTCAATTGCAGCAGAAGACACAAATGCTTGTGTGAACGCAGAGGATTTGCGTATCATGCATCAGCAGCCGCCTCGTGCGCATCAGGACGCAGATGCAGTGGAGAGTGAGCCGGGAAGCCCAAGCAAGCCTGGCCTGCTGGAGAGCCTGGCCTTGCGCTACTCGAAGGCAGGGAGCATGATTGGCCGGCCGCCAGTAATGGCACACTCTGCCGCAGCGGCTCCAGGCCTTGAAAACAAAGCGCCAGCACGGTTGCCCTTGTCTCTGACGCATGAAGCCCCTCAGCTTGCTGCGCAGCAGGAGGGTAGCTCACTGGCAGCTGCAGCTCCATCACTGCAGATTGACGGGCATGGGTTGTCAGTAGTACGGTTCCCTCCTATTGATCAAGCGGCCCCAGTGCTGCCCATGCGGGCAACAGATCAGCAGCATCAGACTGCTGAGCTCTGGAGCGCATCAGCACACCTGCAAGCTGTGGAGCTGCTGCTTGATGCTGCCCAGAACACTTCTAGCAGCCCTCAAGTGGCACTGCAACATCTGCAGTCCATTTCGCTACTCTGCCAGTCATGCATGGTATCTCTGTCAGGCGTGCAGGCAGCTGGTAGAGCTGCAGCACCCTTGCAATCCATGCGGAGCATGTGCGACTCCGCAACAGAAGCAGGCTTGCAGCAGGCTCATGCACAGCATGCACTCTGGGTGTCTTTGAGACTGCTATGCAGAACGGTTGTGCAAATCTTGCGCGGTTGAGTGCGTGTTATGTCGCCTACATGTAGTCATTGCACTTTGATGAACATTTGGTTCCTGGCATACCTTTGCAGGCTTTGATTTGCTCTTGTTTCCAGTGTATGCTTATTGCAATGACATTGTGTTTTTCGTCACGGATTAAAGCAGCACTCACAACCTGAAGCTGGTGTTTCTGGATTTAAAGTCAGACTCTGTTAGTTAAGCTAATACACTGGCAACAGCTGATGCGTTGAAGGCAAACACACAAGTTTTGCTTCATGACACCATGTGACCGGCGATAATATCGATACAATGTTGCTGACTGCTTGTACGCTGCTGTGTTGCCTCAGGATGGCATTGCTGTGTCACTGAAGTTGTTTATCACCCTGAGGAAATCATTTAAAGACACATTGCCCTCCTTTGCAGCACACATCAGTTGTTGGCACAACAATAGTGTCCGCTGATGGCTTGGATCCAATTTTGCAGCCACACATACATCACTGCATTGCACAAAAGAACTTTGAAGCAGATGCATTTCTTGAAACTCTCTAAGATGCACTCTACCGGGTTCTGCAAGCCAGCTCAATGCAGTATACCCTTGCAACATGTCACTGAATCCAATCTATCAAGGAACACAAAGTTCAAGCTTGAGATCAGAGGCATGCCATCTCTTGCTCAAGCAGGTTGCATGAAAACATTGCGCAACTGCATTGCTGATGCCCCGCATTACCTGATCTTCTCAGGAGTCAGTTTGGCAACTCTGCTGTCG
>JAABUO010009854.1_pt1 | contig 10644 bp, 7 predicted proteins | sample 5559291 | NCBI WGS metagenome assembly JAABUO01 (sample SAMN10711878, study PRJNA513372) | rock metagenome | isolation source: Antarctica rocks | place: Antarctica: Victoria Land, Finger Mt sud
GTAGAGAGGACAGCCTGAGCCCCACCGGAGGACCACATGCTCACCACTTTTGTAGATGGCAGGAGCGCCCTTGTTGTTAGGGAAACATGACCATAGATATTACATCAATCAAAGGTGTAGAGGTGCAGGTGAATGGTAATCCGACATTCCGGCCCTCCCACCAATCCAGTCTCCAATCATGACGCAGCAACCGTGAATGATGCTTATCAATCGAGATTTATCACGTGAAGTTTTCGCTTAATCCAGGTAGTCCGGAACCCTCTCCTTACCATCAGGTAAACTTATCTTCCCTGTGATATTCAGTCTCTAATACTAACTCCTCACTTGTTCGTTGCAGTGACAGTTAGGAAGGAGAAGTGAAGGAAGATCAGCGGAGGGTTTCGGGGGGTTCTGTTAGTCAGGGGTTTCTTGGGCTAAAAGTAAGGATCTCAGGAATGTCACGAAGAAGTGGCAGGGTGGGATGACACGCTTCGCTCTTTGGGATTATTGTCATGGCCTATCGCGTATTGGTTGTTTCCAAAAACGCTGGTTCTACCTCCGAAAATTTCCTGAGCGCTTTTACAAACCCCGTATTCAACCGTCTATCCCGGTAATCTCAACACGCTGAACCTCCTCAACCTCGTCATCTTCTCTATCCTCCATCGGGATTTCGGGTACATAATCTCCTAAGCTGTACCCGCCATCATTCTTCTTCTCTTTACCTCTCGGCAGCAATCCCATTCCACCGCCTCTATCCTGCATTTCCTGCCCGCCCTCAGAGTCATCTAGAACCATCGAATTGGGATCGATAACCGGACCTGTGGCTTGGAGACTCGTGGGGATAATATCATCGTAACTAGCTATGTTCCTGGCTTTGCGCTGGTTGGGTTCTGCCATCTGTCTTAGAGAGTCTGGTGGGGATGGGGTGCTGGAATAGGCAGGGAGGGTTGGGTCTTTCGAGTCTGTAGCTTGTGGGTTCTCGGGGTTGTTGCCCGAAGGGGGCGAGCGATATAGTTTCGTGCCGAAATCGTTGTCATCTTCGTCATCAGCTTTGCGCTTTGCAGGCGAGGTTGGTTTGGGTGAGGTGGGGTTGTCAAATTCTGCGGCGAAGTTGCGATTGTCTTCTTGAACAAAATTCTATATAGTGTGAGCATCCGCCGCTTAAGACAGCAGAAGCCACAGGCATACCTGAAGTTGTGGTGGCAGGTCCTGAGGGGCAAAGGACGTCGCTTTCTTGCTCGCGTAGACAAGTAATGCTGTATTACATTGATCCTTGGCGGCCGTCAATACTTCGAATTCCTGGACTTTCTGCAAATTAAGTGTAAGATTAGCGATTCGGCCCTAGGCTATTCTCTCTGATGCACAGGCCGCAACTCTCCTCGCAATGTGCGGCGGTTTCTGTATTCAACTTACCATTCGTGACACCGGACTTGACAGCCTACGGTCGTAGCTGATCTTCCACCATTGCCAGTCTTCAGCTTCAGTACTAAGCACATCGTGTTCATCGTCCGGCCTAGTCGTTTCGAGAACATATAGAATATGAGGCGCAGCACAAACTCCGCAAAGCGTGTATTTATGATACGGCGGTTCCTCTGGGTTGTTGGTCGGAGCAGTGTAGAGCTTGGAACACTCAAAGAGCTTCTCCCTAGCCTTTGCTTTCAAATCTTCCAGAGCTGCCAGAAATCTGTCAGTCCTGCAATGGATACCAAAAGAGTCCCTACATACTCTTAATCTTTCGTTCTACTCTGTCGGCTACCAATTTCAAATCTTGCGCTATAGCAGCATATCTTTCCAGATCTGGTCCAGATGTTGTAGGGAGGGCTTCAGATTTTTCGCTTGTCTTGTCGGTATTACTCGTACTCGCGACACTCTTTTCGAAAAATGCTGTTGCGGCTTTCAGCAGATCGGGGGCTTTTATGGTTTCCTTCCCAGGCCCCGGGGGCGTGTATTCCAGCAGCCTAGTCATGGTTCGATCTATATTCTCAATCTCTTTCCGCGCAGCAGCTTTGCCAGCTTGCATTGCTCTAGCTTGCTCCTTCGAAGACGGCAAATACCTGTCCGAGTACCATACAGCAGGGATATCAATTCCAAGTCCTGGTCTTTCTGTGTTTTGCCGCGATACTTCTAGGATAAATACATCTGCAACTGTCTGAAGGAAAACCTCTTCGAAGTCGTTATCGCCCGTACCGCTCCATAAAATGTCATCAAAGGCTTCGTATAGCGACAGGCCATTGTCTGCAATATCCTGATCGACATTGATTTGAAGCGCGTAGAAGATAGGAACCTCGGCTACTTCATCACCGTAATGGCTCAATTTCGTCCCCTCACTCTTGTAGATGTCTAGTAGGGCAGCATCTGGATCAAGGTTCCAAGTCGCTGTTCTCCACTGCTCTAGGAAGTTCGGTATAATCTGAGATTTGCTCGATTCTCGTATACCGCCCACATTCGCCAGCGCATCTGCGCTTCCGTAAGCTCGATCGGTCTTCTCAAGGAAAGCCATCAAGCGTTGCACTTCATGAACCACTTCTAAATCATTGTTGTACTGGCTGTCTGGAGATATGTTGACAATCCTTGAAAGTTGCATCGGCACACCATCCCACCATTCTGGATTACTCCCATATTGTGGCAATATGTGTTTCCTATTGAGTAGTGCCTCTCGTGACAAAGGGATCGCTTGCAAAATTTTGATCAGGGCTGGTAAGCGATGCTCCGCAGGCGATGGCTTCAAGAATGCCGGTGCAGTGGGCTCGCGCTTACGATCCGCAGGGACAGGATTCAGCAGAATCTCTTGTGCATGAGCTGCTGGATATGTCATTGCCCATTGATTGGTATCATAATACTCACGTTTTGCAATACCGAAGTTTGAATTCCCACCATCCGTAACACCGGTCTCCTGACCCTGGCCTATTGACATTGCCATTGCTCGTTCTACCTCCGCTTGCTCTTGCTCGGCTAGTGTGGGCTGCCTGGTGGACACTGCAGCACTCGGATTAGGCCTGGTATGGGTGAGTTGAATCCGGATAGTGAATATCTACCAAGCTCACGCTCTGGGGACCATTCATTCCTCCTGTTGCTGTTTCTCGTTGGAGGTCTTGAAGGTGCGCTTACGTTATCGGCGAAGACATTCGAGTTAAGACTATCCGGGGGGTGAATGGCGAACGCTGGCGTGAGCCGATGTGTTAGCTTGCCCATTCTGTTACAACATCGCCCTAGAAAATGGCTGTCCACACTTCATGCTTCCCCAGAAGTCTTCCAAGGGTCCTCACAGCGGTGGTTCTGACTCTGCTGAGCATTGTCGGTCCTGTCCGTGTGGAAATGGCTCTCCTCCCAAGTGCTGTGGCTTGCCTAAACGATCAAATCTTTGCGTTAGTATTTTAAATCCTCCGCATCGCCGGGGTTTGCGCGCACTTGTTTACGCAGAGCATCAGGATCCTCGAAAAAGGCATTGACTGCGCGGTTCACATCGTTGTTGTATGCCTAAAATGGGTTCCATCAAATCAGCCCAGATGCTGTACTGTTTAGACAGCCATTAATACCTTCAACCATTCAACAGCCTCAGCAAGGGAATGGCTGGTGGTAATACTGCAGAAGCCATCGACATCATGATGGGTGGGCTCGGCAGCCATGATGGGGCTTCCCAGCTTGATGAATGATTGTTCACATCCAGCAGGAAAACGATCATGAAGAGCTTGGGAATGCCGATGATCAGGAAGATGGGCAGAAGACGAATTCTATTTACTATATTGACTTTGTACAAAGAAGTGCCTATTTGGATGGGTTAGTTACGGAGCTTAGGTACCTGTTCGCCGACATCCCGATGCCCTACAGCAGCTCGCGTCATGATGCATTAAACTATCCGTAGCTCTGCTGCACGTCACAATTTCACTTGTACTACGATAAAAGCAATAATCTTACGATTAACCTGAGTCTCTTGCAGCGCAATTATTAATCCCACTTTAGCAAATCCATCGTCTTCACTCAAGAGAGTATACTATTGCAGGCCAGGTTGTCTGTCTTCTTCTTTCACAGCACACTTAGAAGGTTCTCACAAGACATAAGGTCTAAGCAGTTTCGAGCTTTAGTGGTTAGAACCGTAGAGCAGGATAGGAACTCTATAGACCGTCAAGGGTTTTGTACATAAGTATTAGCTGTTGATAGCGAAGTTGTTACATATCTCAAAAGCTATGAGGCTTTCCTGAAGAACCGAGAGGATATGCAGTCAAACCTTATGGAGCGAGCGCCTTGCTCATGCACAGTGTCTATATCCAGCAGCCATCTCTGCCATGTGGTTCGCCGGAATCTGGTTGCTACAGGACGCCATTGAAACCCAATGCGGTGTGCATAACGAATTACACAAGTGACCGCCAACGCCATGCTATATCGCACGCTATGCTTGAGGAAAATCGCTAAATTGCACAGGGGGAAATTGTTATGAAAAGGAAAGGGGTAGCGGTGGTGCCGTATTCTGTGGCCTTCCATTAGGCAGACTTGGCCAGATTTTAGTGGCCAGGGTGCGGACAAGCGGCTAATGCTCCGCGTCTTGTTCTCTTTCCTCATCTTCAGTGTCAGGCATTTCGTCGTCCTCATTGTCGCTCTCTCGGTTTGGTAGTTCGTCGTTGGCTTCGTCTGAATTATCGTCATCAGTATCGCTGCCTCCAAAATCCTCCTCCCCATCACTATCGACCCAGAAATCCCTGTCGTCCTCCTTTTCAACCTTCTTAGGAGGGATGTCGCTAGTAGGCATGACGAAGTCCTGAGGAATATCTTTCTTTGATAATTCAACATCCTCCTTCACTCGCTTTTTGTATGCTTCTAGGTCTTTGCGGAGCATGACTCCTGCATCAACGTTTGCGGGCGAGGAGCATTCAGCGTCATCGAGCAGAGAGATGATAGACAGCAGGACAGATTCGGAGCGCTGAATTGGCGACCAGCGCTCCGCGGCGGTCTCACCGGACATCTCGTCGTCACCAGGGGCATGAAGGATGGAGATGCAGAGTTTGCCATCTTTATAGATATTGGGATGGTAGAGCGGCCGCGTGAACTGGAAATCTAGTTGTCCAATTAGCAGGAAACTTAGCTGGAGCAGAGTTTTAGAATGTACTTACCAGGTGGTGAATAAGGGTAATTCTTGGGAAACCTCATCCTCCCTTTGAGGTATCCTCCGTAGTAGAGAGAATCTAGGTTCGTGATAATAAGAGCAATCGTCCAGTCAAAGACGTTGTCGTGGTTAAGCTAGAAAAGTAGTCAGCAAGGGCAAATGTCACCTGGGAGCTATAGTAAAGATACCCACCTCGACGTTGACCCATTTCTCCTGAGACAGAGCTTTGTACTCGTTCATAAGGATTCGTTCTGCCATGGCGGGCATGGTCAAGAGGTGAAGGAGGAGTTGTTGAATGGCTTGAATGACTCCTAGACAGAGAAGTTCGGAAAGAGATGCGTTTGTAGAACGTTGTAAGAAAATTGCCTAGTGTCAGATTTGGAATTAACTCCAGTAAGAGTGTGTAGATCTTGAAGGAAACAAGCCGGTTAAGTGAAAGTGAATGATCAGGTATGGAATTCACAAGTCAGAAGATGAAGGCAACCCAACTGAAGGCGGCTTTATCTACTTATCTTAGCGGATGACGGTCCTTGACATGACCGAGGTCAGTTCTCTTGCTCGGTCGCCCAGAACAAAATCATTGTTCGTGTGGTTCGTTTGTCATGCTTCAGCATAACGCATCCGTAATCAAGACGACAGAGTCGGGCGGGCTGTTGTTTAAACGTGACTTTTGCTATTCAACCTCTTTGTTCTTAAAACAGCCTACGGTTGTACTTTCAAGCCTACACCGCTTCCCCCAGCCCAGGCGAACCGGCAGGTACCAAAAGTAGCAGTCCAAGCATTCGACTCACATGGACCAACCATTTGGGTAATTGCGATGCACGCTGTGAATGAACATTTAATGACGGCTGGTATGGTAGCTATCAGTAAAAGGAGATCCTACAAATAAGTCTATATTGTAGCGGTGACAACGGCCTTGGTATCCAGTACAAACTCCAAAATGCAGTTCCGTACCCAACCCAAACGGATAAAAATTCAAGAGGCATCTCGGGTATCTCGCGCGTTAGGTATGGCAAACACTCTCTTCGGCGTACGCACGGTATCTATCCAGTACATCCGTCCACTCGAGCCCCTTTCCGCCCTCGGTCTGCGCGCGGAAAGCATAATGCGCCGCTACAGCATGGCCGTCGATGACCGCATCTGCTCATCTTTATCAGCAACGGCTCAAAAATGACAGCAGTGGAGGTAGGGAGGACTCACGTCGCCCCAGCTTCTTAGTCAAATCCAGAGTTAGATACTTCTCGTCATCCGTCGGAAACGGCAGATTATCCACCACGTCGTCCCCCCATACCGCAATTAGATTAATACTAACGCGCTCGTATTGATAATCCCATGTCCCAAAATGGTATTTTTCCACATCCCCCCTTTCCAAGTTATCGAGAAAGGAATAATGCTCTTGCGCCACGACTGCCCAGTTGTTCCAACCGGCCATGTGATCGCTGTAGGATGTGATGGTTATCGGTGTGCCGTCTAAGTTGTATTTCGGGCCTAGGGGCAGCCAGCGGTGGTTTTTGTGAGGGGGAGAAGGATTGCGGGGAAGGGCATAACCTGGAGGTCCACTCCAGAGAGGCAGTTCAGAGGCGCGCCATGTGGATGTATTGCGTGTGGGTGGTTCGAGTTCGGGAAGGTAAGGGCGGATAACTCCCAAGTGATAATGGACCCATGAAAGGGCAGGGTTATTGATGCCATTGGCGGAGGTGATGATATGTTCTGGGTGGGCGGCTTTGGAAGCGATCAGGCGGGGGATTGTGGAGTTATCTATGTAAACCTGGAATTTATCATGTTAGTTGTGTTCACCTGATGCAGCAGGGGCTCCATACCACATCGTCGTCTATCTTAACGTACATCGTCCCTCTCTCAGCCATGTCCCACACCTTGCCATAGTCGACCAAGCTTGGGTCTTCCCCAGGTCCGGTAAGATTATGTCTCGAGTAGCCGGGTGTCGCCATGACCAGCTGGTCCAGCCATTGTAGGTCTTCGGCATCATTTGTTCTTGCAACAAAGATTACTTCATCCAATGATCCGCCATTTTCTTTTAGATTTCGCTATTGCAAACGATACAGAGTCAGCGTTGATTTGTTCAAGATGCAACTGAAAGACCCTACCCTCAAATAACAGTCCAGTATCGACACCCTTGAACGCCTGCCATAGAACACCAGGCCCACCGTTCTAAACTCTTTGGGTATATGAGGCACACTGATTTCCGGTCCTCTTTGTGGTCCCAGGGCTGGTGTGTAGAGCACGAAGCTGAAGATCGTGATAGCTGCGATAAACAAGACAAAGCCTAGAAGCTTCGATATGAAAACAAAAGCTCGCCGCCTTGATGAAGTGTTTTCGATCAAAGAGGTGTAATGTACATTATGGTATCGAGACAGCATCTTCAAGCTCACTGGCCGAAGGTGCTAATTAATTTTGAAAAAATGTGAGAGTAAAGTGTATCCCAGAAGAAGAAGCTGGGGAGACATTTCGTATTGAGGTAAGAAGGAAAGGCTGAAGCCTGAAGGACCAGTTGGAAGGGATGAAGGAATTGTCTGGGATTCAATTATTGGTAGGATCAGGTGAACAATGTGGGACTACGCCCCCGTGTTTGCGAAAACAGGCAGAACTGCCGCCTGTGACAGTGGAAATGAAGAGACTGTTACGAGGGGGCGGGCTCGACATTGTGCCTGATTTGTTGTATCAGACGAATAATGTTGCGACAAAATAACACTCAGCCTCAGGGTGCCGCGTGTTCACGTTCTAGTGTCTAAGTGTTGCGAGCAATCCAATTGCGTATTCCGCACCGCGCTCCGTTGGACGCCAGGGACGCAGAGACAAATTACCTTAGACTCAATCGGATCCTTTGGTGTTAATTGCTGGCAGTGACAGGGCCTGAGTTGGTGAACTTCTTCTTTGTGGTACGCCTTATATTTGCTCATGAGGCTTTAATGATTCAACGTTTTTGATATTTATTTACCGCTATGAAAGTCAAGCTGTCAAACAAGCTGACTCTCAGCCGTTGAAGATGAGACGAGACGACCAGCTTGCGGCAGAGCTCCCCAATCCCTCCCCAGTCCCCATGGCTTATACTACTGAGCGGCACCTAAGCTGACACCCTCCCGCAGCTGAATAAGGTGCATCGACTAAACCACCGGTTGACGTTGCGACTTGCGAAACTGAGTGCCCTGGTGCTTGACTTACTTAAGAGGGCATTGTTTGGTAGGTATGCCATGTACGAGTTTCTTAGTTGTTGATACGATGTAAATACCTATGCAAAATCTCGTTCATTCGCTTCTCCCACATTGTGAAAGACTTTCGTTTTGACGCCTGGTGATGTGTTGCATGCTTACAAACTAGCATTTGGTTCAGTCTTCTCTAGCGATTTCTGTTTTTCCATACCTCTTTTCTGCAGTCTCGCTCTTGCGGCAGCAGCGCGGTCAGCAGGCAAGATCGAACGCCGTCTAGTTAATGTCATGGTGCTGGTCCGTGTGGTTGAAGACAATATACTTGAATATCGTTGCTCGCTGGAGCCAGTAAGAATAGAAGACTTGTCATCTGAGGCATGAGCAGGTTGGATGCCTGCCCTCAAAGACGCTTGCTGTGGTGGACTAGTCGCAAAATTTATCATCGATGGGCGCGGAGAACTGATATTCAATCGTCTTTCGTGCATTCTCCGAACTGCTGACAACATAAGTGGTCCATGGGAATGTACGGCTGGTAAAACCGACGAGTCAGTCTCGGGTAGATTTTGGGATGAATTGATGTCGTCGGAACACTTTTCCGGATGATGAATTAGAATTTGATTGCTGGCGGGCGGGTCCAGTACTGAATTTTGGTCGATTTCCTGCAGTGCATCATTCGTTTCTTTGCGTAGTGCACCAAAATGCGAGCTTTGCGCGAGGCCCTTGGATACCGACATGTCGAGTACCGCGTCTCCGGGGCTTCCCGCCATCCAAATATCCATATCGGACGTCTGGATTATTTGCTTATGATCATGTTTAGGCTGTTTGGGTGTTTTGCTCTTTGCATCGTCGAATGGAGGAATCACCGTATCGCGTGATTGGGGATTCGCTGATCTTTCCCGTACAACACGAGACTTAGGAGATGCACTATCTTGATCTCTCTGTCTCTTGGGTGATGTTAAGATAGAGTCCATGTGGCCAGCATCAGACCGTCCTAATTCCTTCGGAAAGATACCTTCCTCCCGAAGCCCTACCTCTGTACGCCTCACGGTAACGCTATCATTGCTATCCTGTTTTGGTAGAGAAATTTCAGCGCCTGCTTCCTTATAGTCCTGATCGGCCTGGTCGAGAAGCCTCTTATACTCGCGTGTTGCCTCCGCTAATTTTCTCTCGTACTCTTGCTTCTCTTGCTGTAATCTGAGCTCCCTATTCTTCAGCCTTTGCTCCCTCGCTAGCCGTCGTTTTTCATAATTGTTCATCTCCTCTTTCACCCTTGCTAGACTCTTCTTCAGCGTCATATTCTCAGCTTCAAGTTTGGCAGCTTTCTCTTCCGTGGACTTGACATTCTCTTTGAACGTTTCCAGCTCAGTGCGCAGGGAAAAAAGCTCTGAAGGCTGTTCATCAAGCTCTCGTTTGATATAAAGACGATTCGGTGACAGGTCTTTGCCATCATGCTCCACATAGCTCTCATTCTGACCTGGACCACGCGGTTCAACTGAGTTATTTATTTCAATATTTCTCCGATACGATTGGGCTTTCTGGTTATATCGAACTGCCAAAGCCGTCTGCTTCGCCAAGTCGTTCATCAGCTTTATCTGATCAGCATCTCCATCATGACCGTTTTTACGAGCGTTGGCTAGCTGTGTCGCTAGCTTCGAAACTTTTGTTTCCATAACAGCAACTTTAGATAGTTCACGCTTCAATTTGTCGCCCAAGCTTGTCGCTTCGGAGTCCTTCTTGAGGGCGTATGATTTGACATTCTGGCCATACTTGATGATCTTCTTCATTTCGCGAGCTGAGTTCTTGTGGTATAAATCATACTCAGCTTTCCAATGTTGACCAGATCTTGAGCGCGGCTGACTAAGATCAACCGTCGTATCAGCCGCAGGTTTGGACATTTCTTCCTGGCGTGCGACGCCTGTCGCCGACTGATCCTTTCTCTGAACCGAGAGTACTTTTATGGTAGAGTTCTTCTCTTGATCGGCTTCCGCGCCTATTTTTTTCTTCGACGCCTCAAGCTGAGCCTTGAACAAGGTCTTCGTAAGACTACTCTGGTTCTTCGGCTCTGTATGTGAAGTCTCAGGTGCTAGAAGATCTTGGTCATAACTTGAAGTACCACCTCTAACTTCAAATTCATCTAGCGCCGGCTTTGCTTCGCGTCCAGTGTTTTTTGCTAGCCCACTAAAAGACACGGTCTTCTTCCTAGTAGCCGCAGTACCTGGTGTGAGAAGGATGCCTTTGGTAGGGGAAGCTAGTGGTTCTATCTTTGGCCTGCGGTTTATCTCCGTGCTAAGTCCTGGAGTAGCTGGATTTCCATCCGGATGCTGTGAATCAGATTCCTTGGCTTTTACAGCGTAGGTTTGCACCAGTCGCTGATCATTGTTGAATTGATCCTCTTGGTTTGGA
>JAABUO010009856.1_pt1 | contig 10644 bp, 17 predicted proteins | sample 5559291 | NCBI WGS metagenome assembly JAABUO01 (sample SAMN10711878, study PRJNA513372) | rock metagenome | isolation source: Antarctica rocks | place: Antarctica: Victoria Land, Finger Mt sud
TTCAGCCCGACCAGCGGATGCGCGAGGCAGGAGTTCGGATGAAGCTGATGCCGATTAAAGAAGCGCTGGCCGGGAAGCGGGTGGTCATGGTGGACGACAGCATCGTGCGCGGCACCACGACCGGCCAGGTGGTCAAGCTGCTGTTTGACGCCGGGGCCGCCGAGGTGCATGTGCGGATCACCGCCCCGCCGGTCCGGTTCCCCTGCTTTTACGGCATTGACATGGCAAACCAGGAAGACTTAGTCGCCGCGAGACACTCCGTCGAAGAAATCCGCCAAATGATCGGCGCGACTTCCCTCGGCTACCTCAGCTTAAACGGCGTCGCCCGCGCCATCGGCATCGAGGGGGACAAGTTCTGCCGCGCCTGCTTCGACGGCGACTATCCCATCGAAATCCCCCCCCATGTGCGCGTCTCCAAGTTCGCTTTGGAAATGCCCGTCAACACGAAATAAGCACAGGTAAAGATGGCATACAGCGAGTTCACCCTGCGTCTTCTGAAAGAGCGGTTCGGCATCACGGCCACCGATGCCGAGGATTTGTTTCAGGCTGTGCCGCCCCTGCCCGCTTCCGACTTCTTCCGCACACTGCTTGTCCGTCACCTGCCGATTGTGCGCGGGCTGGGAACCGAAAAAGCCCGCTCAGAAATGATCATCGCGCCGCTTCTTGTCGAAGTGCGCGAGCAAAGCGGCCAGCAGATCGCTGTCTTTTCCGGCGCGGAACTCAGTGTAGATGCCGCGCAAGGCTTGTACGGCTTCTGCGATTTTCTCATTTCGCGCTCTCCAACAATGCTGACGGTGACCGCGCCGGTACTGACTGTCGTGGAAGCGAAGCGCGAAGATTTGACCGCCGGCATCCCGCAGTGCATCGCCGAGATGTACGCCGCCATGATCTTTAACGCCCGCGACGGCGAGCCGCGCGAAACGCTCTACGGGGCCGTCACCAGCGGCACGGTCTGGCGCTTCCTGCGCTTGCGCGAACTCCACGCTGAAGTAGACTCCCAAGAATACTTCATTGAGGACGTGGATAAGATTTTAGGCATCCTGCGCTACATGACTTTGTAACGGCGACTACCCCATCGAAATCCCTCCCCATATCCGCGTTTCCAAGCTTGCGCTGGAGATGCCGATTAACGCCAAGTAGCCTGCATCGGCGATGGAGCCTTCGGTAGTCTACAACCGATCTATAAAAAGCGGCTCAGGACGCTGTCCTGAGCCGCTTTTTGCTGCGCTGTCGCCACTGCTATTTCGCCACTGCTATTTCGGCACTGCTATTTCGCCGCTGCCGGCTGGCTGGAAATGTCTTCCAGTACGCCTTCTTTAAGCGTTAGAACATGCGCGGGATCATAGACCCACTGCTCTGCGCCGCTCTCGCCCGCAGATGTCCGCACTTCTTTCGGCGCTCCCCAGCTCATGCGGACCTGCGGGGCCGTCATGCCCACGAAAACTTGCTTGTTTTCCAGCGCGGTCCAGACCTTCGGGGGCCACGGGTATTTTGTGCGCGGGTCAGCGTCCGAGAAAGTGTCCTGAAACCGATCAATCGCCTTTAAATCGTCAGGCACGTTCGTGTCGCTCATGTGGACGTCCACGTAGCCCTGCGCGGCTTCTGTCCCAGAGGCTTCTGTCCCAGAGGCTTCTTCCTGCACGATGAAGCGCGTCGGTGCGCTTGAATACCAGCCGGGAACAATATCCAGGACTTTTACCGGCGAATACTGCTTGATTGGGACCCTTTGGAACGCCTCATGCAGCCCCGGCGAGCCGGGCGCGTCGGACGTGTCTTTTTGAGGCTCATAGGTGTTCAAATGATCGCGCGAAAGCCACAAGGTCTTGCCGAGATAAAGCTTCCGTGCGGTTTCTAAATCGGCGGCAGGCGCGACGTCCGTCATGCAGCCATGATCAATGTCGCCGTGAATGATCTTTTTATCTCCTTCAAGCTGCAAATCCGCCTCATCCACATGGTCGCCGCCGGGCAGGTTGCCGCGCCCAATCCCGACGACGCGGACAATCCTGCCGACATACTGCTCATACGGCAGCGGGGCGTACCCCTGGGCTGTGTCCTTGTCCGCCTCTTGATTTGTGTCCTGGTACAGCTCCTGATAGCCGTAGTGCTGCAGCGCCTTTGATTGGGGCAGAATGATCAAGCGAAGGCCGACCCAGTTTGACTCAGGAACCGCTGGAAAAGCGTCTGTATAAGTGTTGCTCATTGCTGCCGGCAGAAAGGCGCAGGAAGACGTCAAAAGCATGGAAGCCAGCGCCGCGCGGATCAGATGTGTTCGGGCAAGAAACATTGTCAGTGACCTCCACTACGTATTAACAGCGCCGTCAAAAGAAGAGCGGCGGCTAAAATCAGGCCGAAAACAATTCCCGCAACCATCACCGTGCGGCGTTGTCTCGGCGGCCCGGCCGCATCGGCGCGGGCAAGCTGCAGATGTTCCAGTTCTTTGAAATCGTCCAGAAACACAAGCTGCGTCGCTTCCAAATCTTTGGCGGCATTTGCCGGATTATGTTCTTTTATCGTCATTTCCGTGCTTCTCCGTTTTTCGTTTCGAGTCTCTAAGGATGAGAGGCAGGCCCCTCTTGAGACCAGGCGGACTTGCGGCGCCGCGCATCGGCTTCGGGGTCATAGCTGTCCCCACCGGCAGGCAGAGTGACGGCCTGATTCACGCTTTGCGCGGGAACAGGCGGCGCGGCGCTCGGTGCCGAGACAGGCTGAGGGGCAGCTTGTTCCGGTTCAGCGCGGTCGCTTCGCTGAACAGGCTGCGGGGCCGGGACAGGAAAATGCCGACTGGCGACTTGCAGGGGTGCAGGATGGCCGGCCGGCGCGGCGCTGTGCGGCAGTGAGGCCACCGGCACCGGCTGAGAAGCAGCCGGTTTGGCGTTCCCTGACGGCCGGTGCGGTGGGGCCGGCGCCGCAGCGATTGCCTGAGCGGCGTGCAGCGGCTTTGGTACGGCAGACTGCTCGGCCGACATGACCGGAGCCTGGTGAGTCACCGGCATTTGCATCCCTGGCGACAGAGCCGGATGGCCTCGCGGCTCCTCCTGCGCCTGGAGCGGGACCGGCACTGCCGGCGCGGCGTACGCCGCTGCGGGAGCAGTGTCAGGCAGCGGCGGGACGTCAGGACTGACGTCTTGAGGCGCTTGCGGAACGGGCGGCGGCACTGACGCTTGAACGGAGACCGCCACTGGAACAGAGACCGGCGCGGGAACTTGACGGAAGCTCCGCGCAGAAGGTGTGCCGGCTGCCACCTTCTGGGTATGGCTGTCCGAATGCAGCCTCACAAGATAAGCTCCGCTGAAGCCCAGTAGAAAGAGGCCCAGCAGCGCGGCCTCCGGCAGCCATTTGGGACCAGGCAGGGAAAAAGAAGCGGCAGCCTTCGGTGATGCAGCAGCCTTCGGTGATGCAGCAGCTTTTTGTTCGGGAGCGACCGGCGCTTGTTTTGGATACGCCAGTTTCAAGGCTTGAACAAGAGCGCCCGCCGTGGGGTAGCGCTGGGACGGACGCTTATCCAGCACGCGCCGCAGCACCTGCTGAACGGCGGGCGGCAGGTCCGGCATCGGCGCAGGCGCTTCATGCATGATTTGGAACATGACGCCGCCGATGTTATGGCCGGTGAACGGCAGGCGGCCGGTCAGCATTTCATAGCTCAGCACGCCCAGCGCCCAGATGTCCGTCGCCTTCGTTCCCGTGTCCCCCTTGATCTGCTCAGGGGCCATATAAGACGGCGAGCCGACAATCATGCCCCGGTGCGTGATGGCGGTTTCCCGGCTGGAGCGGGCAATGCCGAAATCCAGCAGCTTCGCCGTGCCGTCCGGCAGGAGGATGACGTTGGTCGGCTTGACGTCCCGGTGGACAATTACTGCCTTGTGGACGGCGTCCAGCGCCCCGGCAAGCTGCGTCAGAATCGCAAAGGCTTCGGTAAGCGGCAGCACCCCCTCGCCCATCCGCTTCCGAAGCGTTTGCCCCTTCAGATACTCCATCGCCAGAAAATGCTGATTACCCTCAGCGCCGACTTCGTGGATGTGGACGATATTCGGATGCGAAAGCCGGGCCGCCGTCCGCGCTTCGCGCTCAAAGCGGGCGATCAGCGCTTCCGCTTCCAGCGGCGTCAGCGAAGAAGACAGCGTTAGCAGCTTCAAGGCCACGTCCTGGCCCGTGTGCGTGTCCTGTGCCTCGTAGACGACCGAAAGTGCACCGCGCCCAATCTCGCGTTTAAGGTCGTAATGAGCCACCCTCAGAGCCGCATCGTCCGAAGTTGTGCTTAACCTTTCATCGGTCCGGTCCATCACGAGCGTGTCGTCAAGTTTTATTTCAGCCATTTGGGACTTCATCCTGTTCTTACGGGCGCTGCGGCATCAGTCGCCGCCGGAGTTCGCCCAACACACTTTTGTCGTAAATTTCCCCCAAAATGTTCCCGTTTACCGGTCTTCCGTAGCCAGCATATTCTCCGGGTACAATGGAGCAGAACTAGGGAGCAAAGATTATGTCAACAGCAACAATAGAAGAACGATTGGCCGCACTGGAAACAAAGTTGGAACAGTTGCAGCGGGAGAAGGAGCAAAAACAGGAACAGGACAAGGAAGCCGAAGAACCGCGTGGATGGAAACGCATCGTCGGCATCTTCGCTGACAATCCGGAGTTTGAAGAGGCTGTGCGAGCCGGAAAAGAATGGCGCGACTCTTTTCGGCCGTCCGATTATGAGGAGACATCTTATGAGGAGATATCTTAATGTGGCTCCTTGACACAGACTACCTCAGCATCTTAGAGCGTGGCGGCAGTCTTGCACTGTCCCTCCAAATGCGACTGGACCAAGTTCCAGTTGACAAGGTTGGCACCACTATCGTGAACTATGAAGAGCAAATGCGCGGGTGGCTCTCTCGGTCGGCACAAGCCAATACACCGCCACAGCTCCAAAAGGCTTATGCGCTCCTTGAGGATCATGTTGCAACTTTTGGCGCTTTAACTGTGTTGTCTTTCGATGCTCAAGCCGCACACGAGTTTGAACAACTTATCAAAGCACATATTCGCATTGGAACAATGGACCTGCGGATAGCCGCGATTTGCCTTGCCAACAATGCAACGCTGCTGTCGCGCAATTTAAGAGACTTCAGGCAGGTTCCCGGCTTAACAGTGGAAGACTGGTCGGTTTAGAGGAGCAAAAATCATGTCAACAGCAACAACAGAAGAACGCCTGACCGCACTGGAAAGTAAATACGAACAATTAGCGCAGCAGGTTAATCCAGAAGCTGCACAAGCCGCAAAACCCTGGTGGGAGCGCATTCGGGGACAATTTAAAGACGATCCAATTTATGATGAAGCTATGCGGTTAGGCCGCGAGTGGCGTAACGCTGAAAACAATCTAGACGGCATGGCATAACCTAGCCGGTACAAGAAGGAACAACAAATGTCGACATCCACGATAGAAGAACGATTGACGACGCTGGAAGCGAAAGTCGAGAAGATTCAGCAGCAAGCCACAGATAAAGCCGCAGATAAATCAGACGACAACATTCACTGGTGGGAGCGCATTATCGGCGTCTTTGAGAATAATTCGGAGTTTGAAGCAGCTGTTCACTACGGGCAAAAATGGCGCATGTCAGAAAGTGCTTCAGACAACAGTGATGTCTAAAGCGTGTCAAGAGAAAGGAAAAGTGAATGTCAACTCTAACAGTAGAAGAACGGTTGTCGTTTCTGGAAGCAGAAGTAGAGCAACTAAAGCAGCAAAGAGAAGCGGACCAACTGGACAAATCAGACGAAACAACTCCCTGGTGGAAACGAATTGTCGGAATTCATGCGAATAGCCCAGGTTTTGAGGAAGCGGTGCGACTGGGAAAAGAATGGCGCGAGTCTGAAGACGTGCCGGACGTTAAAGGTGCCGCCTGATGCGGATTTTGGACACAGACCACATGACGCTCTTGGAGCGCGGCGGTATTGGGGCTGTTGCTTTGGAGGTAAGGCTGGCACAAGTTCCGGTCAGCGAAATCGCCACGACCATCATTAGCTATGAAGAGCAGATGCGCGGTTGGTTATCCTATGTTTCACAGGCGAAAACGCCGGAAAGGTTGATCGAGGCTTACACATCTCTGCAAAATCATGTGGACACTTACCGCGATACAACTATTTTTGCCTACGATAATTTAGCTTCCGAAGAATATGGGCGGTTAGTTCAAGCAGAAGTTCGCATTGGAACAAAAGACTTGAGGATTGCTGCCATCTGCCTTGCTAACAACGCCACGCTGCTCACGCGCAACCTGAGACATTTTCAGCAAGTTCCGGGTCTCATTGTGGAAGATTGGTCAGCATGAGTAAGGAAAACAAGCTTTCTTTAAAGCCAACCGCAGCAGCGAAGCTGCCACGACCCAACACGGCTGGCCTGCCTCAGTTGCCGGATCACTTTTTCAACCATGCTCTGTTTGAAGGAGTCTCTTTTGGCCCTCGCCGTGAACTAACCCTGGGTCTCAAACCTTTGATTTGGGCTGGACATCAAGGACACCATGATCCGGCAGTAATGGTACGCTTCGGTGGCATCGTCAACTTTGAAGAAGTGAAAGCGTTGTTTGATGCGAACCCTCACAAGAGGTCTGAATTAGGCTGGCTTGACTATGACAAACATCATGCTTCCAAACCCGGTGACTTGTATCTGCATCTTGAGTTCGAAAGAGTGACGGCGAGAGTGGTTGTCCATTGCTCCAGCCTCACAATCACCGAACCCGAACCGGACACGGAAAAAGCGGCTTAGGACACTGTCCCAAGCCGCTTTTTGTTGGTGTTAAAGAAGGGCGATTACTCGCTCTTGAACTCGGCGTCAATCACGTCGTCAGCGGGCTTGACGTCTTCGGTGGCTTTGGGTGCGCCGTCAGCTTGGAAGCCGTTGCTGGATGCGCCATTGCTGCCGCCGCCGTCGGCCTGCTTGTAAAGCATCTCGGACAGTGAATAGGATGCCTGCTGAAGCTCGTCGGTCGCGGTCTTGATCCGGTCCGTGTCTGCGCCTTCCAGCGCGGACTTGACATTCGCAATCGCGCCTTCGACTTTGGCCTTTTCGTCGCCGGGCAGCTTGTCGCCCAGGTCTTTGATCAGGCGCTCGGTCGAGTAGACCATCTGATCCGCATGGTTGCGCGTCTCCGCCTTCTCACGCAGGGCGGAGTCTTCGGACGCATGGGCCTCGGCTTCCCGGACCATCCGTTCGATTTCCGATTTGTCCAGCGTTCCCGCGCCGGAGATCGTGATGCGCTGCTCTTTGTTCGTCGCCCGGTCTTTCGCCGAGACGTTCACAATGCCGTTCGCGTCAATGTCAAAGGTCACTTCGACCTGCGGGACACCACGCGGGGCCGGCGGAATGCCCGTAAGCTGGAAGCGGCCCAGCAGCTTGTTCTGGGACGCCGCCTGGCGCTCGCCCTGGTACACGACCACGTCTACCGCCGTTTGCCCGTCGGCCGCCGTCGAGAAGACTTCGGACTTCCGGGTCGGGATCGTCGTGTTCCGGTCAATCAGCTTGGTGAACATGTCGCCTAAAGTCTGAATGCCCAGAGACAGCGGGGTCACATCCAAGAGAACAACGTCCTTGACTTCGCCGCCCAGAACGCCCGCCTGAATGGCCGCACCGATGGCGACGACTTCGTCCGGGTTGACGCTCCGGTTCGGCTCTTTGCCGCCGCCGAGCTTCTTGACCAAATCCTGCACCGCCGGAATGCGCGTGGAACCGCCGACCAGAATAATCTCATCCACGTCTTTGGCTTCAATGCCGGCATCCGCCAGCGCCCGCTTGAACGGCTCTTCCGTTCGCGTGACCAAATCACGGGTCAGCTCGTCGAACTTCGCCCGGCTCAGGCCAACGTCCAGGTGCTTTGGCCCGTCGGCGTCCGCCGTGATGAACGGCAGGTTGATGGTCGTCTGCACGACGTTGGACAGCTCGACTTTGGCCTTTTCCGCCGCTTCGCGCAGGCGCTGCATGGCCTGCTTGTCTTTGCGGAGGTCAATGCCCTGGTCCTTGCGGAACTCCTCGGAAACGTATTCCACGATCTTCTGGTCAAAGTCGTCGCCGCCCAGACGCGTGTCGCCCGCCGTCGAGCGCACCTCAAAGACGCCGTCGCCCACGTCCAGCACGGACACGTCAAACGTGCCGCCGCCGAGATCATAGACGAGAATGGTCTCATTCTTCTTCTTGTCTAAGCCATACGCCAGAGACGCCGCCGTCGGCTCATTGATGATCCGCAGGACTTCCATGCCGGCGATAGTCCCCGCCGTCTTGGTCGCAGACCGCTGCGCGTCGTTGAAGTACGCCGGGACGGTGATGACCGCCTTGTCCACCTTCTCGCCCAAATACGCTTCGGCGTCGGCCTTGAGCTTCTGCAAAATCATCGCCGAAATCTGCTCCGGTGAGTACGAGTTGCCGTCAATCGTCACTTTGTCGTTCGTGCCCATCTTGCGCTTGATGGAGATGACGGTCCGGTCCGGGTTCACGACCGCCTGCCGCTTGGCGGCGTTGCCCACCAGCCGCTCGCCGGTCTTGGTGAAGCCGACAATGGACGGCGTCGTCCGCGAGCCTTCCGCGTTGGGGATGACCGTCGGCTCCCCGCCTTCGAGAACGGCCACGCACGAGTTGGTCGTTCCGAGGTCAATACCTACTGTTTTCGCCATATTATATTCAAGTCTCCTTAGATAATATCCGTCTGAATCTTGTCAATGCTTATTCTATCACTTGAGCGTGGCATTGTCAATACTCTTAACAAAACATCTACGACTTTGTTCCCGAAAACAAGAGGAATTTTGCAAAGATTTTTTGCACAAGAACAAAAGAAAATCATCACAGCCAAACTTAATTGTAGTCGGGTAAACTTCCTCTATGCACATATCAGCAACCAAAACTGTTTATCTACTGGTCACAATCAGCACTTGGACGTTGCTGTTACGTCCGTCATACGCCCAACCTAGTGGGTTGCGTCAGGAGATACAACAAGCTCTCCAAAATGGGGACATAAGCTTTGCTCACAAGGATGTCAATGGTTGTTTAGCAATGCTCACAGATGACTTTCAGGGAACAGACATTCGCGGAGACCACTTCAACAAAGCACAAGCGAAAGAAAGCCTCACCAAAGAGTTTTCTCCAAACCCATATTTGATAATTTCGCATTCAATTAGCTCAAGAATAGTTGACGTGGTGCCAGCCGGTCAGCGAGCAAGTGTCCTGTACCATGAACACTTAAGCACAATCCTTGTTGAACAGTCCATGCTTCATCGGCATGTTCTGACTTTGGATGGGCTTCGGCGTAGCATCTGGGTGAAAACAAAAAATGGCTGGCGCGAACAAAGGGAAATACAAGTAACATCACGCATCACCCAAGATGGCATACTGAAGAGTGTGCAGGACAAGAGATAGTAGCAGTAAATCTATGAGCGTAACACTTAGACCAGAAACCGAAATCCTTCTGCGTGAGCGGGCGCACCGTACAGGCATGGATTTGAACACGCTTGCTGACACCTTGATCACGGATGTACTCGCCGATGATCCTGACAATCTAACGGAAGAACAAATCGCGCAGATACGCGCAGGGATCGAGCGTGGCCTTGATGCAGCGGCGGCAGGACGTGTCCGCTCTGCCGAAGACTACAAGGCAGACGTACAGAAGCGCCGGGTATATACCTGTTAGGATGAGGATAATACAAGGAGGTAAAACCAGCCAAAATGAGCAAGTACGGAAAACTGCTACGGCAGGTGCTTCGCGGCACGTCGGACGCTAACATTGCGTTTGATGATTTGTGCCAGCTACTTATTCGTGTCGGGTTCCAGGAACGGATTACCGGCAGTCACCACGTCTTTCGTAAAGAAGATGTAAGGGAACGGATCAATTTGCAACAAGAAGGCGACAAAGCCAAAGCGTATCAAGTGCGTCAAGTCAGAGAAGTTTTTGCCGCTCACGAACTTGGGGAGGAATTGTAATGGACAAGTACGAAGTTATTATTTTTTGGAGCAATGAAGATCAGGTTTATATTGCGGATATTCCTGAGCTGCCAGGCTGCATGGCACATGGCGACACGCATGAGAGCGCACTCACTAACGCAAAAGACGCGATGCAGCTTTGGATTGATACGGCGCGTGAGTTTGGCGATACTGTTCCAGAGCCGAAGGGGCGCAGGCTGATGTTTGCTTGATGCGTTCGAGAAACCTTTACGGAGCAGTTTCGGCCAGCAGAACTTGGCACTTTTCGTTAGCGGACTGGTAGGCGGCGAGGACAAGCTGCAAGTCCTGGCGGCCTGCTTCGCCGGGGGAAAGGTTCTCGGCTCCCCGCAGAACGGCGTTTAAGTACGCGCCGATCATGGCGGCGAATTGGTTGCCGTCATCGGCCAGCAAGACTTCGCTGCGGTCCGGCAAATCGGGCCGGTGCAGGGTCAGGGCCGCGCCGCCGCCGAGGGTCAGTGCGCCTTCCGTGCCGGACACGGTGAGAAGCGGGCCGGGAACCCAGGTGCCGACGGCCTGCGACGAGAACAACGAGCCGACCGCGCCGCCGGCGAACTGAACGGCAACGGCGGTGGTGTCTTCGCCGCCCATCTCAGGCCGGAACCGATGGGTGTAGCACGAGACAGATTCAACGGGGCCGCCGAGCGTGTTCAGAAGCGCCAGGGCGTGTATGCCGCTGTCTAAAAGCTGGCCGC
>JAABUO010009857.1_pt1 | contig 10643 bp, 12 predicted proteins | sample 5559291 | NCBI WGS metagenome assembly JAABUO01 (sample SAMN10711878, study PRJNA513372) | rock metagenome | isolation source: Antarctica rocks | place: Antarctica: Victoria Land, Finger Mt sud
AGAGCGAAACTCGCTCAGCACCGAGAAGTCAAACCCCTGGTCTTCCAGTTCCAGACCAAGTGCATATTTCCAATCCAGACGAGCTCTTACGGCATCGGCAGCTTGACGATCAGGCAATTTCTCAGCGAATTGCATACTGGTAATGAGTGCAAGTCGGAAAGCGGGCCAAGGCAGGTTGACCATCTTGTGGAAAGAGGGCGGCGAAGGCTTCATCTTGAGAGAGGACACCCAATTCGTCTCGCATGCGCATAAAGAGGCTCCCCTTTGGGAATGCTGCCTTCGCAACACGTGCCGTTTCCTCTGGGACTGGCTGAATAGGTTCTGGTTTGAGTGACATGTCCTTCTCCTCGCATAGAGTCTACTTTACAATCTCTAAGCAGATTTCTTCCTATTATACGAGGAGAGGAGGGTTCGCCAACAGTGTCAGGTTGCGTAAGAGCCTTAAAATTTAAACATTTATACTAATAGAGACATCACGCTTCATATGAATGTCAATCTCTTATTCAAAGGGGAGATATTTAACGTTCTCTTAACCTATCTATAAAGCATAGTTAATGCTTGAATGTTACTGTATGAATGTAAGTGCAACGCATGAAGGCGTGTTTCATGGTGGAAACACCGCACCTCTTCTCATGTCTTGTATCATTTTTCATGTTTCGCTCTCAGATTAGTAGGAGAATTTCATGTCGAAGCAATGGCGTCTCGCGCCCGTATTAGCTATATTCATGGCCTTGATGATGTTCGTTATTTCCGCCTGTGGTGGTGGCACTACAACGAGTGGTGGTGGTAGTACACCGACAAGCGGAGGCACTACCCCCACAACAGGGAGTGGAAGCAGTAGCACAGCTGGCACCCCTGGCTCGTACAACTGTGTCGCAGATAACATTTCGATCTCTGGTTCAACCGCTTTATATCCACTTGTCAAGGCTGTCTCTGACAAGTACAAAGCCAAATGTTCTGGGTCGTCCTTCACGATCACTCCAAATGGTAGCGGTACAGGTTTGAGTCAGGTTGAGTCCAGCGCGGTCAAAATTGGCATGTCCGACGTGTTCAAGAAGAGTGGTGAGGACGATTTGGTGGATCATCAGGTTGCGGTTGTTATCTTCGGTCTCATTCTCAACAGTAAAGTAACTGGTGTGACGAATTTGACGACTGCCCAACTGAAGGACGTTTATAGTGGCAAGACCACGAATTGGAGTCAAGTTGGCGGCGCGAACCTCAAGATTGTTGTTGTCAGTCGTCCGAGCAACTCTGGTACACGCCAGACCTTCCAGAAATTCATTCTTGGTGGGCCAGAGACGGTTACTGGTCCCTCGAACCTGACAACGGACACTACTGGTACTGTTGTGAAGAACGTTCAGCAGACCGACGGTGCAATTGGCTATGTGGCCTTGAGTGCCGCCAAGAGTTCCGGCCTGACAATCATTCAGATAGATGGAACTGCTCCAGGAGCAGATGTTGCTAAGAACAACACCTACAAGTTCTGGAACTTTGAGCATATGTACACAAAGGGTCCTGCGAGCAGATTATCACAGGCACTCATCGACTACATGGGAAGTGATGACGGCAAACAGGAAGCCACAACGCTTAGCTTTGTGCCTATCACAGACATGTCGGTAGATGCCGTGAAATCCCATACTCCAGCTAGCTAGTCGCAAAAGTTGGTACGTGTAGAGGTGCAATGCTTGCATCTCTACACATTTGTGGTTTTAGGAAGGAGTGTTTTTGTGCAACTAGAGCATCAAACCCCAACCCGCGAGATATCCTCGACACAACGGGGAGCATATGCTGCAGATCGAACTGCGCGTGTCGTTTTTGCTATCTGTGCCGTCCTGCTCGTGGCGATCATCATTGGCGTATTTGTGTTTGTTGGCTATAATGCCTTTCGTGTCTTGACAGAAGGAGCAAGTCTCGGCAATTTTTTCTCTAGCAGCAACTGGGACCCATCTGGTAACAACGGTGATCCTAAGTTTGGTGCGCTTGGGCTTATTCTAGGTTCTGTCATTATAACACTTATCTCGGTGATCATTGCCACGCCCCTTGCGTTTGGCATGGCTCTCTTTTTCACAGAGATGTGTCCAGTTTGGTTAGCACGTATCTTACAGCCTTTGATTGAAGTCTTCACTGGTATGCCTTCGGTCGTTATTGGCTTTCTTGGACTTGTTGTCCTGGTCCCTTTCTTACGAAACACAGCGGGAGCGGCTACGGGTGGTGGTGCTACATCAGGCTTTGGTTGGGGTGCTGCTACTCTTGTGCTTGTGATTATGATTCTGCCAACAATTATCAGCGTCTCTATTGACGCTCTACGTGCTGTTCCCAATAGTGTCCGTGAGGCAAGTCTTGCGCTGGGGTCAACCCGTTGGCAGATGATGAGTGGGGCGATTATTCCTGCGGCAACAACGGGACTGGCAACGGCGGTTGTGCTGGGTATGGCGCGTGCAATCGGCGAAACCCTTGCGGTAAGCATCGTGCTTAATGGAAGTGGAATTCCCCAAAATCTGTTTTCTCTTTCCGCGTTCTTCCAGCCGAATGTGACGATCACGCAGCAAATAGCGCAGAACTTTGGTGAGGCGCAAGCAGGGGAACGTGATGCGTATTTCATGCTCGCTTTCATTCTACTCATCATCTCGTTTTTGTTCATCTGTGTCAGTCGCTATCTGGCGAGTAGGAGCGTGTATAAATGAGTACTGAGCAACGCGTCGTTCCTGCATCTGCAGCAGGAGCGAGCCAAGAGAGTGTCGCCGAACTCACACGTCTGGTAAAGCGTCTTCATTCTGGTAACAACGTTGCAATGGGTGTACTGTGGTTTGTTGCCTTAGTGGTGACCCTCATTTTCATCAGCATCATTGTCTACCTACTTGTGCATGGTGCTGTGTATCTTATCAGTCCTTCGTTCTACAGTGTAGGCGATGCTGGTATTGCGAATGAGCTTTTCAATACCTTTTACATCCTGATCCTGACTGAGATATTCCTTATTCCAATCGCACTAGCGGCGGCAATTTACCTCGTAGAATACGCTCCGCAAGGTCCACTTGTTACAGGTATTCACTTTGCTGCAGAGACGCTGGCCGGTGTTCCTTCAATTGTGCTTGGTCTGTTTGGTTTCCTTGTCTTTGCAAGCTATACACACTTTGGGTTTAGCCGTATCGCAGGCGCACTTACGTTGCTGTGTTTGAATCTTCCGCTTGCGTTGCGTCTATTCGAGGATGCTCTGGCTTCTGTCCCTAGAGAGATGCGTGAAGGTAGCCTTGCGCTGGGTACCACAAAATGGCACACCATTTGGACCGTTGTATTGCCCTCGGCCCTTCCTGGTATTGTCACAGGTCTGATTCTTACCGCTGGTAAAGTTATCGGTGAAGCAGCCGCGTTGTTGTTTACTATGGGCCTTACAAATCCTGGTAACGTGTTTACACTCAATCCACTCCTGCCTAGTGACACGCTGACAACGCATCTGTACTTTATTGCAGGCCCTGGTGCTGGTAGTGGGAGCTTAACCTCTGCACAGGAAGGCGCGATTTCGGCAGGTACGGCTGGATTGCTTATTCTTATCTTGTTGATTATTAACATTGCCTCTCGTAGTATTGGTCGCGCTATTCAACATAGGATAACGGCTGCTTAGTACATAAAGCATGAAGGGATGCATACGCATCTCTTTGACGAGTTCAGAGGAAGCAAGGACAACGCTTACATGAACATATCAGCAGAATTCTCTGGTATGACACTGCCAGAGGGAGCGAACATCTTTTCGCGCAAAGTTGCTCGTAGCGGTCATATCTCATACGAGGGGCGTCCGTACTTTATTAGTAAGGCACTCGCGGGCCGCTACATCCGCCTTGTCGTGCTAGCGGATCGACTTATCGTTGATGCATCCATTCCTTTGCACAAAGAGTATCCACTAGCATAGAATAATAGATGAGTGAGGAATAAAGGAGAAACGATCTCATGGCAATGGAACCATCTCGTCTCAATCCAAACCCTGCACAGCAGCAAGGGCAAGCCGTACAAACTGTTATGGGTTCAAGTGCCCAGAACGCTACGAATGAAGCAAAGGTACAAGAACAGCAGCCACTTAGTGGTTCGCCATCCGACATTATGGGTACATTTGATGCTCATAAACTCTTAGATACAGACGCAGGTGTCAGCATTGATGTGCAGCATTTGAATTTCTTTTATGGTGCAAAACAGGCCCTGTATGATGTCGCTATTCCTATACGTGAGCATCAAGTCACGGCTCTTATCGGACCTTCCGGTTGTGGTAAATCGACTTTCCTGCGGACGATCAATCGTATGAATGATCTCATCCCAGGTACACGTACCGAAGGTACCGCTATCATGGATGGTACGAATATCTACGACAAAAGTCAAGATGTGGTACTGTTGCGTCAGCGTGTAGGTATGGTCTTTCAGCGTCCTAACCCATTCCCAAAGTCTATCTTTGACAACATCGCTTATGGGTTACGCGTACAAGGCAAACCTAACAACTACATCAAAGAGACCGTAGAGCAAAGCCTACGTGGTGCCGCCATCTGGGACGAGGTAAAGGACCGTTTAAGCGCGTCCGCCCTTGGCCTGTCTGGTGGACAACAGCAGCGTCTGTGTATCGCTCGTGCGCTTGCTGTCAAGCCTGATGTGCTGTTGATGGACGAGCCTGCCTCAGCACTTGACCCAATTGCAACCCTTAAGATTGAAGAGTTGATTACACAGCTTGTGAAGGATTATACCATCGTCATCGTAACGCACAACATGCAACAGGCATCGCGCGTATCACAGTATACAGGTTTCTTCCTGAGTGGCAAGCTGATTGAGGTGTTGCCAACGGTAGAACTCTTTGAGCATCCTAAGAAAAAAGAGACAGAAGACTATATCAGTGGACGCTTCGGTTGATCACCTGGTTGGAGGCAGTTCGTGGCACGGAACATTCTTGTTGTCGATGACGAAACGGTTTTGGTAGAGACGATTGCATACAATTTAGAGCAGGCTGGCTATCATGTGACAACGGCAACCGATGGAGCCAGTGCATTAGAGGTAGCGCGAACCGAGAAATTAGATCTGATTATCCTGGATATCATGCTGCCCGAAATGGACGGTCTGGAGGTCTGCCGTCAGTTGCGGCGTGAGGGAAATACAGAGACGACGCCCATCATGATGCTGACCGCGAAAGGCGACGAGATCGACAAAGTGGTTGGTCTTGAAGTCGGGGCCGATGATTATGTGACAAAGCCGTTCGGTCGCCGTGAACTGCTGGCCCGTGTCCGTGCGCTGCTACGGCGTGCGGAATATTCTCATCCTGGTGAGAATCATGCTTCTACACAGGAGCAAGCACAAGAGGTGCCGCGTCCCAGCCGTGAACTGGTCGTGGGACCCTTGCGTATAGACCTTGCTGGTCGGCGCGTCAACTGTCGTGGGCAAGACATGGAGTTACAACCCAAACAATTTGATTTGTTGACCTATCTCGTGCGCAATCGTGGCACGGTGCTTACCCGTGACCAATTGCTCCACAATGTGTGGGGTTACGACTACGCGGGTGACACACGAACCGTCGATGTGCATATTCGCTGGCTGCGCGAGAAGTTGGAAGAAGACCCGGCAAATCCGAAGCTGATTCAGACGGTACGTGGTGTTGGCTATGCGTTCAGATGGTGAGTAGAATGACTAATATGCTTTGGGAAAACGTCAGGGAAGATCATTCACAAAAGTCCCATATTTTCTTAAGTAACGCGATGTGCAAGTTTCCTTGCCAAAGAAAAGGCTCATGAAGTATCCTCAAAGAAATCTAGTCACCACTTTGAGGAGGACATTCATGAACCTGGACGATTTTATTATCACATGTTTTTGCAGGATTGACGAGATGATGCCGATGATAACACAAGGACAGCGACTTCGACAACGAGGCCCCATGCCCACTCTGAGCGACAGTGAAGTGCTGACCATAGAAGTCGTTGGCACCTACTTGAGCCTGTCTCAAGACAAGAAGCTCTTTGAGTACTTCCGTGAACACTATGCGCACTTTTTCCCTGCTCTGACTCACATACATCGAAGCACCTTTGTTCGGCAAGCCGCCAATCTGTGGGCGATCAAAGAACGCGTGTGGTGCCACTTGAGAGATGAGGTGGTGCGCCATGATCCGTTGGTGGGCATCATTGATAGCATGCCTGTTCCCGTGTGTCGCTTTGCCCGCGCTCCTTGGTGTGTGCGCTTTCGTGGCGTAGCGGGCTACGGCAAAGACCATGCCGACCGGCAGACCTTTTATGGGTTTCGGGTGCATCTGCGCTTGGGCTGGCCTGGTCTGATCACCCATGTGTTCTTGGCTCCTGCCAATGAAGCCGACGGAGAAATGGCTCCGATGGTGTTGGAGGGAACGCAGGGCATTGTGTTGGGAGATCGCAACTACTGGGTACCTGACGTGCAAGCGGACTTGTGCAAGCAGGGCATCGTCTTGCAGGCTCCCTTTCACCAAGCGCACTCCTCCAAGGCCGCGGCCTATGAGAGTCCCGTCTTGGGTCGTGTTCGCTATCTCATCGATACCGTCTTTGGGCAGTTGACGGATCGCTGTGCTCTCAAACGAGTGTGGGCACGCGATGTGTGGCATCTGCGCAATCGGCTGTTGCGAGCTATTTTGATGCACACCTTGTGCTTTTGGCTCAACCAGCAAGAGCAGGCTCCTTTGCTTCAATTTGATCGCTTAGTTGCTTGAGAAAACTTGCACAGCGGGTTAGCACTACTCTGTTAGTTTCGTGATACGATAGGAAGATGAAAACACTCGCCTTACCAAAGGGATCACCCGATCCCCTACCAGAATTAGCGGCGTACTTGGAGCCATTTACATCCTTGTTTCGGCGGAACACCAGTCGTCGTTCGCTGGAACGCTACGTCACGGGATTGCTGAGCGATCTCCCTCGCAAAAACTGTGAAGCCATCGCACAGGCAGTAGCCAATACGTCACTGGAACAATTGCAACATCTCTTGACCGATGCTGCTTGGGACCCGTTGGCCTTGGATGAACAACGCGTGCGCCTCTTGGTGGAGCGTAGTCCAACCAATGGCGTCCTGGTGCTCGACGATACTGGCTTGCCCAAGCAAGGCAAAGCCTCGGTGGGCGTGCAGCATCAATACACCGGAACATTAGGGAAACAAGGCAACTGCCAAATTGTGGTCAGTGCCCAATATGTCGTCGATGATCCCGGTACGAGTCGCCCATTGCATTGGCCGATCAGTGTTCGCCTCTACCTGCCTGAGGTATGGGCAGGGGATGGCCCACGTTGCCGAGAGGTGGGCGTGCCCGAAGCGATCACCTTCGCCTCTAAACCGGAATTGGCCTTGCAACTGGTAGACCGCGCGCAAGCCTGGGGAGTCCCTTTCGCGACCATCGTGACCGATGCAGGCTATGGCATTCCCAGCTTTGTACAAGCCCTGGACACGCGAGAGCTGTCCTATATCTGTTCGGTCGCCTGTGACTTCGGAGTGCGCTTGCTCTCGGAAATGCAGCAAGCTGAAGCTCAACAAGCCGAATATGCAAACCGGACTCCACGCAAGCGGGGGCAACCCCAGAAACCACGTCCTGCCCCACGTCATGATGCCCAGAAGATCACCGAGGCCCAAGCAGAAGAAGCGTGGCAGATGGTCAAGTGGCGCGAAGGGAGCCGAGGCACGTTACGCAAGCAGTTCGTGGCAATTCGTGTTCATGCAGGTACTGGCAGTGCCCGTCACAGTGAAACTCATGGGCGCAGTTGGACGGGACCAGAAGGCTGGTTGCTTGGGGAGCGTCCACTGCCAGGAGAGGAAGGCGATCCGAAGTGGTTTTTCAGCAACTTGCCCGCCAACACCTCTTTGTCTCGTTTGGTCGAACTGGCGCATTTACGCTGGCCCATCGAGCAATTCTATGAGGACGCGAAAGGGGAATGTGGCTTCGATCATTTTCAAGGCCGCAGTTGGGATGGTTTGCATCGGCATCTCGCTGTGGTGATGCTGGCCTATACCTTCCTCATGCTTCAGTCGCTGGGGCAAGAGATACAAACCGATTCTGCTCCAGAGGCGGCTTTTCCCCCCCTGATCGACGGATTAGCCTTCCGGCTTGCCATCGGCAGGTACTCGTCCTGCTGTTTCAGGACGTGGTGTTATGGCTGATTGAAACCGAACAGGTCAAAGCGTTTCGTCCTCGGCGAAACTAACAGAGTAGTATTAAGTAGATATTATAAGCACCCGAGAAACGGAACAAGAGATAATAGTGAGGAATGTTACGAAGCAGCGAACGATTCTTGTGATGGAACAGGATGCTGTTTTACGAAACAGCATTATATCCAAATTGCAAGGGGAGAGCTATTCCGTTCTTACCGCAACTGATAGTGCAATAATCGTAAACATTATGCACAATGCTTCCATCGCACTAATTATTATAGATTCTATGCTTTTAAGAACTGGTGAACGTGGTATCTATCAACAAACATATGAGTATCTTACTACAGCACAAATTCCCGTTTTGATGACGGTAATGAGCGAAAGCGAGATTGTTCAGTTGATCAGATGCGAACCCTGGATAAATGACTACATCGTGAAACCGATCATATGGGAAGAGTTACATGCATGTGTTCAGACGCTTCTGCATAGAGGTAGACGTAACAATAGGCAGATTGTACCGAGGAAGAAGACGATTGAGGCACTTTATCAGGAAGGTCAAGTCCTCTCTGCGGATGACCTCCTCATTGACGTAGATCGGCATCGAGTGACCCGAGGCAACCACCAAATCGAACTTGATCAGCCGCTCCTCTTTGATTTACTTACTTATATGGTCCGTCATCGTGGTGTTGTCCTCACAAGGTCCCGCTTGTTGAAGTATGTTTGGGGCTACGAGCAAGTGAATGCATCACGTACCGTCGATGTACATATGCGCTGGTTGCGAGAAAAGATCGAAGATGATCCTGGCAGTCCTCAGCTTATTCAAACTGTACGTGGTGTAGGTTACCGTTTTAAAGAATGAGGAGTTGAAGTAGTAAAGGGGTATTGTCAACTTATTGGCGGATGCAAAGATTATTGATGATTTAAAAGGGGGAAAGTTGTTGGAGAGTAATAGGAGATATGGAAAGTGTGCCTCTTATCGGGGTCTGTGGTGCAATGGATACTGTCGCCGAATGTCTTTTCTCCCATGCATTGAGCCTAAAGACCAGCATGGAATGTGAACGGACTGAGCACACCATCTGCATTCGGCGACAGTATCTGCAATGGAACAGGAAAGTGGTTTAAGGCTAACAATGTTCTAAAAAGGTCCTGCAAGTATAAGTAAAAGATGCAGAACATGCTTAGACACAGCAGATAAAAAGGTAACAGAAATCTTTTCTACTCCTCCATCAATCGGCTTGAGAAGCCAAACGAAAGCTTAAACCACTTTTCTGTTCCATTGCAGATACTGTCGCCAAATGTCTTTCCCTCCGTGCATTGAGCCTAGAAACGAGCGTGGAATGTGAGTGGATTGAGCACCCCGTCTGCATTCGGCGACAGTATCCATTGCACCATAGACCCCAACCTCGCTCGTTGATGCTCTCGTGATGCGTTCATACGAAAAGTAGCCGCTTATGCGGTCTTACGGTGCCTGCCACCCTCATACTTGTTGCGGTACGGATTGTCCCCACAGTAGACATTCCGCCGTGCAAACTCCTCTGGTGTCGTCTCGCGTAACTCTTGCTGCACCTCGTCCAAATCCCCCGCTAAATGGTAATACCACGGTTCGGGCAGACGATAGCGTTCTTCCATCACCCAGGCAGGGCATTCCAGGTCGTAGGTGTGGCAGAGATACTCTACCGATGCCGCACAAAACACCGCCCATTGCAACAGATCCGCCGAGACCTGATCCGGCATTTCGATGGGATCGCGGACCAGCTCGGCGCGAAACAGCTTATACGCGCCAAAAAACTGATGCATCATTTTGCCAAGCGCGATCCACGGACGTTCACCGGTACATATTTCTGCAAACGAACGAGCAAACGTTTGAAATGGAACGGTGATCACAGGTCGTTCTTCAAGCATTCAACGTTCTTCCTTTCCCTCGGTTCTTTTCTGTTCATTCTACCATACCGCTCGACCCGTCCGCTTGCCTTTGGTTTACTTACGAAACAGCCGTTTCAAGGTTTTTGGCACCTCATGAGCGTGTTTGGGAATAGGGTAAGCACTCCGACCCAGACGGGCAATCAGCAACCGAATCATCGCTATCTGGATGAGCGTTTCGCTAGTCTGGACCTTGTGATCTTGCCCCGAATTTGTGGAAGAGGGAAACCTTCGGATATACTCTTTCAGAAGGAGGAGAAAGATCATGGCAACCGTTCAAAAGACCTATACAGCCGAGTTTAAACGTGAAGCGGTTCAGTTGGTTCAGACCAGTGGGAAGTCGATCGCACAAGTCGCTCGTGATCTGGGCATCTCTGATACCTCGATCCACCAATGGCGCAAGGATCTGGCTGAGCACGGTCCTGAAGCCTTCCCAGGTTGGAGATTAACTCTTCAACAACCTCGTTGCGCAATTCGTGGGCCTTACCAGTTATGATCGCTCAGAGCTGACGACTGGTCGGATCTCAACGCCACCTGCGGGCCACATTTTCGCCATCTGTAGAGCCTCGTCGAGATCGGCAACGTCAATCTCGGCATAGCCACCAATC
>JAABUO010009858.1_pt1 | contig 10643 bp, 8 predicted proteins | sample 5559291 | NCBI WGS metagenome assembly JAABUO01 (sample SAMN10711878, study PRJNA513372) | rock metagenome | isolation source: Antarctica rocks | place: Antarctica: Victoria Land, Finger Mt sud
GATTCCGTGTATGGCGGACCGCGGCTCGATCCGCGAGGCTATGAAAACGGCTAAGCAGACCGATAGCTTTGCTAAGGCTGCTAGGAGAGCTATTCCATATCGCGTCATCTTCTCGCAATGGAACCCATGTGGCCTTGCGGAACATGCGACCATTGCCGACTTGGCTGCAGCAGGAGTGCCCGTGATGACCCACTTCATTCCGGATCTTGCCGCCTACCGGCAGCTGACTTTTACGGGACGAGTACCTTCGACCGGAAAAATCGGCAGCCAGATGGATCGAGTATTGGCTGAACTGGTGACGCTTGAGGCTATTACTGCTTTAACTGCTTTTCCTGCTAAGGATGCTAGCAGTGATATACCGTCACTGATTGACCTGGAGACTTGATCTTGGCGTTCAAGCCGAAGTGTACTCCTGCGGCCGAATTGGCCCGCCTTGTCGAGGCAGAACTCGGGGCCAACCTCCCGACGACTGCCGGAGCCGGCCGCAATGCCGAGCGGGACTTTCGAGGTGAGACGCGCAGCAACGAGACGCATGCTTCCATCACCGACCCGGATGCCGGGCTCTATCGCAAGTCGAGCGGCCAGCCGTCCCGCCTGTGCTTCATGGGCCACCTGCTGATGGAGAACCGGCACGGCCTGATCGTGGACGTCCGCACCACGCACGCGACAGGCCGGGCGGAGCGCGAGGCGGCCGAGGTGATGATCCAGGCGGCTGCCCGCGGCCGCCGGGTCACGCTGGGGGCGGACAAAGCGTATGATGCGGCTGAGCACATCGCCCGGCTGCGGGCTATCGGCGTGACGCCGCACGTGGCGCAGAACACCTCCGGGCGGCGCTCGGCCATCGACGGCCGCACGACCCGGCACGTCGGCTATGGAATCAGCCAGCGCCTGCGCAAGCGGATCGAGGAGCCGTTCGGCTGGATCAAGGCGGCGGCCGGTCTGCGCAAGACCCGCCATCGCGGCCTGGCCCGGGTCGGCTGGATCGTCACGCTGACGGCCGCTGCCTGCAACCTGGTGCGCCTGCCCAAGCTGCTGGCGAACCCCGCATGACACAGCCGGTCCGTTCCGCGGTACTCGGACGTTGGCGGATCACCGCCATCGAGGGCTGGGATGACGATTACGTCGACATGCTTGGACCCGGCCACATCCAGTTCGATCGCGACGGCGGCACCATCGAGTTCGGTGCCGTCCAGATCGGACTGGACTGCTGGTACAGCCCGACCGGTGCCCACTTCAACTTCCACGGCAGCGACGAGGGAACCGAAGTCTCAGGCGACGGAGACGCCGACCTCGAACCCGATGGCACCCTCGCCGGTGAAATCCGCTTCCATCACGGCGACGAAATGCCATTCACCGCCAAACGATGGTGAATTTCCGCAGCCTGTTAGAGCTGGCCGCTTCCCTGGCTGGATACGGCTGCCGGCTGGCTGTCCGGCGCCATCTTCCCGGGCGAGGTGGAGTGCTCGACGTCATAGGCCGTCGCCCGCTCCTCGTAGGTGCCCTTCGCACCCGGATGCTCCTGATCGTACAGGGCGGCCTTGCTGCGCGCTTCCTTACGATACTCGTGACGGACATACATGCCGCTCAGACAGCCGCCAGCTGCACCCAGGACGCCGTGATGGGCGACATGGCCGCCTACCGCCCCCACAGCTCCATACTTGAGGCAACCTCCAGGTTCCGCGTGTGCGGGCGCCATCGCGCCGGCCGCCAGGAGGGTGAAGACCACCAGGATAAGCTTCTTGTCCATCGTTATGCCTTCCATCGCCTAGATCACTTGGCCTTTCGGCCCAACGCCGATACAGAGAGTACCGCATCCATTCCACTGCCACCGAGGCGCGGCGGGAAGCGGCGGGTGCGGCGGCTGTGTTTGTTGCGGCTATCTGGTAGGCACAGGGCCGACAGGCAATGTGAATTGCTCCTTACATTTTTTGGGTGGGCAAAGAAACTCCGCTCACCAGCTTCCGTTCCACCGCCGCATCCGTCGTGTGGATGCAATAAGGTTTCACGGCTGATTAGCTCGGTTCAGGTACTTCGGGCCACCAGTGAAATTCTGCTTGAGACCTGATCCGGTCTGGCGCGCCGGCGATGTCGATGCAGCGCTGGGCGATGGCCGTCTCCAAGTCGGCGAGGGTGTCGACGTGTTTGTTGACGATCGGCTCATCGACCAGCGTCCATAGCGTCTCGGCAGGTTGCAGCTCCGGGGTGTAGGGCGGGAGATAGACCAAGCGGATGCCGCTGGGCACCTTGAGGCCCGGCTCGCCGTACCAGCCTGCGTTATCAAGCAGCAGCACGATCGTGCGGTCCCGCCCGGCGCCTGCCTCTCGCGCGAAGAGGGCGAGCAACGCTTCGAAGAACGGCTTGGAGACCCCGTTCGACAAATACCAGAACGTCTCTCCCATGGCCGGGGCGACGAAGACGGTGACGTAGAGCCACTCGAACCGGTGATGGCCTGGTGCGATCGGGCGCTCGCCCACGCGAGCCCAAACGCGGCGCAGGACCGGCTTCAGCCCGATCCGGTGCTCGTCCGTGGCGAACAGCTCGACCGGCCGGTCTGGATGCCGGGCGGCCTCTTCGGCAGCAACCGCCGCAAACTTTTTTTAAAAGCCTCCGCCTTCTCGGCTGACGCTGATTTCGGGTTCTTCGGGCGCGGGGTCTGGATCGACCACTCCACCGCCTTCAACGCTTCCCAGCCCCGTTGGGTGGCCACGCGGGTCAGCCCCAGTTCGCCCGCCATCCAGGCTGCGACCTTGCGGCTGGACCACACGCCGCCGTCCGGGGGCGGCGCCCGCAGCCGCTCGCGCAACCCCACAAGCACCGCCTCGGTCAGGATCGTGGCCGTCGTGCCGTTGCCACGCCGCAGGTCGCCCAGGGCTCGCACACCTTCGGCGTTATACCGGGTACGCAGTTGCTCGATTCAGCGCTCGCCGTAGGCGGTGATCGCCGCGACCTCGCAGACGCTATGGCCTTTGGCGAGAAGCCGGATCGCTTGCAGGTGACAGCTGCGACGCACATCGCTGCACGCGACATATTCTGCCTCCAGGTCCGCCTCGCTGAGATAAGGAGCGATTGCAATCATCAGCGGCTCTCCAAATCGAGAGCCAAATCATAGCCATCCACCCTGCGACTGAGAATCCCCGCAATCGCGAGTCAATCAACCGGAAGCCGTATCAGGCCTTTGGAAACCCATTTCTTAAGTAGTGGATTCCAAAGGCGAGCCTTTGGCGGAGTTTGAGGCGGAGCCTCAACCTTGCCTGCGTCCGGCGCATCTCCTACCTCGCAGCGGCCCCCTCGCCGTCAGGTCGGCGGCGTGCGGTCCACCCGGCTGCGCAGCGGCCCCACGTCCGGGGTGTCGACCCCGGGCGTCGGCGCCGGGGCGCGGCGGTTGCCGGTGGCGCTGAGCGGGTTGAACGGCAGCACCTCGTCGCCGGTGGGCAGGTCCGCCGTGGTCCAGCCCCCGCCCAGGGCCGCGATCAGGCCGACCACCGCCTGGCGCTGCCTGACCTCGATCAGGATCTCGGTGATCTGCGCCGTCAGCGCCGTGACCTGCGAGAACAGCACGTTGAGGTAGTTGTCCAGTCCGCCCTGGTACAGGATCAGCGACATCTTCTGCGCCACCAGCGCCTGGCGCACCGCCTCGCGCCCCTGCCTGGTCTCGACCGCGAGCTGGCGGGTCAGGCTCAGCCCGTCCTCGACCTCCTGGAACGCGCGCAGCACCGTGGCGCGGTACAGGTCCCGGGTCTGGGCGTACTGCGCCCAGCTGCGCTGCAGCTCCGCCCGGCGCAGCCCGCCCTCGAACAGCGGCAGCACCCCCCGTGCGCCGATCGACCACAGGGCGTTGGGCAGGCTGGTGAGGCTGAAGCCGCTGTCCTCGAAGCCCGCGATCGCGCTCAGCGTGACGTTGGGGTAGAACGCCGCGCGGGTGACGCCGATCGCCGCGTTGGCGGCGGCCATCGAGCGCTCCGAGGTGGCGATGTCCGGCCGGCGCTGCAGCAGCTCCGACGGCACCCCGGCCGGCACGCTCGGCACCGCGATCCGCGGGCCGGGGTCGGGCGGGATCGCGAACGCCGAGGGCTGCGCGCCGACCAGCACCGCGATCGCGTGCTGCAGCAGCGCGCGGCTCGCCAGCACGTCGGATTCCTGCACCTCGCCGGAGGCGAGCTGGCCCTTCGCCCGCGCGACGTCGAGGCCCGAGGCGATCTTGCCCGCCTCGCGCAGCGTGGTGATGTCGACCGCGACGGTGTAGTAGCGGATCGCCTGGCGCAGCACGTAGTCCTGCACGTCGAGGCCGCGCAGCGCGATGTAGTCGATCGCCAGCTCGGACTCCAGGCTGAGCCGCGCGGTGGCCAGGCTGGCTGCGCTGCCCTGGGCGAGGCGCTTCTGGATGCGGGTCTCGTTGCTGATCGCCTGCCAGAAATCCGGCACCCAGGACGCGGTGGCGTCGATCTGGTTGGAGGACTCCACGTTGGGCGTGTGGATGTTGCTGCGGAACAGCCGGTGCAGCGACTGCTGGTTGTCCGACGTGGTGGCGCCCAGGCCGAACTGCGGGAACAGGCCCGCCCGCGCCTCCGCGGCCAGGTCGCGCGACTGGGTGTACTGCTCCTCGGCGGCCTGCAGGTCCGGGTTGACGGCCGCGAGCTGCTCCTCCAGCCCGTCGAGCAGCGGGTCGCCGAACAGGCGCCACCACGCGCCCCGTGCCATCGCGTCCCCCGGCTGGGCGACCTTGAACGGCGCGGACCCCTGGTAGCTGGCTGGCAGGATGAAGCGCGGCGGGCTGTAGATCGGCGCCAGGTCGCAGCCGGCCAGCGCCAGCAGGCACAGCCCGGTCGCCAGCGGCCCGGCGCGGCGCCGCCGGCCGGCCCGGCCGCGCCGGCGCCCGCCCGGCAGGACGCAGGCCGGCCGCGCGCCGGGCCGGCCTGGAACATGGTGCACCACGCGGCTACCTCGGGGCGGGGCAGGCAGGCGCGTCGGGAAGATCGTCTCGTCGGTCCATCTCTGGCTGGTGCCCCCTGCGGCGAAGTCCGGTTGGTCCAAGAGCGCCGTCTGCCGGACGGCGGGCGGCGGGAGGCGGCGCCGCGAGGGCGCCGCCTCAACGGTCTCGCGTCCCCGCCCGGCCGCAATCCGGGGCGGCCGGGCCGCGGCCGGCCGCACCCGAGGCCCGCGACCCGGGGGGAGGCGGGACGCGAGGCCCCCAGGACACACGGCCCGCAGGACACGGGGTCCACGAGGCACGGTCCGCGGGACGGGGGTGCGCGGCGCGCCCCGGGTCCGCGAGCCAGGGTTCGCGGCGCCCGCGGCCCGTCGTCCTGCGGCCGCGGGCGGGCGTTCCGGCCGGGGCCGGATGTGCTATCATTCTCCCGATCGGCCGGGTATAAGCCTTCCGGAGGCTGGCGATTAGTTCGGTTCCACCGTCACGTGCCATAACCGGCGCAGCGCCGCAAGCGTCGAGGGGACCAGCCGATGCGCCCACTGGTAAATGACGGCCCGGCCAGCCCGGTTATACATGGCCTGCGGGTCATTAATCGGTTTTAACATGACTCTGTGGCAGGCCTGCACGATAGCGTCGTGGATTGTGCGGGTCTGACATGGGACTGGTCTTGCGGCTTCGTGTCCTGCACCTGCAATCCTTGACAGAGGGCGGCGCCTGATGGAACCAGCCAGATGAACGCCATCGTGGTGGTGGCGCTGCGCCGCCCGCTGACCTTCGTCGTGATGAGCATCCTGATCGTGCTGTTCGGGGGGCTGGCGGCGCTCAGGACGCCCACCGACATCTTCCCCAACATCGGCATCCCCGTCGTCGCCGTGGTGTGGACCTACAACGGCCTGACGCCGCAGGACATGTCTGGGCGCATCATCTACTACTACGAGCGCGCGCTGACGACCACGGTGCAGAACATCGAGCACATCGAGAGCCAGTCGCTCTACGGCCGCGGCATCGTCAAGGTGTTCTTCCAGCCCGGCACCGACGTCGCCGCCGCCCAGGCGCAGATCACCTCGATCTCGCAGACCGTGCTCAAGCAGATGCCGGCCGGCATCACGCCGCCCCAGGTGCTCGTCTACAACGCCTCCTCGGTGCCGGTGCTCGACCTGCAGGTCTCGGCCCCCGGGATGACGGCGGCGCAGGTCTACGACATGGCGTCCAACCTCATCCGCCCGGCGCTGGTGGGCGTGCCGGGCGCCGCCATCCCAACGCCCTACGGCGGGGCGTCGCTCAACGTCGAGATCGACCTCGACCAGACCAAGCTGCTGGCCCACGGGCTGTCGGCCACCGACGTCGGCAACGCGCTCAAGGTCCAGAACGTCGTGCTGCCCGCCGGCGACCAGAAGATCGGCGCCATCGACTACATGGTGGAGACCAACTCCAGCCCGATCGAGGTGGACAGCTTCAACAACCTGCCGATCAAGACGGTGGGCGGCGCCACGATCTACCTGCGCGACGTCGCCTACGTGCACCGCGGCTCGCCGCCGCAGGCCAACGCCGTGCTGGTCAAGGGCAAGCAGGCGGTGCTGATCCAGATCCTCAAGAGCGGCAACGCCTCGACGCTCGCGGTGGTGGCCGGGATCAAGGCGGCGCTGCCCGACCTGCTGCGCACCCTGCCCAAGGGCGTCTCCATCGTCCCGCTCAACGACGCGTCCGGCTTCGTGCGCGACTCCGTCGAGGACGTGCTGCAGGAGATGCTGACGGCGGCGATCCTGACCGGCCTCACCGTGCTGCTGTTCCTCGGCTCGTGGCGCTCCACGCTGATCGTGGCCACCTCGATCCCGCTGGCGATCCTGTCCTCGGTGCTAGTGCTGTCGCTGGTGGGGCAGACGATCAACGTGATGACGCTGGGCGGCCTGGCGCTCGCGGTGGGCATCCTGGTCGACGACGCCACCGTGATGATCGAGAACATCGACGTCCATCTCGAAGGCGGGGCGGAGCTGGAGGCCGGCATCATCGAGGCGGCGAACCAGATCGTAGTGCCGACCTTCGTCGCCACGCTGTGCATCTGCATCGTCTGGCTGCCGCTGTTCCAGCTCTCGGGGATCGCGGGCTACCTGTTCCTGCCGCTGGCCGAGGCGATCATCTTCGCCATGGTCGCCTCGTTCATCCTCAGCCGCACCCTGGTGCCGACCATGGCCGCCTACCTGCTCAAGGGCCAGGTCGAGCAGCACCGCCACGGCCCGGTGGAGAACCCCGGCTTCTTCGGCCGCTTCCAGCGCGGCTTCAACCGCCGCTTCGGCCAGTTCCGCGACGGCTACAAGGGCCTGCTCACCAGCAGCCTGGAGGGGCGCTGGGCCTTCATCTTGCTGTTCTCCGCGGTCTCGTTCGGCTCGCTCGGGCTGATCGGCTACCTCGGCCGCGACTTCTTCCCCGAGATCAAGTCGGGCGAGATCGACATGCACATTCGCGCGCCGATCGGCACCCGGTTGGAGGACGCCTCAAAGATCGCGGTGCTGGTGAACGGCTCGATCCGCGACATCCTCAAGGGCGAGGTCTCGAACCTGCTGGACAATTGTGGCCTGCCCGCGAGCGGCATCAACGAGGCCTACAACGCCACCGGCACCATCGGCCCGCAGGACTGCGACATCACAATCAGCCTGAAGAACCCGGTCTCCCCGGTCGCCGAGGACCGCTTCAGGCTGCGCGAGAAGCTGCCCGCCCTCTACCCCGGCACCACCTTCACCTTCCTGCCCGGCGACATCACCGCCAAGATCCTGAACTTCGGCCTGCCCGCGCCGATCGACGTGCAGATCTCCGGGCGCGGGCAGGCGGAGAACATCGCCTACGCCCAGACGATGGCGGCGAAGCTGCGCGGCATCGCCGGCGCCGCCGACGTCAACATCCAGCAGACCTCGAACGAGCCCACGCTGAACGTCGAGGCGTCGCGCTCCTTCGCGATCGGCACCGGGCTGAACCAGGCCGACGTCGCCGACAACGCCCTGACCACCCTGTCCGGCAGCGGGCAGACCGCGCCCACCTACTGGCTCGACACCAAGTCGGGGGTCTCGCACCTGGTCAACATCCAGACGCCGCAGAACCAGCTCCCCTCGATGAACAGCCTGGAGTCAATCCCGGTCGACAAGGGCAACGGCAACCCCGGCGGCAACTCGACGCAGCTGCTCGGCGCGGTGAGCACGATCACCCAGACCGGCTCGCCCCTGCTGTCGTCGCACTACAACATCCTGCCGGTGATCGACATCTACGTCAGCACCCAGGGCCGCGACCTCGGCGCGGTCAACGACGCCGTGCTCAAGGTGGTCGCCGAGATGAAGGACCAGCGCCCGCACGACGCCACGGTGCACGTGCGCGGCCAGGCCGAGACCATGGGTAGCGCCTACACCCAGCTGATCGGCGGCCTCGCGCTGTCGATCCTGCTGGTCTACCTGATCATCGTGGTCAACTTCCAGAGCTGGCTCGACCCGTTCATCATCATCACCGCGCTGCCCTCGGCGCTCGCCGGCATCGTCTGGAGCCTGTTCCTGACCCACACCACCCTGTCGGTGCCGGCGCTGACCGGTGCGATCATGTGCATGGGCACCGCGACCGCGAACTCGATCCTGGTGGTCTCGTTCGCCCGCGACCGGCTGGCCGAGCACGGCGACGCGATCCTGGCCGCCACCGAGGCCGGCTACGAGCGCATCCGCCCGGTGCTGATGACGGCGCTGGCGATGATGATCGGCATGCTGCCGATGTCCTTCTCCAACACGCAGAACGCGCCGCTCGGCCGCGCCGTGATCGGCGGCCTGCTGGTCGCGACCTTCGCGACGCTGCTGTTCGTGCCCTGCGTGTTCGCCCTGCTGCACGGCAGGCGCGCCCGCAAGGACTCCAGGAACGACGAGGGACCGATGAACGCCTCCGGACGGCATGACGGGCCGCGTCCCGTCCCCGCGCACGCGGGAGCCCACGCGTGACCGCGGCCGAGCACGACTCGCCGGCTGACGCCCGCGCCCCCGCCAGGCACGGGGAGGACGCAGCCCTGGACGACCCGGCCGGGCACGGCGCCGCCCGCGACGACACGGCCCAGAGCGGGGCGGCCAGGCACGACGCGGACCACGGCACGGCCCGCGACGGCGCGGCCGGGGACGGCGCGACCAGGGCGGACGGGGGCGCGTCCGGCACGCCTCCTCCCGACGGGGCGCACGGCCGCGGCGACGGCGCGGCCTGGACGCCCGCCGGCGGCAACCATGGCGGCGGGCCGGGCCGGGCCGGAACGGGCCAGGGCGGAACGGGCAGGGGGGCCGCCGGGGCGCCGCGTCGCGGCAAGGCGCGGGGCCGGCTGCTCGCCGGGGTCGCGGCGCTCGCCGTCGCCGGCCTGGTCGCCTGGGGGGTCGTCGGCCGCAAGCAGCACGTCGACAGCCTGCAGGACACCGCTGACGCGGAGCGGATCCCGCAGGTCCAGGTCATCTCGCCCTCCAAGGGGCCGCCGACCCGCAAGCTCGACCTGCCCGGCAGCATCAACGCCTGGTACACGGCGTCGATCTACGCCCAGGTCACCGGCTACGTGCAGAAATGGTACAAGGACTACGGCGCCGCGGTGAAGATGGGCGAGCTGCTCGCCACCATCGACACCCCTGGCCTCGACCAGCAACTCGCCGCCGCGCAGGCTGAACTCGGCGTAGCGCAGACCCGCGCCAACCTCGCCTCCGTGACCGCGCGGCGCTACAAGGCACTGGCCGGCACGCAGGCCGTGGCGCAGCAGGACATCGACGTCCAGGTCGCCAGCGCGGCCGCCGCGCAGTCGCAGGTCGTCGCCGCCCAGGCCAACGTCGCGCGCTACCAGGCGCTGGAGGCGTTCAAGCGGATCGTCGCCCCGTTCGACGGCGTGGTGACCTCGCGCAACACCGACGTCGGCAACTACGTCAACGGCGGCGGCGGCGACGCCGGCGCGCACTCCGCCGAGGCCGCGCTGTTCACGGTCTCCGACATCCACAAGATGCGCGTGTTCGTCTCCGTGCCGCAGGACTACTCCGACGTGCTCAAGGCGGGGCTGACCGCCTCGCTGACGCTGCCGCAGTTCCCCGGCAAATCGTTCAAGGCCGATTTCGAGACCAGCGCCCAGTCGTTCAACGCGCAGTCGCGCACCGTGGTCACCGAGCTGACCGTCGCCAACCCGGACCACACGATCTGGCCGGGCACCTACACCGACGTGCACTTCGAGGTGGCCGGCAACCCCGACGTGCTCATCGTCCCCGAGCAGTCGCTGCTGTTCCGCGCGGAGGGCATGCAGGTCGCCCTGGTCGGCCCGGACGACAAGGTGCACCTGCAAGACGTCAAGCTTGGGCTGAACCTCGGGCAGAACGTCCAGGTGGTCGACGGGCTGAAGCCGGACGACAAGCTGATCAACGCCCCTTCCGCCGGCGAGATGGAGGGCCAGCTCGTCCACGTCGTGTCCGGGGCGCCGGGGATCGCGCCCGCGCCGCAGTTCAAGGCGGCCGCGACGGCGGCCAAGCCGAAGCCCCTGACGCCGGCGCAGCAGCTCAAGGTCGAGGCGGCCCGCGGCGGCCTCACCGACCAGTGAGGCCGGCGGCCGGGGGCTGGCCCGGCCCGGGGAGCAGGCAAGGTTGAGGCTCCGCCTCAAACTCTGCCAAAGGCTCGCCTTTGGAATCCACTACTTAAGAAATGGGTTTCCAAAGGCCTGATACGGCTTCCGGTTGATTGACTC
>JAABUO010009859.1_pt1 | contig 10643 bp, 12 predicted proteins | sample 5559291 | NCBI WGS metagenome assembly JAABUO01 (sample SAMN10711878, study PRJNA513372) | rock metagenome | isolation source: Antarctica rocks | place: Antarctica: Victoria Land, Finger Mt sud
TGGTCATCCGGCGCTTGGGCGACGGAAAACCGGGGATGGATCATCCGTGGAAACGGGGCTATCAACAGCGACAGGACAGAATCGCTGAACAATTAGAGTGACAGAATCGCTGGACAACAACACTCCCGTCACGGCGGTTTGCATGATCGTCCGTCGTGCGGTATCGTGTTCCTGTACGTGTGCATGCGACCATTGCGAAGGCCTGAAGGAGCGTGAATGTCGGTCCAGCCCATTAATGCCAGTCTCGAAGCCCAGGCGCGCGCGCGCGATCTCGCGCACATCGCTTCGGACGCCCACGGCAGCGACATTCTCGTCCTCGATATTGCCGACCTCACCACGCTCGCCGATTATTTCGTCGTCTGCACGGCGGACAATGTGCGGATGCTCCGTGCGATCACACGGGCGCTTTCGGATGCGGGGGAAGCAGGCGTCGCCCGGCTCAATCGCGTCGAGGGCACACCCGATTCCGGGTGGGTGTTGATGGATTTCGGCGAGGTCATCGTGCATGCGTTCGGGAAAAACGAGCGCGAATTTTACCAACTGGACCGGCTCTGGGCGGATGCACCGCGCCTCCTCGTCATTCAGTAGCGACCGATGGCCCACGTCCCCTACCCAAAGGAACCGAACGATGGATCGCGCGCAGGTTGAACCCGACTCAGCATCCTCATTCGCCCCCTTCCTCGCCGGTGGTGTGATTGGCTTGCTGCTCGGTCTGCTGGTCGGTTCGATCATTGGCTCGGTCTTTGCGCGGCCAATTGGCGCGGCCGTCCGCTCATTGCGACAGCGCCTCGGCACGGACACCGAACCGCATTTCGAATTTCTCGCCCAATAGCGCGCGTTTCCGTGACCTTGGTCCGGCGGAATCAAATGATGGTCGCGTCCGCGTCGGCGTTAGGCTGCGTCCCCGGTCATTACCCAAATTCCGGTATCAAGGTTCAGAGCCTGCCAATCCCTGATCTGCCTGCACCGGCGCGTTGTGCGACGGCCCACGCAGCACCAGGACGATGAGCGCCACGATCAGCACGACCGCCATGACGGTGAAGACATAGAACTTCACCCGCTTGTCGAACAGGAGCGCAATCGCGCCGAAGAGCGCGCAAATCCCGTAGGCCGCCGTGACGACTTGCCGCTGCGACCACCCGATGTCGAGCAACCGGTCGTGGAGATGGCGACGGTCCGCGCGCATCGGATTCGCGCCGTGTCGCAACCGATCGAGGATCACCCAGGCAATATTGAGCAGTGGCACGATTAGCACGAGCAACGTCGTCGCGATCTTCGCGCCGCCGATGATCGAGGCAATCGCGAGCGCGAAGCCGAGGAACATCGCCCCGCAATCCCCCATAATGATCCGCGACGGATGCCAGTTGAAGGGCAAAAAACCGAGCACGGATGCGCCAAGCGCCAGGGGTAAAAGCGAGATCGTGAATTGCGGGTTGCCGGGTGGACGGAAATAGGTGTGGACAAACAGGACCGCACTTGCGATAAAGACGATCCCGCTCGAAAGGCCGTCTACCCCGTCAATCCAGTTGATCGCGTTCGTCATCCCGACGATCCACAAAAGCGTGAACGGGATCGCAACGGCGAGCGGGAGACCGAGGGATTCCGTTACGCGAAGGTGAAAGGGGTTCGGCACCTTATCAATGACGATGCCGAAGTCTTGCCCTTTGAGGCGTGGCAGGACGACGATTGCCGCCGCGCCAAACTGCCAGAGCAATCGCGGAAACGCCGCCAGTTCGACGAGATCATCTGCCAGCATGACGAAAAAGATGATGAGGCTACCAACGAGCATCAGGACAATGCGGGCGACCTCATTGGGGAACCGCAAGACGGGCAGTGCAAAGGAGAACGCCACACCAAGAAAAAAACCGAGGAAGATGCCTACCCCACCGAGGCGGGGAATCGCGCGCGTATGCAGATGACGGTCGCCCATCCGCCCAAACAGGCCGAGACGCACGGCGATCCGCCGCACCTGCCACACGAAAAAGAGCGTGCAACCGAGCGTTGCGACGAAGATAGTCGCGGCAATGAGTGGACGAGACAACCAACATCCTTCCGTGCGCGGGGACAGACGTGCATCCCCACTACCTCGCAGTATGCGGTCGTGCCGCTGCATGCGTCAATTCAGTCATTGCGAATTCCGCGTGGCAGTGCGAGAATATCGCTCGTGCGGGAGTAACTCAGCGGTAGAGTTCCTGCCTTCCAAGCAGGCTGTCGTGGGTTCGAATCCCATCTCCCGCTCCATAGTTCCCTTGTAGAGCAAGCAAAATGAGACGCCCCGGATGATGCGAAATGCGCTCCGGGGCGAATTGGTGACGATTTGGTGACGGGCGCGTTCAGGCGGTGCCCGCGAAGGCGAATGCGGCGGGCGTTTCGAGGTCATCGCCCTGCACGTCCGTGATCGCGTGCGCATAGAGTTTCAGGGTGATGGCCGGGTTCGCATGACCGAGACGACGCGCGACGCGGGCAACGTCCCATCTGTCCATGAGTAGGTGCGTTGCGTGCGTGTGGCGCAAGTCGTGGATGTGGAAGCGGGGTAGCCGGTCGTCTTCCGTCTCGGCCTCCTTGTTCGCCTTTGTGATGATCGCGTAGAGGTTGCGGAGTGCGTTCGAGGGCGTGAGCGGCCCGCCCATCTCACTGGCGAAGACAAGATCGCAGTCGCGCCACTGATCGCCCGCCGCCTGCCGGTGGAAGGTCTGCCGGTCATGGTGCGTGCGCAGTGCCGCGACGGATTCGGGAAAGAGGGTAATCGTGCGCAAGGCGGCGGGCGTCTTCGGCGTCGTCAGATGCACCTTACCGTTGATTTCCTCGATACACTGCCGGACGCGCACCTGCCGCTTCGCGAGGTCGATGTCCTGCCACCGGAGCGCGAGGACTTCCCCGCGTCGCATCCCGGTCTGTATCAGAAGGAGCCACAACGGGCTGTACGCATCGTTCGCGGCAACGGTGAGGAATCGCCCGATCTGCGACCCGGTGAGCACCACAGCGGGCCGTGCGCGCACCGTGGGCGGATCAATGGCAAGCATCGGGTTCACGGCGATGATGCGCCGTTTCGATCCGTAGTCGAAGGCTTGCCGTAGCCGCTTGTGGCAGCGATGCACCATCGAATCCGAGCACCCTTTTTCGCGTAGCGTGATGTTGAAGGCGTCAATCGTCGCGGGTGTCACTTTCTGTACGGGCGTCGTGCCGAGCACGGGGATGATGTGCGTCTTCACCGTGCGCTCATACTCGATGACGGTGCGTTCCTTCGGGTTCGTGCCGCGCAATACTTCCAGCCAGAGGGCGAATAATTCCGTGACGGTCATCTTCGAGCCGTCAACCGCCGTACCGCGCTCAATGGCTATCAACCATTCCCGTTCCCGCGCGTCGGCTTCTTTCTTTGTGCGGAAGGTTTCGGTACTGCGTCGCCGCTTGCCCGTGAGCGGATCGGCGGGCACGTCCACCGTCACGCGATAGGAAACACCGTTCTTCCCTTGCCGCTTCGTTACTGCCATTCATCATCCCCCTTCGTGATGGGGCCGGAACACCCGGCCCCACGATTCCCTACCCTATGCCGCCGTCTCGCAATCGTCCGGCGTCGTCAGTTCGTGGCAGGTCAACATCCGATCAATGCGGAAGGACTTGCATTCGCGCCTGAGTGTGCAGTAGCAGTACGCCGTGAGGTCGTTCGCCCGCGTCAATGAGATGGACAGCGGCCACAACACGCGGGCGGCGAGTTCGCCCTTCGCGTCTGCGTACATCGTCACGACCGCGCTACCGTCGCGCATCGCTTCCATCACCTTCTCTAGCGTATCGTATGCCACCTTGCGCTCATTGAAACGGTGGTAGATCGAGATGCTCGTCACCATCAGGTTCATGTCTGTCTGCGGCGTGATCGTCGCGGGCAGGATCATGCCGGACTTCGCGGTGATCGTGCGGGATGCGGTAGACTGTGGGCTGGTCATCGGGGGAACTCCCTTTGATCGCGCCCCGTTGGTGTTCAAGCACCGGCGGGGCATTTCGTTGTCAGGGAACCGTTTTCCTTGACATTCTCATATTAGCATATTACGCTCTATATGTCAATAGGTATTGCGCTCAATATGTGAAGCGCGTACGCTGTGCATCATGGAGGGTTACATGACTCTGCCGGAATTGGCCGCACGTCTGGGTCTGAAAAGTATCGGGAGTCTGCGTGCGCAAATTCTTCGCGGTGCGCTTCAAGCGGAGAAAGTGGGCCGTGACTGGATTGTCTCTGAGCCAGAGGCCGAGCGATATGCACGCGAGAATCGTGGTCGGCGCGGCTTCGCAAACGAGGAACACCCCTTTCACGGTAAGCAGGGACCGGGTCATCGGCGCAAGAAGACAGAGCCGTGATCAGAAGCGGCGACGAGGGGTGTGGGCGCGACTGTCGCACCGGCAGTCACTGGAGGCATTGAGATGGTACGGCATTGGTGGTGGTTCATACTGTTCGCTATGCTCTTGGTCGCCTGCGGTGGGTCCGCGACACCCAATGGTTCCTCTCCTGTAACCTCAACGGTCAATCCCCAAGCCACGGCAACGCGGACCACGGAGTTAACCCAGATCGCGACCGCAACCCGTGCCGTGGAGTTGACCCAGGTCGCGCCGCTCGTCGCCTCACTGTCCCCGTCCCCACTTCCCGTCACGGTCGTGACGCTTGCCCCTCCACCCGCATCTGCCAGTGCGCCCAAACCCCCCGTGACCGGCGCGGCAACGGCCACTCCCGCGCGGGGCACGGGGGGTCCAACGACCCCCGCCGCCGCAGCGACGAATGGAAGCGCTCCCGCCGGTTCCACGGTGCAAGTGGTGACGGTCAACCCCGGCGATGTGGTGCGTATCCGCAGTAAGCCCAGTACCGACGCGGAGACGACGGTCGAGGTAGCAGGGGGCAACGATCTCGTGGTGATCGAGGCGAACGTGCCGGGGAGTGACGGGACCTCACGCTGGTTTCATGTGCTCTCCGGGACGAAGGAGGGGTACGTGCGGGGTGATCTGGTCGGGCCGCCGCACACAGCGGTCGTGGCGACCAAGGCGAGCGGCACAGCGACGGGCACGCCCACGCCGTAGGGGAGCGAACCGCCGTCAGCAGTTGGGTGGCTTCGCGCACCCGGATCATCCGCTGCACGGCAAGCGCGGCGGCGGGCGGCGCAAGAGCCGGGACTTGGAAGCGGAATGATGGAAGAGCGCTACGCCGTCATCGGCGAATCTGAGGGCTATCCTATGCTCTACCACATGAATCAGACGAAGACGAATGCCGAGAAGTTACGTAAGCGCCGTGAAGCGACCATCTCCCAACCCTGTTTCATCGTGCCAATGGCGGCATGGTTGGCGGATCCGCTCCAAGCGCTCCGACGGGCGGAAGCGGCGCGGCTTCGCGACGACTGAGCATCCCTACCGGGGCAAGCGGGTACTGGGACACCGGCGCACGCAAGGCGATGATTAGGGCGCGTGTTGCTGAATCCGTGGCGATATGAAAGTGGTACACTCGAACCATTGTGTACGACAAGGAAAGGGGCAGAACGATGTCAGCAATCTTCGCCGTCAATAACCGCCGCTTCGACCCGCAGGGCGACCGCCCGGTGGCGGGAATCGCCCCCGACCGCCCAGCCTATCGCCACGAATCGAGGGGGATCACGTACACCCTCGAACCGTCCGCTTCGGGCGGCTACTTGATGACCAGCACTGCGGACGATGGGGCGGTGGAGGTGATCGACGTGGATCATGCGGCACGGCTGATCGACGAGATCGAGGGCGCCGAGGGTGCGTAACGTCCGCCCATAAGCCCACGGCGAGCGCACTGGTAGCGTCGCCCCTTCGCGAGGGGGGATACACAATGTGGAAGCCACCGCTCCCATCGCCGTGGAATCGCGGCCCGCTGTTGGTCCTCTATCTCGTCCTGCTCATCGTCATCATCGCGGTGCTCCGCTTGATAGGGCGCGGCTGGGTCGGCACAATCGCAGTCGGCCTTGTCCTCGCGGGTGTCCTTACGACGTTGGTGGTCCTCGTGGGAGACTATCGCCGCCGCAGGTAAACCTCATCAGCGCACGGAGCCACGCTCATGCCGTGCCTAATGACGGTACAGCAGTTTCCGCAACTGGTTCGGCGTCATGTTGTCCCCCACGGCATCGCGAGTCGTGCGATTGATCTGTCGCCGCTGCTCGTTCCATTCGTACTTGCTGATCCCGAACGGGATTACCCCGCGCCGTTGCCGCCGTTCACGTTCCGCCGCCTGTCGCGCCGCACACGCCGCCCGCACTGCCTCAACATCCGCCTTGCGGACATACTGCTTGCGGAGCCGCCCATCCTCACGCCAGAATCGCGCGTAGTAGACATGTTGCCTATTCCCGCGCCGGACGGACTGCTCACAGACGACGCCGGGCAGTTCGGCGGGAATGTTCTGTAACGTTTCTGGTAATTCGCGTTGCTGAGACGCAACGATGTCCATTCCGTACCCCTTAATCCAGCCGCGCCTATCAACAAGGCATTCCGACTCACGCAATGTTCGCCCGAATCCATTGTGTTCCCGCCCCTGATTAGACTATATTCTTTTTTGTACACGGACACGCTACTGCTCGCATCTACTGCCGTACCGGTCTTCGGTCTTTGCTCCTGCGAGAGGCCGTAAGGAAAGGGAGAGACGTGGCACGAATCTTCGACAACATCGAGGACGAACTTCTTCCCACGCTTCGAGACACGATCAAAGTATCAGAACGCGCGGACTTCTGTGTCGGCTATTTCAATCTGCGCGGCTGGCGAACGATTGATGATCTTGTTGAGCAGTGGACGGGTACGAACGGATTGTGCTGTCGCCTGATTGTTGGAATGCAACAAATACCATCGGATGATCTGCGTCGCGCCCTCAGTCTCCTTCCCGCGCCGGGTGAGATGGACACAGGTACCGCGAATCAACTCCGCACAAGGATGGCTCAGGAGTTCAAAGACCAACTGACCTTCGGTGCGCCGACGAACGGGGACGAAGCAGGGTTACGACGACTGAGCGGACAACTGAAAGCGAAGAAACTCGTCGTGAAGTTGTTTCTTCGCTATCCCTTGCACGCCAAGTTGTATCTCGCTCATACGAATCATCCGAACCTTCCTCGCACGGCCTTTGTTGGCAGCAGCAATCTCACCTTCGCCGGATTGAAGCATCAGGGCGAATTGAATGTGGATGTCCTTGACTATGATGCCTGTCAAAAACTCGAAAAGTGGTTCGAGAGCCGTTGGAACGACCAATACTGCGTGGACATTTCCGATGAACTGGCACGCATCATTGATACGAGTTGGGCACGGCCCGAAGACCCACCGCCGTATCATATCTATCTGAAAATCGCGTACTGCCTCGCCCAAGAAGCGCGCGAAGGGTTGCACGAATTCGGCATCCCGCGCGATCTCGATGCACGATTGTTCGAGTACCAGAAGGCGGCGGTGAAGATCGCCGCACACCATGTCAAGAAACGCGGCGGCGTCCTCTTGGGTGATGTTGTCGGACTCGGCAAGACGCTCATGGCGACGACCATCGCGAAGATGTTTGATGAAGAGGGTTTGCAGACGCTCATCATCTGCCCGAAGAATCTCGTCCACATGTGGCAGGATTATGTTGATCGCTACGTACCGACCGCGCGGGTAAAGTCGCTTTCGACCGTCGCGAAGGAATTACCGGAATTGCGCCAGTTCCAAATCGTCCTGATTGACGAGAGCCAGAATCTCCGCAATCGGGAAGGCAAGCGGTACAGGATCATCCAAGAGTACATCAATCGTAGTGAGAGCACGAAAGTCATCCTGCTCTCTGCCACGCCGTACAATAAGTCGTATCTCGACATCGCCGCGCAACTCTCCCTCTTCCTCGATCCCGACGAAGACCTCGGCATTCGCCCCGAACGAGAACTCGATGCGACTGGAGAAATCGAGTTCCAACGGCGGCACCAATGCGGACTTCGCACCCTGAAAGCCTTCGAGAAAAGCGATTTTGCGGACGACTGGCGTGAATTACTGCGTCTCTATCTTGTACGGCGCACCCGCAGTTTCATTCGCGACAACTACGCCCTCACCGACACCATCACCGGACGGAAGTACCTTCTCCTCTCCGATGGAACCGAGTCGTTCTTTCCGGACCGAGAGCCACGCGCGATCAAATTTCCCATTTCTGAGGCCGACGAGCACGATCAGTACGCCATGCTCTACGCCGATTGGGTGGAAGACACCGTGAACGGGTTGTCACTTCCGCGCTATGGATTGGGCAACTATGTCAACGATACGCCGGACAAGAAGCCGACAAGCGGGGAGCAAAACACCCTCGACAACCTTTCCCGCGCGGGGAAGCGTTTGATGGGCTTCTGTCGCACGAATCTGTTCAAGCGATTGGAAAGCGGCGGCGATGCGTTCATCCAGTCCATCGAGCGACACATCCTCCGCAACTATGTCTATCTCCATGCCATTGAGAACGGCCTCGACCTCCCAATTGGTACGCAAGATGCCCTGAGCCTCGATAGTCGCACCGCAGATGAGGACGCCGATGCATTGATGCCGAGCCTGCTCCCGGACGATGATGAAGAAACAGTTGTTGCGGACGCACCGGCGGCAACGGCAAGTAGCGCGGACATTTACCGCAAACGTGCCGCCGATGTGTATGCGGAATACACGACGCGATATAAGCGGAAGTTCAAATGGCTCCGCCCTTCGCTCTTCATCGGACAACTGGCGACTGATCTGCGCGATGATGCACAAGCCCTGATCGCCGTGCGGCAACAATGCGGCTCATGGGATGCCGACGGCGATAAAAAACTCGCGATGCTCCACAAGTTGCTCACGAAGTCACATCCGAACCAAAAGGTGCTCGTCTTCACACAGTTCGCGGACACAGCACGGTATCTCGCGGAGCAACTGGGGAAACGGGGCGTCACGAGTCTTGCGGCGGCAACCGGCGGATCGGACGATCCGACGCTTCTGGCATGGCGATTCAGCCCGATCAGCAATGAAAAGACGAAGGCAGTAAAGCCCGGTGACGAGTTGCGGGTGCTCGTTGCCACCGATGTACTCAGCGAAGGCCAAAATCTCCAGGATTGCGCGATTGTCGTGAACTACGATCTCCCGTGGGCGATTATCCGTCTCATCCAGCGCGCGGGCCGTGTTGATCGTATCGGGCAGAAAGCGGACAGAATTCTCTGCTACAGTTTCCTTCCTGCCGACGGCGTGGAACGCATCATCCGATTGCGCGGAAAGGTGCGTAAACGATTGCGAGAGAACGCGGAAGTTGTCGGCACGGATGAGACATTTTTCGATGAGGACGACGGCGACGATCAGATCGTCCGCGATCTCTTCACCGAGAAAAGCGGCATTCTCGATGGTGACGATGAAGGGGAAGTGGACCTTACATCGTTCGCCTATCAAATCTGGAAAAACGCCATCGAAGCCGATCCGTCGCTGGAAAAGACAATCAAAGAACTACCGGATGTCGTCTACTCGACACGCGCCTATACGCCGACCCCGGAGAGACCGGCAGGCGTGCTGCTCTACACGCGGACGGCAGCGGGGAATGACGCCCTTGCCTGGATCAATGAAGTCGGTCAGAGTGTCACCGAGTCGCAGTTGACCGTGTTGCGGGCTGCCGAATGCGCGCCAGAGACGCCTGCGATCCCCCGACACGCCAAGCATCACGAACTTGTCGAGACAGGCATCAGGCATCTCGTCACGGAGGAGCGGAGCGTCGGCGGACAATTGGGCCGCCCAAGCGGTGCGCGTTTCCGCACCTATGAACGGTTGAAGTGGTATCTCAGCCGTCAAACAGGAACGCTATTTGACACGACCGCGTTGCGCCAAGCGGTGGATGCGATCTATCGGTATCCACTGTATCAATCCGCGACTGATGCACTCAACAGGACGCTGAAGGCGAATGCCGACGACACTGCCCTTGCGAATGCCGTAGTCGAAATGTGGCAGGATGGACGGCTCTGCAATGTGACTGATGATGCCGCGCGACAAGAGCCGCGCATCATCTGTTCGCTCGGTCTCTTCCCGAAAGGGGCGAAGTAACCATGACACAGGATAGCCTCATCAGGCAGCACATCGCGGATTTCGCCTTCCAAAAGTTATTCAACGTCCTCGGCTGGGACAACTTTCCGCCCGGATCGAGGCCACAGTACATCGAGGCTGACGACGCCACCTACACGTTCAGTCCGATTTCGGAGAAGAAGGGTCTACAGGTATTCGAGTGTTCCGCCGCGCCGAACGGCCTGATTCCGCCGCTCAGTACACGAAAAAAGATCAGCCGCAAACTTGCCGCCCTCGCTTTCGAGCATCTCATCATTTTTGTAGATAACGCACATGATTTGCAGAAATGGCAGTGGATCGTCCGTGTAAAGGGACAACCACAAACACCGTACGGCGCAACATATTCTCGCCGTCAGGATGCGACCGCCCTCGCGCAGAAACTGCACCGATTGACCGTCACGCTCGATGAGGATCGTGGCATCGGTATTGTGGACATGACGACACGGATGCAAGCAGCGTTTAGAGCGACCGAAACCGTCACGAAAAAATTCTATGAGCAATTCCGTAAGCAGTATGAGGGGTTTCTGGATTTCATCAAAGGCATCGAAGATTCTAAAGATCAGGAGTGGTACGCGTCCCTGATGCTGAACCGCCTCATGTTT
>JAABUO010009860.1_pt1 | contig 10642 bp, 9 predicted proteins | sample 5559291 | NCBI WGS metagenome assembly JAABUO01 (sample SAMN10711878, study PRJNA513372) | rock metagenome | isolation source: Antarctica rocks | place: Antarctica: Victoria Land, Finger Mt sud
TCAAAACGCGTCTAACCACCCCCATCTCGACCTATCCTCTGCGGTTCAGGGCCAGATCGCGCGGCGGCGCCACAATCACCTGCTGTGCAGAGCTTCCCTAGGTACTCACAGTTCTCAAGTAGACCGGCGTAGAGGGATTGTCTCCCAGCGCCCGGCGCAGCTGCAGAATAAAGGTCCGGAGATACTCGCGCTCATCGCTATACTCAGAACCCCACACCGAACTCAGGAGCTTGGGATGGAGAACAGGGTGACCCGCATGAGCCATCAAGTATGCCAGCAGATCAAATTCAGTAGGTGTAAGTCGGATCTCCACTCCGCCCTTCTTCACCGTGCGACGCCCAACATCGAGCTCAAGACGCCGAGATATTTCTCGGCCCAGAATGATGCCGGAACTTGCGGTCTGAATCGCGGTCAACGGCGTCTTGAAACCGTGAGCAAGACCGTCAAGAACAGCCGTACGCAACTGTTCCGTGTTTCGCTGTGCCTCGGCCCAAGGCCCCTGCTGAAGCGCTCGGGTGCGTTCCAAAGCAACCGCAACCAGCGACGCAGCGGCATCCGCAGCGGATCGCTCCTCCAGCCTCGGAGAACGATCGCTCCGATACGGGTGGCCCCGATGCGCAGAACGCGGGTTGTCACTCCAAGCACCTGATCGTCGCTCTCCTGCCCCGAGATATAAACCTCGTGCGCAACATCTCGGTCTCCAATCACGTGATGAGGCGCCGTGTGCGGGTCGACGCTGTGCGCCAGCCAAAAGTCGACTGCCTCCACCTCCAGCAAATTCGCGGATAAGTGAGGAAAGCTGCGCAGTCGTGGACTTCTGTCCATCCACAAGAAGTACGGCCCGGCTTAGCTCGTAGAGCTTTGCGTTACGGCTGCGCTCGATCTCGACAGCTGCGGCATGGAGACGAACCTTTGCGAAAGTCCACTCACCAGCAGAGCTGTTGCCTCAAACGTAATGAGAGAGATCCAGTTCTTCGGGTCCGCAACTGACAACTGAAAGATCGGTGCGGTAAATAGATAATTGAGGCAAACCACACCGTAATGGAAACTGCCGTCGCCTGTAATAGCACCCACAAATCTTTGTTTCGCCATGCCATTTAGAAGTGAAAGATAAGATCGCTGGCCACGGTGAGTTGCGTCTGTCGAGTCCCACGATGATACGCGTTCCGGTCCCACGCATGATCCGGCTGTATCTCCGGGCGGATCTGAACGGTCGACGGGCGACCCTCCATATAGGACCAGTCCGCGTTCGGAAATGCGGGGAGGAGAGTGAAGACTCTAGTCCGCGACGCGGCGGAGCAGGGCTCACAGGATTGGTCTCATTCCAATCCTCCCAATAGAACTCCTTCCAGCGACCGAGAAACTGCGATGCTGCTGCGGCAAGGGAGCATTTGGCATCGACCCCAGATCCTTCTCCGCTGCACTCTCTCGACTCGTATCGTGAGCCGTCAAGATAGCGGAGCCCATAACAGAACGAGGACAGCTCCAACGGCATTCCAGATAAACCCATCGGCATTGCGCTCATATGCTTGTTTCATAACGAATTGATCGAATGGCCGTGGATACTCACGGTCTAAGTCTCGGTCGCTATAAGTCTGAGATGTCGAACTCGAAACAGACGGCGGTCAATATTTTGCACCCCAGCTAGCTAGGCAGAGCCATCAACTCAGCGAGCGATCGCATGCAGCGAGGACGCGCACATAAGGTCTGTCGCCCTCTCTTGCCATCGCGCCGGTTCTCCCAACGCCGCAGATTCAAAGATCGTGTTTGAGTTAGGCAAAAAGAAGTTGGCGCAACAGCCGTGCCTGCAGAATCGCTGTACTCGTGAGACGCATAGGCATGAACCAAGCGTCACCATGGCCCGAACGCATTCCGAAAGCTGGCGCTCGTCGTCATGCATTCAGCATCCGCTTCGGTTTTCGATCGCATCCTAATCCTTAGGAGCATACGAGAGGAATCAGGCCAAAGCGCATGGCAACCACTGCGCAATCTCCAGATTGCTGACGCACACTCGCAGCACAGGATCAGCCTCACCCAACAAGAGTCTACGTTTTAACTCCACTTTGCCCTTACGTGCAACCCGCATCTTCAAAAGGTTATTGCAATCCCGAACACGTGAGGAAGGCATAAGGGTGAGCACAGGGTCGGGACATCGATCCTTGAATCGGGCAGGCAAAGATAGCAGCACAACCCGCCAACGCAGCAAACCTCTCCGAAGCCACAACACCTCTCCTCATTACAAAATGGTGAGATCCGGAAGGGAGCAGCAGTTTGCCAAAATCGTGCTTGGAGTTCCTCAGAGCTCCTACAAGGAGCACACATAGAAACTGTCAGTTGAGTGATCTTCACAATAACTGAGAGAAAGTGGTCGGGACGACTAGATTCGAACTAGCGACCTCACCCACCCCAAGGGTGCGCTCTACCAGGCTGAGCCACGTCCCGACTTCATTACCAGTCGCCCGGGCGGGCAACATGTGAGGTTGACTACACTACTTAGTGTACACGAGCCCCACCTTCTCCGGCACCATAGGAACCTCACTCGCAGTACCACACCTAGTGCGCCGGAGCCACAAACTCCTTCGGCACATCTCCGCCCGCGCCAAAGAAAAACTCGTTCATCTGCTCCACCAGAAACTCCTGTGCCTCCCGCGTCCAGGGCTGCAGCCGATATTCGTTCAGCAACATCTTTTGCCGCTCCACCCACTCGCCCCATGCCTTCTTGCTTACGCTCTTATAAATCTTCTGGCCAAAGTCTGAGTCGAACGGCGGCTCGTCCAAACCTTCCATCTCGGCCTTGTACTTCGCGCAAAAAACCATGTGTGCCATCGCTCGTCGTTGCTCCTCAACTCATTGTACCGGGCAGACTCTCAACCTCTTGCCCTCTTCCCAACCATGAACCGCCCGCGAACCAACTTCCAGGATCACCCCGAACGCCGATCACTGGCCCCTCGATCGACCACCTGCATCCAATAACCCAGAGGAGACAACATGCCAGAAAGCATCGATCAGGAAAAAGTAAAGGCGATACTCGGCAAACTCATTGACGTCTTGCGCGACAGCCACCAGGGATTTATGGATCTCGAGAAGAATCTGAAGGACGCCGCGGCTCGCACCCACTTCCTCAAGGAAACTCAGGAGCGTGCCAACTTCTCGGGCGAACTTGAAAATGAGCTTCACCGTCTCGGCGTCAAAGACGTTCACCAGAGCGGCATGGTGTCGGGCAAAGTTCACCGCACCTGGGGCGAGCTCAAAGCCAAGCTGGGCGGCGGTGATCATACCCTCCTTGCCACAGCCGAGCAGGGCGAAGACGTCGCCAAAAAGGCCTACGAGGAGGCCCTAAAAGAGCACCTCCCCTCAGACATCCGCGAGATCCTCACGCGCCAACAGACCTCCGTCAACGCCTCGCACGACAAGGTAAAGGCGCTGCGCGACAGCAAAGCGTAGCAACCTCGACAGGCGCTGCTGGCAGCAGTTTCGCAAGATGAATAATGAGCGGCAAAGGACCTGCAGCGAGCAGGCCTACGTCGCTCATTATTCCTGCGACCCTCCCAGTCAACAACTCATCAACGGCGCATGATGACCCTTCTGGATCTGCTCACGATCGCGGGAACCGGTCTGATGGTCGGCAACGAGATCGCTATTGCGGCATTCGTCCATCCCGCGATCAGCAAGCTGAAGGCGCAGTCGCATCTCTCGGCGGCTAAAAGCATCGCTGCACCTCTCGGCCGGGTAATGCCGCTCTGGTACGGTCTGGGTTTGCTCATGCTTTCAGCGGAAGCGTGGGGACATCGTTCTCACGCTGAACCCTTCCATCTGCTCGCAGTAGCCGCTGTGCTCTGGGCGGCAACAATCATCTTTACCATCGTTGCGCTCGTGCCACGCAACAACCGGATCGCGGCCTCGGATCCACTCCAGCCCTACGTCGGTTGGCAGCGGGACCGCAGGACATGGGACGCCCTCCACCGCGTGCGTGTCGCAGTCCTGACTTTGGCGTTCCTCCTGTTGCTGATCGCGATTCTTAGGTGAGCCTACCGCCGCTTCCCCTTCGCCTTCTGATTCCGCAGCGGCTTCTTTCCCTTCTTCGCCTTCCCGCTCCGCTCTGGACTTCGCCCCGCCTCATCCCCAACTGCCTTCTTGCGCGATCGTCGCAGCGATCCAGCACCCGGCACACTCTGGTCCGCACCCGGCATCCCGATCAGCGCAAACTGTAACCGTCTCTGTTGCCGATCGATCCGGTCCAGCAGCACCCGCACCGGCATCCCCATCCGAAACACCCGTCCACTCCGCTGCCCCACAATCACCCGGTCCGTATCTCGAAATACGTAACGATCCTCGTCACGATAGTCCCTGACCCCAAACCCGCTCAGCGATGCAATCGGTACCAGACCCTCAATAAACAGCTCCTGCAGCTCTACGAAGAAGCCGTACTTCGTACACGACAGCACAATCCCGTCAAACTCCTCGCCCACCCGGTCCTGCATGAATTTGATCTTCTTCCACTCGATCAGCTCCCGCTCCGCGTCATCCGCCCTTCGCTCCGTCTGGCTTGACTCCACCGCAATCGCCTCGAGCTCTGCCGCCGGCCAAGGGCCCGCATCCTCCTCCACCTTCGTCGCCCCACGCTCACCCCTCTTTCCCTGCGCAGCCTCAACCTCCGCCCGCCATGGCTGCCAATCCTCTGAGTGGATCGCCCCACCTCGCGCATCCGCACCCTTCTCGAGCAGCGCTCGCAGCAGCCGATGCACCATTAGGTCCGGATAGCGCCGGATAGGCGACGTGAAGTGCGTGTAGCTCGGCGACGCCAGCGCAAAGTGTCCCTCGTTCCTCTCCGAGTAGCGCGCCTGCTTCAACGACCGCAGCATCAGGTACGCCAGAATCCGCTCCTCCGGCTTACCCGCAATCTTCGCCGTTAGCCTCTGGTACATCTGTGGCGTCACCGGAATCCGCTCCGCTACCTCGTGCACTCGCGCCTCGCGCCCTCGCCCTCCGCCGCTGTTACCCCGCTGCACCTCCCTCCGATCACCCTTCATGGTCATCCGCTTCACCGGCATGTTGCCGATCCCCAAGGTGTAACCAAATCCGGCCGCTGTCTCCTCGAAGTCCACAATCCGCTTCGGATCCGGCATCTCGTGAATCCGGTACACGCTCGGCACACCCTGACGCTCAATCCACGTCGCCACACACTCATTCGCCGACAGCATGAACTCCTCGATCAGCCGGTGCGACCACCCACGCTCCGACCGCGTGATCGCCGCCATATTGCCGTCCGGATCGAACTGCACCACCGGCTCCGGCAAGTCGAAGTCGATCGACCCCCGCCGCTTCCGCTTCGCATTCAGCCGCAGCGCCAGCTCGTACATCCGCTCAAACTCTGGCACGAGATCCCCAAACTCCCCCCGCACTACCGCGTCCCCATCGAGCACCGACTGCACCTGCGTATACGTCATCCGCTGCACACTCCGGATAATCCCCTCCGACACCTCGTACCCCACCACCTCGCCCCGCGCATCGATCTCCATCACGCAGCTCAGCACCAGCCGATCCTCATTCGGACGCAGCGAACACATCCCGCTCGACAGCGTCGGCGGCAGCATCGGAACGGCGCGATCCGGGAAATAAACCGATGTTCCCCGAAATCGCGCCTCCAGATCGAGCGCCGTCCCCGGCTGCACATAATGGCTCACATCGGCAATGTGGACCTGCAGCTCCCAGTTCCCATTCGGGAGCTCCCGCACCATCACCGCATCATCGAAATCCCGCGCCGTCTCCCCATCGATCGTCACAATCGGCAGCCCGCGAAAGTCCCTCCGCCGCACCCGCTCCGTCTCGTCCAGCGCGTCCACTGTCAACTCCGCCGAAGCCGCCGCCTCCAGCAGCACATTCGCCGGAAACACATGCGGCAGATGATGCTTGCGAATGATGATCTCCACATCCACACCAAACGCATCCGGCGGCCCCAGCACCTCGATCACGCGGCCCTTCGCCGGCCGCCCCGGCTGCGGAAACTCCGTGATCTCCACATCCACCGCCATCCCTTCGAGCGGCTCATGTTCAAACTTCCCTAAGTCCTCATCCTTCGCCGCACGCGGAGGCCCCACGTCTCCACCGCCAGCCTTCGTGCGCCGCTTCGCCGCCATCGCCTCCTCCCCCAGCACCCGGTCCACCGACTCCCGCGCAACCACCACCTCCGCCCCCTCCGGAATCAACACCGGCGCCCCAATTCGCTCGTCCAGCGGCGTCACATAGTTCCCCTTCGCCAGAAACCCACCCTCCACCCACGCACTCTCCCGTCCCCTTTGCGACCGCGCGTAATGAAAAATCCCCACCACCGTCGGGTTCCGCCGCGTCAGCACCCGCGCCACCCGACCGCTCCTCCGCCCATCCCGCCCGGGCGGAGCCTCGTCCACCAGCACCTCGTCGCCCTGCATCGCGCCGTTCAGTTCGTTCGGCGGTATAAACAGATCATCCTCGCGGCTCGAGCTCCCGTTCGGGCGCACAAATCCATACCCATCCCGATGCAGGTCCAGCCGCCCCGCCACCAGCCTGTCCCGCGTCTCCCGAAACGCCATCCCGCCCCCCGCCGCGCCCGCCACCGCATCCGCCGCCCGCCGCACCCGCGCCGTCCGCTCCGGCGCCGCACTCGGCAGCGCCCACATCTCGTCCTCGATCTTCACCAACTCCTTCCGCGCCGTCATCCGAGCCAGTTGCTCCAGCAACAGACGTCGCTCACGCCCACCCCCCAGCCCCAGCTCCCTTACCAGCTGCTTGTACCCCGCCCGCTGCCCCGCCGATCGCCCAATCCTGCTGATCAGCTCACGATCCGTCCGCGCATACGGCGTCTTCGCCATCGATCTTCAACCTCCCTGCAAGCGAACCTTCGTACTCTGTGAATTGTGAACGACATCCCTCAACTACCGCTTCGACATCTCCGCCGCCTGCTCCAGCGTCGTCTCCCGCGGCACCTCGCGGAACTCCGTCTGCACCTCATCCTGCTGCTGCCCAATCGTCTTGAAGAACAACGCCTTTCCGTCGATGTGCACATGCGTCTCCGTGACCTGCCACAGCCCCGGCTTCACCTCGCGCCGCTCCACATCGAACGTCCCACCCCCCTTTAAGCGCCCCAGCATCCCAAACCCGATCAGAACATCCTGCACCAGCCTCCCCCTGATCGTCCGAATCCTCTGCTGCCGCTTGTCCACCACCAGCTCACCTTCCATCGCACCCAGCACCTTCGACTGCATGTCCGGCGGACGAAAGTTCGCGTCCGGCGCAAACGCAAGCGTCACCGTCTCCGCACTCTCGCCCGCCACCCTCCACGTAAACGCATCCGGCAACATCTTCAAAAGCTCCGCCGCGCTCTTGTCGTCCGACTCCCCATCCCGCTTCTGCTTCGCCAGCCGAGCCGAGTCGTGAATGAACTCGCGAATCCTATCGTCCTCCGCCTGCGCCTCACTCCCCGACAGCGGCTGCCCACCCCGCCCGACCATCCGCTTCACTGACCCTGCCGTCGTCTCCACCACGATCGATGTCGTATCCGCATCCCGTCGATCGTCCCGGTACCGCCACAGCGAGTGATCCTCCTTCGACGCCGCCATCTCCGACTGCACCGCCCTCCGCACCATCGCGCGCGCGTCCTCGGCCAGCGCACATCGAGGTCCACAGACAAACAAACCCAACAACCCCAGGAGAAAGACTTCAGCCTTCAAGGAAAACTTCATCGCTCTCTTAGACGTAGTCCCTCTCCCGCATGGTGAGCGAACAAACCCTGCTTGCACTGCCTACACCCACCGTACACGCACACTCTTTAGATTTGCCATTCTCCCTCGGCGAGCTCTGCTATACAGCTTCAAGTAGCTCAAGAATTTATAGGAGGTTTGATAACGGCGATCTTGGCTCTCTTGCCCACCCGAACTCGTAACCGTAATGGCACAAGCGAAATCGGACTTTCAAAGGCTAAGTCCTTGTGTAGTACGTCATTCACCCGGACAGCTCCTTCAAGAAGTTTCCGCTGAGCTTCCGAATTCGAAGCCGCAAGTCCGAGGTCAGAAATCAGCTTAGCCATTCGAATACGTAGGTGAGTAATCTCCATCATGTTATTCCGACTGAAGTGAGGACTCACCTCCTCCGCACTAAACGTCATCTCTTCCAAATCGTCAGCTGTTTCACGTAGCTGAAACTGTCGCACCCATGCGGCTTCCGCAGCCAAAGCAGCATCCTTCGAGTGAAAGTCGGCTACAATCTTCCGCGATAGCGTCTTTTTTGCATCCATCGGGTGCAGCTGTCCAACAGCTACTTGTTCCTGACGCAAAGCAATTTCCGACATAAGAAGGTCCGTGAGCAACTCGTAGTACCGCCACATCAGCTCATCCGAGATCGACATCAGCTTCCCATACATCTCCGCCGCCGGCTCCTGGATCCCGATCGCATTCCCCAGCGACTTCGACATCTTCTGCACACCGTCCAGCCCCTCCAGAATCGGCGTCATCAGCACAATCTGCGGCCTCTGCCCGTCCTTTCGCTGCAGCTCGCGACCCATCAGAAGGTTGAATTTCTGGTCCGTGCCACCCAGCTCCACATCCGACCGCAGCATTACCGAGTCATATCCTTGCGCCAGCGGATACAGCAGCTCATGGAGCGAAATGTCCTGCTCCGCCCGGAACCGTTCCAGAAAATGTTTGCGGTCCAGCATCTGCGAGAGCGTCACCTTTGCCGCCAACCCGATCATGCCCTCAAACCCAAGCTCATCCAGCCACTCGGAGTTGTACCGAACCTCTGTCCGCTCCGCGTCCAGAATCTTGAACACCTGCTCCTTATACGTCTCCGCGTTCTCGCGGATCTGCTCCCGCGTCAGCGGCTTCCGTGTCACATCCCGCCCCGTCGGATCCCCGATCAGCGCCGTCGAATCCCCGATCAGAAAGATCACCGTATGCCCCAGCTGCTGAAAGTGGCGCAGCTTCCGCATCAGCACCGTGTGCCCCAGATGCAGGTCCGGAGCCGTCGGATCGAACCCCGCCTTGATCCGCAGCGGCACCCCCGTCCGCGCCGACTCCGCCAGCCGCTCCCGCAGCGCGTCCACCGGAATGATCTCCGCCGCGCCCTTCTCAAGGAGGTCCATCTGCTCCGCAACCGGAAGAAACGTCGTCACACTCATAGTCATCCCCAAGTATAGAGAACCGTCGCGGCGACGGTGGTATGCCCGCATCCGATCGCCTTTTGGCCGGAACCATCCCGCAACGGCTGCGTATAGAACCCCATGCCAAACCACCTCTGCGTTGTCGCCCCCGCACGCTGCCTCGCACTCGCAGTCCTCCTCGCCGCATGGAGCCTCTCCGCCCAAACCAACGCTCCCAAGCACGCTTGGCTCCTCCCTGAAACCGCGCTTCCCGAAGACACGCACATCGAGCTCAACCTGCACGGCGGCGACTATGAGGTCCGGCCCTCTCACTCCGGCACCATCAGCGTCACCGAGACACGCGACCTCCAGAGCACCCAGCGCCCGACGACGATTCACTTCGGCGTCCGTCAGCACAAAGCGCTTCTCACGATCGATCCGCCCAGCGGTGAGCACAGCCCTCACGTCGTCATCGAGCTCCCACTCTGCTCCGATCTCAACCTCCATCTCACCGCGGGCGAACTGAACTTCACCTCTCCCCGATGCATGCACACCAGCATCAACCTGCACGCCGGCGAGCTCATCGCCAACATCGGTCCCGCCTCCGACTACTCCAACATCCACACCTCCGTTTCCATCGGAGAGATCAAAGCCGAACAGCTTGGTCAGAGCAAGGGCGGCTTCTTCAACTTCATTAACCGGAACGGCGCCGGCCCGCGCACCCTCTCCGCCCACGTCGGCTCCGGCGAGATCATCCTCAACAATGACGCCGAACCTCACGCGCAGTAGCCCACGATCCGTGGACAAGGACGCACCTCCAAGCCAGCCGCATCTGATCCACCAGGCCACACGACCCGCACCTCGACACCCATGCCCGACCGCAGTCCCAAACCGCAGCCCACATCCGGGCGCCCACAGCTCAAGACGTGCGCCACCTGCGGCCGCACCATCACCTGGCGCAAAAAATGGGAGCGCGATTGGCCCAGCATCAAATTCTGCTCCGACACCTGCCGCGCCCACAAACCCGCCTCATCGGACACGCTGCTCGAACAAACCATCCTCGACCTCCTCCACCAGCGCGCTCGCGATAAAACCATCTGCCCCTCCGAAGCCGCACGCACCGTCGCCGGATCCGAGGTCCGCACCGCCTGGGAGCCCCTTATGGAACCCGCCCGCGCCGCCGCCCGCCGACTCGTCGCCGCCGGCGTCATCGACATCACCCAGCAAGGCCAGGTCGTCGATCCCTCCACTGCAAAAGGTCCCATCCGTTTACGGCTCCGCTGAAAACGCACAACTCCGCTCCCCGGGTTCAAGGCTGCCTATCTCCGCCGCACAGCCTCAAACCCGACATGACCACCGCCAAGACCTCCACCCAGCAAAAATCACCCGCAAAGGGAGCCGCATCGAAAGCTCCCATCAAATCCCCGGCAAAGAAGACACCGGCGACCCGCAAGCCCGCAAAGAAGACTGCGGAAGAGGGCAATCACTGCTGGCCAGGCTTCGAGCCCACCCCAGGCAAGATGGCCGGTA
>JAABUO010009861.1_pt1 | contig 10641 bp, 8 predicted proteins | sample 5559291 | NCBI WGS metagenome assembly JAABUO01 (sample SAMN10711878, study PRJNA513372) | rock metagenome | isolation source: Antarctica rocks | place: Antarctica: Victoria Land, Finger Mt sud
CCCGGTGGCCGTGGCCCGCGCCCTCGACGGCTGGCCCCTCGACCAGGACGCCCTCCGCGCCGGCGCCGCCGCCCGCGCCGCCTTCGTCGCCACCAACCACGGCCTCGTCGTCACCGTCGCCCGGCGCTACCAGCAGCGCGGCCTCCCCCTCGACGACCTCGTGCAGGAGGGGACGGTCGGCCTCCTGCGCGCCATCGACCTCTTCGACCCCGCCCGCGGCTATAAGTTCTCGACCTACGCCGTCTGGTGGATCAAGCAAGCCATCCGCCGCGCCCTGGCCACCCAGGTCCCCCTCGCCCACGTCCCCGGCAACGTGCAGGAGGACCGCGCCCGCCTCGCCCGTCAGGCCCACGCCCTCCACACCACCCTGGGCTATCCCCCCTCCCCCGCCGAGCTGGCCGCCGCCCTGGACCTCCCGCGCGTCCGCGTGGACGCCCTCAGTGCGCCCCTCCCCCGGCCGGTCCCTCTCGACCAGACCGTGGGCGACGCCGAGACCACGACCCTGGGCGACCTCCTCCCCGATCCCGCCGCCCTCCGGCCCGACGACGCGGCCGAGGCCCAGGCGCTCGCCGCTGCCGTGCGCGCCGCCCTGGCCACCCTGACCCCGCGCGAGCGCACCATCCTTGCCGCCCGCCACGGCCTAGACGACGCACCCCCGCGCACGTTGCAGGAGATCGGCCAGCACCTCGGACTGACCCGCGAGCGCGTGCGCCAGATCGAGGCCCGCGCCCTCCAGCAGTTGCGCCAGCCCGCCCTGCGCCGCTGGCTCACCGACGCCCCCGCCTCCTGACGCCCCCGCCCTGCGCGACGGTGGGCGCGGCCCTGCGCCGCCAGGGGACACGTGGACGGCGCGGCACCGCTAGCGGGAGAGACGGGCCAGGGGAGGGACACGGGACCGCCGCTCAGGCCCGCGCACATGTCTGAACACGTTGCCTCGCCGCCCTCGTGCGCGCGGCTCTCACCGGCCCCGTCGCCGCCCTCCTCGCTCCGCTGGCCCATGCCTCCGCGACGGCCCTCACCATCCTGGCCGCCGCCCTCGCCACGGCCCTCGTCGGCGGCTATGTGGCCCTCGCCGTGCTGCTCATCGTCACCGTCCTGCGCGTCGTGCGGCCCCATCTGGACGGCCACCGCTAGCCACCCTGGGAGCACCTGACCGGCGTCGCCTGCGAACACAAGCAGGAGGGGGACGACGCTCGACACCCTTCGCGGCACATCCGTCGATCAAGCCGCGTCGGACGAACTGTTAGTGAATCGTTCGTAGTGGATCGTGAGGCCGGCACCGGCCGGATCAACCGGGGCAAGCGCAATCTGTAGGGTGGCCTCGTCGGCAAGGGACGCTACCTGCGCGCGCACCTCCTCAACATTCCCGACTATGCGCGCCGTTTCCATCTCCATCGTCTTCTCACCGAGGCTTATGGTCGCCTCGAAGAGACACACCACCTCGTCTTCAGGGACGGTAATCGTCATCCGGCCCGGCTGTCCGTTGTCGTCATCAGGTAGGCGCAACACACTGTGCTCATCCGCCCAACCGAGGAGCTTACGCACCTCCACGACAGGTGACGTCATCTCGAATCTGTCAAAGCGACCCGTCATCGTGCCAGTTGTCACGATACGCGCGACGCGAAAGAGTTGCTCTACATCGTCCGAGCCGGGCTGCTCCGACAGGTCGAACACGGTCGCGGGGAAAGCATCCTGGACCGCGCGCAAGGCCGCCCTAAACTCAAGCCGCGTCGGCGCGAGCGGCGGGGACGGATCTACGCTGCCAGCGGCCTCGACTTCCGATGTCACGTCGTCGATGATCTTGACCTGTCTCCGCTCTTGCAAGGCGTAGAGGACGTCGTAGAGCGCGAGGAGATGGCGCGCGTTCCGCCCGGCGACGGGACGCGCCTCGAACTGCACCGCAGCGGATTCCAGGTCATGCGGGGTCACACCTCCCGCTTGGGTGGCATCGTACGGCTGGGGGTTGCTGTCGATGGTCACCCACACCGGCGCGGCTTGGTCCTGACGGTTTGTGAAGCGCACCTTGCCGTTGGGGAGGGTAAACCAAGCCATGTTGAGGTTGCGGATCATGTCACCGGTCTCAACGACGTGCAGGACGCAGCGCCGCGGGGGGATGTCCGGCTGTACCTGGATAGTGGTGGTGATGCGCATGCTAGGATCGTCGGCCGAGTCTCGCATCAGGTCGTCGCCCAGGAACTCCCGGAAGCGCATCAACGTGTCCGGGTCGATGGTTACGGGCTGTTGATCCTCCCGCGCGCGCCGCAACAGCTCCCTGAATTCCGGCTCACCCGGCCGCATCCGCATCTCCATGTGGACTCGGATGGGACGCCGGAGATGCGCGCCAGGGTGGCGTGGGCGTAGTCGATGGGCTCCAGTCGTGTCGTAGACATGTTCCCAATCCGGGTCTCCCGCGTTGGCATAGGTGCCGAGGCCCTGCATCAACGCCCCCGCCTCGCCGGGCCTGTGTCTGGTGCGCCGCAACTCGTCGGCCGCCCCATTCCCCTGGACATACGTCGTCCGCGCGTAGTCGTTGTGGACTCTGTCGCCGGTGTTAAAGATATTACCCTCGACGCGCGCGGCCACGAGCGCTACCCCGTGATTGCCAGCACGAACGCCCGGAAGAGCGTTGTTCTCGCCGCGCTGTCGCCGTGTGAGCGCAACTCCGCTGCTGATGGTCAGCGCGTAGAGGAGGATGCAGACAACCAGGATGGCGGGCCACCAGACGTGGAGAGCGTGTGTGACAGGCGGGACGAGAGTGATTGGCTGCCCCGTCGCCAGCATGAGGACGATCGAGGCAACGAGGGACGCGACGAATCCGCCAGTACACGCCCGGATCGACCCAATGAGTTGAGCGATTGTGTCCATGTGTCCTCGCTGAACGATACAAGCGATTGCCTCTAATGCTACAAGTGTAAACCGTTAGTGGTCCATCCGGTAAGTGGGCTGCGCATTCCAGGTGGCCCGCTTGTCGATCACATAGGCGTCGTGGCGCTTGTATCACGTTCATCAAGGGCAACCATAGGCGTCCAGAAAACGTGAGTGGATTTGCCGAATGGACCAGTTAGTGACAGCACGCGTGCAGTTGTGCATACTGTTATCCCAGGAGGAGTATTAGGCTGCTGACTAAGCGCCCCACTTGCGATACTACGGGCGAACTCCCGCGCCACGCTAGCATCAAGCATCGCGCGCGCATGGACGAGAGACACACGCCAGGAGGCAACGCATGACTGACTCCCAGGCCCGCGCCCGCGTCTGGACGCTCTGCCTCGCCGCCCTCGTGCTCGCGGCTCTCACCGGCCTCCTCGTCGCCCTCCTCACTCCCCTGGCCCACGCCTCCTCGACGGCCCTCAACATCGTGGCTGCGGTCCTCGCCGCCGCCCTCGTCGGCGGCTATGTGGCCCGCGCCGTCCTGCTCATCGTCGCCGTCCTGCGCGTCGTGCGGCCTCGTCTGGACGGCCACCGCTAGCCCTTCTGGACGCGCCACAGCGCCGCCCGGCGTGGTGCGACGAGCCCATCCAGGGGCCTCAGATCATGGTGCTATTTTAGGGACGTCGAAATACTTGTTTATCCCACCTATTGCGCTTAACTTGGGCTCTCCCAGTCGAGGGTATGGGATGCATATCTATTTCCACGTCCCTTAGTACCACGGTAGCTCCAACGGGCTGCGGATCATGGTACCATCGGTAGCTCTAGTACCAAAAGCATGGAGCTACGCCAGAGCCTCGTTTCACACAGGAAAAGGGGGGGTTCGCGCGCCTATGGAGCTACTCTTTATCCTGGGTGAGTCACCATCCATAGCTCTAGTACCATCGCCGCGTTAGTACCATCGCTGCGCTAGACGCCCCACACAGGCCGCGCGGACGGGTAGCCCCGCGCGCAGCGACGGGGCACAGGGTACGGGCCAGGCGGGCGCCCTCACGGCCGATCGCGGAACGTGACGGTCGTGCGGCCGCCCGTCGTCGCCCCGCCCACTGGGTCCGGGGAGGGGACCGACGACCTGACGGAGGAGCCCGACGCGGACGCGGCCGATGCCCTGTTCTCCGTCGCCGTGCCAGATCGCTAGCCAGCAGGCGCTCAGGGGCGCTACACGACCGTCTAAAGGGCATAGAGTTGTGACTCCCTTTGCCTCTCCTGGCGCGTCACAGCGCCTCGCACGTGCGCGAGAGAGTAGGCTAAGATATTTAGAGGTCGTCCTTGACAGCGCGGACCCCTTTTCTTGTCGTCATGCGCCTTTTAGTTCACCTCACCCGCGCGGCTGCGCGGGGCTACCGATGCTGCGCCACGGCGTCTTGCCGGGGGACGGCCTGCCGCGGTCGCGTCGCGCGCGCCACGAGGCGTGCGGCAAGGCCGCGCGGCACGACGCGCGGCACTTGTACCATCAAGTAGTTGGCCCGGCCGTCGACGGCGTAGGGGCGGCCACGCTCCAGGGCGCGCAGGCCAGTCTCCACGACCTGCGCCGGGGCGCGCTTGGCGCCGCGCGCCCCGGCGTCGGTCCCCAGCACATCGAAGAACTCCGTCGCGGTTGCGCCTGGACAGAGGGCCAGCACGCGCACGCCGCGCCCGCGGCACTCCGCCCACAGCGCCTCCGAGAACGAGAGCGCGAAGGCCTTGGTCGCGCCGTAGACGGCGCTATAGGGGCCGGGCATGAAGGCGGCCACCGAGGCCACGTTGACCACCGCGCCGTCACCCTTGGCGAGCATGGCCGGCAGGAACAGGTGCGTCAAGTCGACCACCGCCGCCACGTTGAGCGCCACCTCGTCGTGATCGCGCTCCGGCGCGAGCGTCTCGAAGGGGCCGTACGTGCCGAAGCCCGCGTTGTTGACCAGCAGGTCGACGGCCAAGGAGCGCCGGCCGACCTCGTCGTAGAGCCCGCGCGCGGCGCCCGCGCGCGTCAGGTCGGCCGCGACCACCTCGGCGCGCACCCCGTGGTCCCGCGCCAACTCGTCCGCCAACGCCCGCAGCCGGTCCTCCGAGCGCGCCACCAGGATCACGTTCGTCCCGCGCGCGGCGAGCGCGCGAGCGAACGCGGTGCCGATCCCCGCCGAGGCGCCCGTGACGAGCGCGGTCTTACCCTGATACTGATACTGGACCATCGTGTCCCCCTCCCCCGATCCCCCGCATAGACGCCCCGCCCAACCGCACGGGACGACGTTGTACACAAGACGTTGGTTGATCGCTGCTCGCAGCGTAGCGATGCCTGTCGATCTCACCGTGGTGTCACTTTTAGGGCGCGCGAGGACATCACGCACTCAGGCCGGCGATCAGCGGTGCGAACACCAGGGCTGCCAGGTCGTCCACCTCGACTGCTCCTCGCGCGTGCTGGTCGTACGCGCCGTCGCGCAGCAGGACCGCCAGCCCGTGCGCCGTGGCCCAGACGGTCAACGCGAGCGTTTCCGGGTCGCCGCTCACGACCAGGCCCGCCTCCTGCCCTCCCTTGATCGCGTCGAGCACCACGGCGTAAGCGGCGTGGGCCGCCGCCTGGATCTCCGCGCTACAGCCCGCGCCAGAGGACTCATCCTCCCCCAGGCCCGGGCGATAGAGGAAGTGGAAGGCCGTTGGGCACTCGAGCGCAAAGCGAACATAAGCCACCCCGATCGCGCGTAGACCGTCGAGCGCATCGCCCGGCGTCGTCTCACGGGGGGCACGCAGCGCCGCGGTCAACGCACCGTAGGCCTGGACCGTCAGCGCGTCGAGCAAGGCCGCTTTATCGGCAAAGTGATGATACGGCGCCGCGTGACTGACGCCCGCCTGCCGCGCCACCTCGCGCAGCGTCACCGCCTCGACGCCGCGCTCGTCGGCCACACGGAACCCCGCGTCGAGCAGCGCCCGCCGCAGGTCTCCATGGTGATAGTGCTCCCCTTTGCGCGCCTGCGCCATCGTCCGCCCCTTGATCTTGACAACAGCAAGATTATAGCATATCCTGGCAGTGTCATCTTGGCATCGTAAAGATTGGCCGGTGACAGGGGTTAGGTGTACGGGAGGAGCAGGACGATGGCACACGGGGAACGCTGGACCTATCGCGGGAAGACCGCTCTTATCACCGGGGCCTCGTCGGGGATCGGCCGCGCGTTCGCGCATGAGCTGGCCGGGCGGGGCATGGACGTGGTCCTCGTCGCCCGGTCGGAGGAGCGCCTGCGCGAACTGGCCGACACCCTGGCGCGCAGCCATGGGGTGCGGGCGGCGGTGATCGCCGCCGACCTCAGTCGCGCCGGGGCGGGGCAGGAGGTCGTGGAGGCGGTGCGTGCCCGGGGGCTGACGGTCGATCTGTTGGTGAACAACGCGGGATTCGGCTATCACGGCGTGGTGGCCGACCAACCGCCGTCGAGCGTCCGTGACATGATGGCGGTGAACATGACGACGCTCGTCGAGCTCAGCCGCTCACTGGTCGCGCCCATGCTGGAGCGCGGCAGTGGCGGCATCATCAATGTGGTCTCGCTCGCGGCCTTCCAGCCTATGCCCTACATCGCCCTCTATGCGGCCACGAAAGCGTTCGTGCTCTCGTTCTCCGAGGCGCTGGGCGTCGAGGTGCGCGGACGCGGTGTGCGTGTGCTCGCGCTCTGTCCCGGGGAGACCTCCACCGCCTTCTTTGATACCGCCCGGCAGAGCCCGGCGGGGAGGTTGCGCCGTCCCGCGCAGGTCGTGGCCAGCGGCCTGCGCGCCTTGGAGCGCGGACAGGGCTATGTGATCGACGGGTGGCAGAACTACCTGCTGGCCCAGCTACCGCGCGTCGTACCACGCCCTCTCGTGGTGCGCGTTGCAGCCCGCGTGACGAGTGGTGAGCGATAGCGTCCTGTCAAGTGGTGGAAAAGCCACCGTGGTTTCGTGCCTCTATTAAGCCGTCTTTACTTCTAACTGAACCGGGGTCTCATCCTCTCCTCCTTGGAAAAGAAGCTTGCGCAGCGATGTCTCACTCATATAGCGATGGCCGGCTACAAGCCACTCGTCGTTTTGCTCGGCGAGCAACGCTCCGAACAGGCGCAGGACGGCGTGGCGATTTGGGAAAATGCCGACGACGGCACTGCGGCGCTTGAGCTCTTTGTTGAGCCGCTCAAGCGGGTTGGTGCTGGCGATCTGGCGGCGGTGCTCAGGCGGGAAGTCGTAGAACGCTAGCACCTCGCTCTCAGCCGCAAGCAGGAGCTCCACGACGGCGGGGAAGCGCGCCTGCAGAGCGTCAATCACCTGCAAGAGGTGCGTTTCGGCGGCCGGGCGGTCCGGTTGCTCAAAAATGGTGCGCACAGTGGCGGCCACCATGGCCTGCGCCGACTTGGGCACGCGCGCTAAGATGTTGCGCATGAAGTGGACGCGGCAGCGCTGCCAACTCGCGCCCAGGAATACCTCCGTAATCGCTTGCTTGAGCCCCGGATGCGCGTCGCTGATGGCGAGCTTGACGCCGCGCAGGCCGCGCGCCACCAGCCCTTGCATGAACGCGCGCCATAGTACCACATCCTCCGAGAGACCCACGTCCAGGCCCAGTACCTCGCGCACCCCGTCGGACCGGACGCCGTAGGCGACGACGACCGCCATCGACTGCACGCGATTATCCTCGCGGATGTGCTCATAGCGGGCGTCGAACCACACATAGGGGTACTCCGCGTCTAGGCGCCGCGTGCGGAAGGCGTCGGTCTGCGCATCCAAGGAGGCGCACAAGCGACTGACCTCGCTCTTGCTGATCCCAGCGATGCCCAACGTCTGCACCAAGGCCTCCACCTTGCGCGTGCTCACCCCCTGGACGTAGGCTTCCGCGACCACCGCCACGAGCGCTTGCTCGCCCCGCCGCCGCGCTTCCAACCAACTCGGGAAGTACGTTCCTGTGCGTAGCTTGGGGATCGCTACCTCCAACGTCCCCACCCGCGTGTCCCACCGCCGCGTTCGGTAGCCGTTGCGCTGTGTCGTTCGCTCATCGTTGCGCTCGTACCGCCCGGCCCCGACCTGCGCGCTCACTTCCGCCTCGATCAACTCCTGGATCAGCCAGCGCACCCCCTCCTGCAGGAAATCGGCCTCCGGGTCCTCGCCCTTGCGCAGGACATCGACAAGTGCCATCCTATCCGTAGCCATCGTGTGCTCCTTTCTAACGGTCCATCCAATTCGTTGGAAAGCACACGGTGGCTACTTACGTCAACGTGCTATCCACACGCCAACATGATTGCCCTTTCGCGGTCTGCGACTCGGCCCGTTGTCGTCTCGTCGCTCCCTCGAAAAGTCCACCACTACTTGGGACTATATCGTGAGGGGGGAGGGCTGGCCGGGGGTGGCGTCGGACGCGCGTCGCCTCCCCCAACGACAGCCGACCGGGCGGCGCCGAGCTAGCAGATCACCATCCTGACCTCCCGCACGCACGCACGCTCCTATACAGGCTTGCCTCATCAAGCAATGAAACAGCTCGGATGAGGCAAGCTAGCACCACGCTAAGCCATGGCATCTTGTCAATAAGTGCGGTCCATCATGAGATGGGAACGCTTCCTTGACCTGTGCCCACAGTACAGTCACCGTGATAGCTTGCTACCACCCCGACCCTACCGTTCGATAACGATAATCCGGGCAGCGTTGGTGCTAGCTATCTCTCGACCAACGCTCAACCGCCGTGCCGCCCACACGCCAAGCGCCCAAGCGAGGGGCAACACAAGCCATGTCTCCCACGGCCGAGCGGCCGGTTGGAGCGTCAACAGCGGCAGCCCCGCGCCCAGGCCCGTCAACACGAGCGCCGCCCAGTGCGAGAGGAGCAGCGCCACAACCCCCACAAGCAGGAAGGCGCGGCCGAGGCGGGGCAGGGATGGCCAGGCTGCCACATACACCACCACGTCGAGGTACACCAGCGTCCAGCCGACCGGCCGGCCCAGGTAGAGCAGCGCGAACGCCATTGCGAACGCCACCGCGAAGGACAGGCGGTGCCCACGCACGAGCCAGGCCGACGCCGCGAGGGCGGCCAGCCACATCAGGCCGGCGACGAGCTGCGCCGGCACGGCCGGCAGCCCGAGCGCGATGAGGGCTTGGAGGGCGTGCGGTTCCACGCGCTCATCGGCCTCTGCTGCGTGACGGGCAACACGACCCATTGCGCGTCGAGGGTGTGCGCCAGGTAGCAGGTAGCGCACGGCGTCCCCGCGCAGCGTCGGTGTACGTTGTCATAGAGAGTGAGGCTCGTGCCACTGAGGGTGAGGCTGCGTGCCACAAAGAATGAGGCTCTGCGTCACCACGCCCCTTGTAGCAGAGAGCGCGGGGCGCTGATCGCTGGCCTCACCGTGATCACTGGCCTCACCCTCTCTGGCACAACCGACCCTTGGCCTCACTCTCTGTGGCACGCAGCCTCATCCGCTGTGACAAAACGAGGCGCTGCCACGCTCCGCCAGCCTCATCCGCTGTGACAACGTACAGTTGCCTCCTCGCCGCCTTATCCACACTGACGCGTAGCCGGCCTGATACCCTATCTTTATCTATCCTCGCCGACAGGTGGCGCTGGGCACCTCTCCCCGTATCTCCATCCAGCCGTGGCGTCGCGGCGCAGGCGCGCCTATATCAAAGAGAGCGTGCCTATGTCTACAACACACCATGACCCCCCGTCCCGCCGCGCCCCCACGTTGTGGCGGCATCCCGACTTCCTGAAGCTGTGGGCGGGGCAAACTATCTCACAGTTCGGGTCGCAGATCACTCTCCTCGCGCTTCCGCTGACCGCGGCCCTTGCCCTCCATGCCTCGGCCTTCCAGATGGGGCTATTGCGTGTCGCCGAGTATGTGCCCTATGTTCTCGTGGGGCTCGTCATCGGCGTCGTGATCGATCGTCGGCGCCGACGTCCGCTGCTGATCGGTGCCGACATCGGGCGCACCCTCCTGCTTGGCGCCGTGTCACTGGCCGCGACCCTCGGCCTGCTACATCTCGGCCTGCTGTACGCTGCGGCGTTCCTGATTGGCCTGCTTTCGCTCTCCTTCGACGTGGCGTACCAGTCGTTCCTCCCGTCGGTGATCGCCCGCGACCGTCTAGTTGAGGGGAACAGCAAGCTGCAGGGCAGCGAGTCGGCAGCTCAAATCGCGGGTCCGGGCCTCGCCGGTGTCCTGGTGCAACTTGTCGCGGCCGCGCCCGCGCTCGGGATTGACGCGCTCAGCTTCCTCCTGTCCGTCTTTTCCTTGCTCCTGATCCGCGCGCCCGAGGCCATACCGCCACGACGGCCCGGGGGATCGAGCATCCGGGGGGAGATCGTCGAAGGGTTGCGGGTTGCGCTCGATGATCCCCGTTTGCGCGCGATTGCCGGCTGCGGCGGCACCTGGGCCTTGTTCGACGGCGTCCTGTACACCGTGCTCGTGCTGTACGTGCTCCGCGAACTCGCATTGGGGCCGGTCGTCCTGGGGTTCATCTATGCTAGTGCCGGCGTCGGAACGTTCCTCGGCGCGGTCATCGCCGGGCGGGTCGCGCAGCGCGTCGGTCAAGGGCGGGCGATCGTGGCCGGGGCTACCGTCAGTAGCTTCGGAACCTTGGTCATCCCTTTTGCGAGCGGGCCAGCCGTCTTGGCGATCGCTCTCCTCCTACTGGCGCAATTCCTCATGGGGCTCGGGGTCATGGTCTACGCCATCAATCAAGTCAGCTTGCGCCAGACTATCACGCCCGACCACCTGCTGGGGCGGATGAATGCGAGCATCCGCTTCGTCGGTTGGG
>JAABUO010009862.1_pt1 | contig 10640 bp, 7 predicted proteins | sample 5559291 | NCBI WGS metagenome assembly JAABUO01 (sample SAMN10711878, study PRJNA513372) | rock metagenome | isolation source: Antarctica rocks | place: Antarctica: Victoria Land, Finger Mt sud
AAGAATGGGGAAATTACGTGAGAGTGAGAGGAAAGGAGGACTTGGCTAAGTAACAACGCGAGAGAAATCGTAAGAACGTTAGAGCCTGCTTACTGCAACGAATGCAGCTTGCCAACTGGAAATCTGCAGAAGCAAGTACTCGGAGACTGTGCATGACATAGTGATATCGACTTCCGGAGCCAAAGGAAGAGGTTGCAGAACCTCTGTAGCCACGGAATTGCTGTGCCATGTGAAAACACACTTATAACTCCCTTTTCACATACTTTGGTGAGGTAGGGAATGATCAGAAGACCACTCAAGCTCATTCGAGGAACCATTCAATAAAGTAGCTTAATAGCAACGACTATCCCCGTCTTGGCGAAACGTTTCGTAGTGTACCAGCTTTTGATAGAAGTAGTCACATAGCAACGACCCAAATTCTCGTTGTCACCGAGCAGGTTTCGTACCAGAGTCGAACGATTCAGATCACTATTTATGCCGCCACCCTCAGTTTCTCTTTCCTCTTCTTTTTTTTCTCCTCATGAAATACAGAATACTGCATTTCATCATAGCATTTGACTTCTGTCATAATTAACATCAGCTCATCATCACTGTCATCGCCTTCCTTACCTCCTTCTCAGCTTCTTCCTTGTTATTAGGATATTGCTTGCAATGTCTCAACCCAGGGTCGCACTCTCTATCGCCGATCGCATAGCAGCTCGTCTGTCTCGAGTTCGCCCTTGGGCCCAGTCACAGCCTATCTCATCAGGCAACCGGAACCGGCCGGTCCTGAATACTAACCCTTCGATATCGACCCAGCCACAGTCGACTTCCAGCACCCGGATTAGTAGGCCGGCTCTGCGCTCCGTTCCTTCACCGTCGATCCAGCCACAGTCGACTTCCAGCACCCGGATTAGTAGGCCGGCTCTGCGCTCCGTTCCTTCACCGTCGATCCAGCCACAGTCGACTTTCAGCATCCGGATGAATAGGCCGGCTCTGCACTCCTCACCTCCAGCATCAGCACAGCCACAGCCGATTTCTCGCATCCGGACCCGGCCGGCTCTGCGATCCTCTCCTCCAGCATCGACCCAGCCACAGTCGATTCCTAGCATCCGGATAAATAGGCCGGCTCTGCAACCAGCTACGACAGCAAGACTAGTGCCCTCAATCGTCGACTCCGCTAGATCACCGGCGGTTCTCGACCGTGCGAAAGCTCGACGAGAGCGCCTTGCTGCCGTCAAACCAACCGACGCTCGAGACATCGCCAACCGGTCCTTCTCAGCAGTGATTAGCGAGGTCCGTCGCCTTCAAGCTCGAATTGCCGCTTATGAGGCGCGCAAGGCTGAACGCAATCGTGCTGCTCAAACGAGTCGCCAGCAGGGTGAGTGACTCAATTGTGCCATCCTCAAGTAGCTGATTGCTAACGAGATCGCAGTAGTTAATCCAGCGGCTTCAACAAGGTCACAGAGGCGCCCTCGGGCACCTTCGCCAATGACTCTCCTCGTTGAAAGTCTGGATTTCCGGAACTTACCTGCTGCTCGTTCAGCTCCTCCACCTCCCGCTGCTCCTCTTCTGCCGGTCGTCTGTAAGTCATTGCTGATACCGACCAAATCGCGAACCTCGTAGCTGATTTCATCTTAGCACCACCGACGCCGTTAGCTCCCAGAGCTTCAAGATTTCACGACGTCAACGCACCATCCGGCAATTTCCACGTCTTTCACCAGCACAAGGATCCACCCTCCCAGCTCAAGGGGATCCTTTGGAAGACCAATCGACGGTACAAGTCTGACTGCAAGGGTGAGCGCAGATGTTGCTTGCAGCATCCTGGGCCAGAGAAGAGGGTGGCTTTTGCCACGGAGGTTAAGGTGCATGCCCACGAGAAGTGGATAGGGATCTGGCAAGTCAGTTTTCTTTGCTCCTCAATGGTCGAGGTTCATAGCTAACTGGCGAAAAGGGTACCGAAACCGAAGATCAATTGTTCACAGAATTAGGGCACCCAATCTCTGGTAGGGGCTTACATGTCTGCCCGAATCCGGAACGACTTCTCGGCCAATTGCGCGGATGGTTGCCAAGTTATGACGATAAGTTCAGTCACACCTACTTCCATGGTATGAACTGGCGAGACCATTCCAACTGTTCGAGAGGCCTTACAGGTGGGGATTGCATGAGGGGATTGTACCATAAAACTTGCGCCAAGCAGCATGGAGAGAAACATAAAATCCTTAACGTTCCACTCAAAGCAGTCAAACGCCTTGAGCCAAGATTCAACCCTCCTAGCAGCCTCGACTCGCCGTGGAGATTCGTGAAAATACCCCACGACCCTGAGCAAGTGCCATATTGCATGCCGCTCCATTGCTTCCAACGGTTTCTCCGACCGACGAGTCGACCTCACTAGCCTACCCTAACCACTTCATTCTGACCTGACCAGCACACGCACCGCGAGATTCTCGGACAAAGGATCTTGGCGCGGCAGCAACGGCCAGAACTCATCGATATATATGCGACACGCTTATTTTGCCCATCAGTGATGTTCACACAGAAAATCACCAACAGCGAGCCTAGCTCCACCAAAAAAATGCAAGCATATTATAGTGCTTACAATCTGTTTCAATTTATGCGAGGTGGCACTTCCGTAAAGAAGGAATGTCTTCCAAGGGAGGATAAGGAGACCGTGCTAACCGCTTAGGGTGCCGCTGACGATCTGCAGATTGTAGAAGGGGATATGAGGTGGTGTTGGCTATAGGCCACTGGTGGCGTGGGACTGCTGATACGGCGGTAAGTTAACCATAGTGGCAGATTCGAGCTAACGCTGATGAGAAACAGGGGTCAGTACGCGACATCGACATAGATATGGCAGGGGATATAAGGTGGAGTTGACTATAGGCCACTGGTGGCGTGGGACTACCGATTCGGTGGTAAGTTAGCTTTAGTGGTGCAGGTTCGAGATATCGCTGATGAGAACCAGGGGTCAGTACGCGATTTCGACATGATTCTGGTAGGGGATATAAGGTGGAGTTGGCTGCGGGCCATTGGTGGCTAGGTCGCACTTACTTTAAGGTATGTCAGCTTTGATGGGTCAATTGTGATTTCCCTAATAAGTAGCAGGTAGCAAGCATCAGTGACACGAAAGTAGGTGGAGGTATGCGCTCGAGGCCATACGCAAGAGCTGGGGCATCTTTGCTTCCAGTATATCTGGGATGAAGAAGTCTCCTCGAGCAGATCAGGGTCTTGACTTTGCAAGGCACATTCAGTAGCTCTTACACCTCAAACCTTCATATGTATTCTTGTAAGAGCCATAATAGTACTTCCGTGTAGAAGAATGTGCCTCTTAGTCCGGAAGACCTACACAATACGAATTTTCCAGTGTTAGCTGGCGACGAGTGAACTTAGAAAGTTCGTTCTTCCCTGTTTTGCCGTCTCTTCCACTTCGTGGGGAACTTCGAGACCTTCGGCGCGCGTGAGGGTCTTGCTAGGAGATCAAAGTTTAGTCCCTTAAAGCTCATGCCAATGACAAGTCTCAACATAAATTCTGCCAAAGGAATGACAAGATTCCCAATAGAATCCGACTTCCATAATATAGAAGATACTTTTTGAGTGCTGACATTACGCAATACTCCGTGCCCTTCTTGAAACACTGGGATTCTTTGGCGGAATCTGGGTGCAACTGTCTCGTCAACGCTCGGGTTTAGACGGTGATTCATGGTCCGTAGCATGATGCCTTTGGCGATTCGCAGCTGCCCTAAGTTCTTCGTTGCCAGAGGAGTGGTAGCAATGGATAACTAAGACCCATCAGGCTAGGTAGATACTAGTGGTGTGCCGCAACTACGGAGCTCAGCTCGAGTATTAACGACAATAGACGAGTCTCAACACGATTACTGCATGTTGAAGGACATATCTAGAGGAGGAAGAAACCAATGCACCTCTCTGACACATTCCTTCTGTATCCCAGCATGCTCAGGTGAGGATTCCCTTTAGTTCTAACGTTCACCTTAAGTGCGGCAGTGCTAAGCAAGATTATCATACCTACAATGATACCTTCGGTGGCATGCCCGAAGGCGGAGTACCTTGTGTTATGCGATGTTAATGGACTTCATTGCATACAGTTGCTCAGGTGTAGAATTTTTATGACTCTACGGAGATACATCGAGGTTGAGGACAGACTCAATTACATTAATAGAGCATGCGACTGGCAGACGAGAGATCCTGAAAGTTCATGACCAGGCTTGGAAGTGTCGAAACCTACAACCCGACTTCGTTTGTATGCTGCCAGACAAATTACCTATCATAAACCCGAGCGACAAAATTATGCACATAGTAATGCTGATATCCGAAGACTCGAATCTTCCCCTTTTCATTTTAACCTTTACCCGTGGATGCTCCGTGCGTCACTCATATAAGGAGTCTGATGGTCGATGCCTTTCTCGCGGAAGCAAAATTCATTTAGGCAAATATCAATGACTAAATAGTATGCTGCTTACCGTAGATGTACTGCTCTCCAGCGCTGCTCCCCAGCGACTAGAGGACCGCCGTCTGTACTTGAAGAGCCAGGAACAAGGAGTTTCAGCATCCCTGAATGTATAGGCACCAAGAACAGAAGCCGGCGAAGTGGCGCTTAGGAGAATTTACCTTGTCCAAAATTTCTGTAGATTGTGCAAACTTGATGAAAAAACCTAGCAATGGAAAATTGAGTGCAGCACAACTTAGAAGAAATGTAAAGCCGGCATTCAGCCAGTCAGTAAGAATGTACATTCTGACTGTTTAACGAGGGAAAACATGCAGAACAGGACATGTATACCGAGACTGTAAGCGAAGATTGATGTCAGCACTGGAAGCACTTGCTTCATAATGTAAAGGTTCTGGCCTATCATCAAAAAAATTCTAGATGATGTTCAATCTGCATTCAGCATGTCATTAACCACAAGGAGCGCATCCTTGCAGATACCTGGCGAATGAAAACAAAATACTTGATGTGGGGTTTTGAACAGATGACGCCTGACTTATCGCAGTATTAGTGTTGTGACAGGAATTGTGTTGTAAACGTTAGCATTAGAACGCGTTGTTGATGTTGTGATCATCCATAATTTGCCATATGAGCACACATGTCCACCAAACAGCTGCGGTTCGAATCGACTTCAAAGATCATCTTGTGAGCCATTAGCCCTCACACTCTGGTAGTAGTTCCCTTGTGTACTGGTAGTGAACACCGCGCCTGTCTAGACTATTCCCTTCTAACTTGTATTTCAAGGCTTGTCGGTCGATCAGTCATCTTCCAGTGTGAAATCAGGCCAGCATGAGGACCAAAAGAAATACGCGCAACAAATTATACACACAATCCTTTTTCAGTCAATCACCCAACTATACCTGTACCCACAGCCATGGTCCCAGTCAAGCGCCTTGTAACCTGATGGCTGCGGCGGGAATGACTTATACCGGGATCAGTCGCGAGATTTTGGCAGCCACCAAGGCCTTAGAAGCAGCTGCGGCAGACTGCCTTGATGGTACATCCACCATGCACGCGAGCGAAAGACCAAAACTGCCCGTCCACCCGGAATGGATTGAAACCTTCGAACTTAAGGAATTGGAGCAGTGCGTAATCAGTTATGATGAAGTGTACGAAGAATTTGCGGTCGTTGAAGACATGTTCATAAACTCAATTGACGAGAAGATCGACGCCGTAGAGAGCGACAGAAAAGATGCAACAGAAGTAGTTGCGGCGAAAGCTCAGAGGGCTCACCTCCAGCAGCAACGCACAAACGAATTTATAGACTCTTGCTTATGCACAATTCAATTCTTCATTGTCGAAAAAAAATTCAGTTTCATGATGGAGGATTTTGAAGAAATTGCACGTCAGCACGAGGCACGCCACGGAAAGAAATCGCCGCCACTTCCTCCGCCAACTATGATACGAAAGTTCAATGATCCGCGAAAGCTTCTCTTGGATGTGATCAAGGAAAGAAAGGAGCAAAGACCACGCAAACGCCTGGGTGCGGTGGCGGCTTTGCCTTTGACCCAGCGGCTATGCATACTTGCGATCAAGGATATTCAAGCAGTGAACAGATCCATCAGTGTCGAAGATCATCCTCCTACCATTACGAATAATACCGCTAGTACACCAAGCAGCCGCACCCCAGCAAGCATACCGGATTACATCCGCCAAGCGCTTTGCGACTTTGAATATGTCTACGATGAAATCGTGTACTTGAGAGAAAAGACAACGGGGCTGCGAGATCACATACGGTGCACAATGATGATCTGGATAAGCACAAGTAAGGAAGCTTGGGAGTATGGCAAAATGCACATCCACGACTTTCCGGATATGAGACACTACGAGTATTTGAGGGTTTCGCTGGGCGCTCTTTACGTTGTGTGGTTGCGCGTAGAGGCGAAAATCTTCCTCTATTGCGAGGGCCAAGGTGGTCTCCAGTGCCTCGGCTTAAATGCAAAATTAGAGGAAGCTTTGGACATTCGAAACCAGACTTGGGAAGGGGTCGAGAGAGATTGGGAGACAACCTCTCGGAAACTGAAGACCTTTGTAATTTCGGTGGATAATATGGTACGAGAGATGGAAGACGTGAACGAGGACAGGGGTGTGGAGACCAATAAGATTGGGGATGATTGGTGGAAAGTTTTCATGCCTGAACGGAAATCCTAGGTTTTCAAAGAGTACCACGAGCGGAAGAAAAACTTTGCCCTACTTTCCGAAAACGGCATCGAGCCAAGCTGAAACATTAGCGATGACTTCTAGTCTCCCTGGAAGCTCAACTGCGCATAAGACACTCTGAAATTGGCCAATTTTCTGGATATTCTTATCTCTCAAGACTTTGTCGAATCTGGCGGCCTCGTTGATAGCTTCCTTTTGACAAGATGAGAGACTTATCCTGCTCGAGGTGATTACCCCTGCTCTGACTTCGAGGTATATGCGGGCCTGTACGAATGGTATTGTCAGTCATCTCCCAACAGAGCCCTGAACATTAGGCCTATGCCAAAATATACTTGAGTATGGAGATGATATACATACGGATGAAGGGATTTCTTCCGGCAGAGGTGGACGCACTCTGTCATCATCTGCAAAAGCATGGCTCGATAGGATAAACTGTGGCGTTTGTCCGAAAACCCACTCCTGTGACTACCGTAGTATATAGCATCAGTAAATATCGAAGCACTTCCTTGAAGCATCCACTTCTAACCTTGAATCCCTTAATTCCAGCATGAATTTCGGGAATATTTGACAGATTATCGTCCACATAGCCAACGACTTGAAGAGGACATGGATGGCTGGATGGTATATTCGGTTGAGCGAGTGCACCTACGGCATCTTCGCTAATACTGTACATATCAGAAAAGGCTTGTACAACCCTGAGCTGAAACTCAGACACGAGTTTCTCCAAATTACAGTCTGTTCCTTGGTATACATTTCCAACGGGCGAGCGTACACTTTCCACGCCTCTGGCATTCATGAAAGGTTTCGCTGGAGAGTGCAGATAGTCAGAGATGATTTCCAGATTCGGGGATGCAAGTAGGCATGTCCCATGGTGCAATGATTTTTGTCGTATAAGTTTATACGCCGATCCTGAAACTTTCAGTGGGGCCACGCCTCCAGAAGCATATATGGTCCTATGCATATCACTAGGGTGTGGCCACTCCTCTTCCGTCAGTACATCACCCTGATCCATGACAACGTCATGTCTTTCATTGACACGAGCTCTTTGATTTGCTTTTCGGATTGCTTGCACTACCATCTCCACGTGCTTGTCGCGGGAGAAATCTGCTGTGGGGCATATGACGCTGTAATTGACGTTGCCCTCATCATGGAAAACTGTACCACCCCCGGATTTTCTCCTGACTAGCATAACCTCTAAATCTTTCTCTTGCCCTTTCTGGTGGTCTCGAGCCTGCAGTGTAGGGGAGCTCCGTAAGAGTCTCAGATTTGCCTCCAGCCATGGGTTTTGATTTCTTCCAATGACTACACACGATTTATTAACGTATACGAAAAGGGTGGTGGAGTCTGCCGGCGAGTTTTGAAGCAGAAAATGCTCGATGGAAAGGTTGGTGTACGGGTCTCGACTAAGAGAGACGAAGATCTGATGCTTCGCAGTAGGCTTTGTGATAAGTTCTCGAAACTTGAAAGCGCTGAGCGTCGACCGGGATCTGGAGTTACGAAGTGATCTGAACACATTTCTTGGTAAACACAGTGGCCAAAGAGGGTGTGTTGTTGATGAGAGAAGCCTTAGTGGATACATGGAAAGGCATTTAAGTGCCGACGATAACTTTCGACCCCGACGGAGAAAAGTTCGACCCGTGCCGAGCTGATACCTCAAAACAATTAGTGTTGTATACAGCGGCTCCGCAAATACATGACTTACGTCGATCGGGGTGCAGATTTCGGCCCGAAGCCCAAGCGTCATGCATCCCACTACGGTACGAAATTCTTGAGGTGAGGTTAAATTATCTGATACTGTCAACTTTAGCGTTCAACAAGACAACCACCCTGAGCTTATCTGTCTGTATGCTGAGTCGTCGATTTTCTTATTAGCAAAGCAACTTAAAAACAGAGTGGAACTGCCAATCGTGGCCAACGAAGATTGAGCGATTCGATTAAAAGATCCAGCTTCGGAAAGAATCACACTGCTCTACCTTTCAGTTTTGCCGTAAGAGGAAGCAGAGAGTAGTCGGTCCGGTTGCATTGTCAAGTCTTCACCAGGCATAAGAAAGACCTTTGATGAATTGTGCCTTCCCGACGGATATGCAATCGGTTATAAATTTCTCACTGACAGCTTGAGTTTCCTCACAACAACCTTTTTTTTAACAGCAGAACATTGGGATAAAGCTATCTACTTCAAAGCTGCACCTCGCGGCTCAACTGCTTGTTATTCCACTTTAAGATTTTACAAGTCCACATTACACAGCACATCATGTCCACGTTTGGCCAGCACTTCAGAGTTACTACGTAAGTCTTTTGCAGCCTGTTGTTCACTACCACGCGCTAACACGGGGAAGCTATGGGGAATCCCATTGCTTGTCAGTAGGGTGTATTGTCGATGGCTGCCCTCCAGGCCTAAAGCTTACGGAAGATGACATCCAACCCCAGCTTACTCGACGACGCCCTGGTCAGAGTGCACTTACAACCCCTCGAGACGAAAAAGATCGAGTACAGATTCAGTCGGGCACAGAGTTTGGCGTAACTTTGGGCTCGCCCATAGCATTGATGGTCAAAAATGAGGACCAACGTCCTAAGGATTATGGCGGAAATACCATGGACAAGTTTCCAAGACCAAGCCACGCCGACTATACTTACCAGAAAAAATATGGCGTGAAGGCAAGTAGTGGTGGAGGAAGAAGCAGTGCCAGGGAGACACTAGCCCGTGTAGCTGCGGGAGCTATTGCAGAAAAGTATTTGTCGGAAGCTTTTGGTATTGAGATCGTTGCGTTTGTATCATCCGTGGGCAAAGAGCACTTGTTTCCTTCAACACCCGAGAACCCATACTCTGCAACAAACCCTGCCTATCTCGAGCTTCTAAGCAAGATCACTCGTGCGGACGTGGATTCATTCCTACCTGTGCGATGCCCGAATAAAGAAGCCTCAGATCGTATGGCCAAAATCATTGCAGCACACCGGGACCAGCAAGATAGTATCGGCGGCACCGTGACATGCGTTATACGGAATATGCCCGTCGGGGCAGGTGAACCATGTTTCGACAAGCTAGAAGCGGTACTTGCCCATGCTATGTTGAGCATCCCTTCAACAAAAGGCTTTGAGATCGGGTCAGGTTTTGGTGGTTGCGAAATACCTGGATCGATCCATAACGACCCATTTGTCCATTCGGCAACATCGTCGTCCGGAAAAGCCAATGGCAACCCTTTTCTTAGTACCAAGACCAACAATTCGGGTGGTGTTCAAGGTGGTATCTCAAATGGGGAGCATATATTTTTCCGCGTGGCGTTTAAGCCACCTGCAACCATCGGTCAGTCGCAGCAAACGGTGACTTACGCGGGCGCTTCAGATATCCTCGAGGCAAAGGGTCGACATGATCCCTGCGTTGTTCCGCGCGCTGTCCCTATCGTGGAGGCCATGGCAGCCTTGTCTGTTATCGATTCCGTGATTTGGCAAGATGGAAGACTTGGGAGCAGACTGAGGCTGACGAGCGCGCGCCAGCAGGAAGATGCCCATTCGGAGAACCAGGAGGGTCGACGAAACGTCAGCGGTGCGTCGAATCTGTCTCACATCTCCGTCAATTCCGAAGAAATGGATTACGCCAGGACCAGTGACGATTTATTTAAGCTACGAAAGCGTACATAGATAGATATCGATATAGACATTATTACTTGTCACATCATAGTGTAATGTTCAAGTGATGTTATGTCAAGATTAATCTAACTTTTTGGCTAAATGGACCTACAGAACAACAACATTTGAAGCAGTGGCGGTCCTGTCAGTTATAGCTAGGTTCAATCATGGTGCAACTTGAAAGACATACTTAACATGTCTTCTAGGGAACATCGAAGGAACGATCAGGTCTCAGCACTGTTTTCATGAGCCTTAACGGGCTCCTGCCAAAGGCACAAGGCTCCTGTCATAAGTACGAGGCTTCATTTAAAGACACAAGGTAAGAGACTCCTACCCGTCAAACGTATAGGCTTTTCACCAAAAACACAAAGCTCCT
>JAABUO010009863.1_pt1 | contig 10640 bp, 20 predicted proteins | sample 5559291 | NCBI WGS metagenome assembly JAABUO01 (sample SAMN10711878, study PRJNA513372) | rock metagenome | isolation source: Antarctica rocks | place: Antarctica: Victoria Land, Finger Mt sud
GATGTGCATGTTTCACGGTGATAGCCGACGAAAGCACGGGAAAACTTTAAGCATTGCGGAAGCCCGGCCGAGAGGTGTGCCAACGCCTGCGATTCCGTTTGAACTTCAGATCCCCGCAGACATGAAAATCCCTGCAGAAAAAGTATTAGTCAAATATACCACCTCACGTTTTTGCACAACCGTTCCACCCGCATGAACATTCACGCCGACGCGCTAGCGCCCGCAAGGTGGCCGCGTGTAGAGGGCAACGGCAAATACACATGCCGTCGAATTTGCGGAAGACGCTGCTTGAGAAGTGCGCAGTCGAAACTCCTGGCTGGCCTGCCTGCAAAGAATTTTGATACTCAAGCTGACTCTCTGCAGGTCATATTATTACAGCTCAAGCCAAGCCAGTGAACAGCAGTGCAGCTGCACTTGTTGCTGACAAGCGGTTCAAGTGTACAGAGTGTGGCAAGTGCTGCTCAGGCGCTGGAGAAGTTTGGGTAAGTGAAGTAGAATGCACGGACATCGCTGCTCATCTCAACCTGCAGCTGGGAGACTTTCTCAGCACCTATTGCAAAAGCTTTGGTAAAGTGGTTGGTTGGCGCATGCTGAAGTACAAAGCAGGACCAGACAAGGTATACCTCCTCCCTGTGTCTGGTCTTTTGAGCTATCTGTTCAACAAGTGCTTTGCTTCCCATGCTGTGCACTGTTGTGCTGGAGGGGTGCTCACCTAATGCACTGCTCAGCCAAACCTTCTTTGGATATGATTTATACAGCAGGGGCGGTGTGTGCACGTCAGGAGTTGTGCATCACACTTCATTGTGATGCACTAATGCAGTGCTCCGCGGCTCTGTCAACTGATATTGTCAGATCAAACCTACTGTGTTCTACATTTTGCAGGACTGCATCTTCCTTGAGGACAAGTTGTGCAGCATTTATAAAGTCAGGCCTACCCAATGTGCAACATATCCTTGGTGGCCAGATCTCATGAACCCTGTCTCATGGCAAGTTGAAGCTGCTGAAGTGTGTGAAGGCCTTGATCATGAAGATGCAGAGTCTCTAGATGTACAGCAAGCATCTGAAAAGCTCATGACGGCTGCTGAGTACTTTGTAATGAAAGATGCAGCTCCCAGGCGCACAAAGACATGAAGCACTTTGCTGATAAGCTGCCATTGCAGTTTTGCTTCTGTTGGACATGCACTTTGGCCTGCTGACCTGAGGGTGTGTTGCTGAGAAGACCAGTGCAGCAGCACACAGTTCAGAAAGCAGGACTTGGAGGATCAGAGGAATGGTGCATAACTCAAGCAGCCAACTAAGTATAGGCAGACAATTTCAGCACAAAATGCTACGTGTATAGCACAGCACATTCAGTGCAAACTTGAAATTGAACTGTGCAAAGAAAACAGAGCTGCATCCAGGTGATGCAAGAGCACTAAGGTTCTAGCACCTCTAGATCACAGTCCACTGTAAATCAAATGTGACTACAGTGATGGGGTTTGACGTTAAAGGTTGAATTAAGTATGTGAAACCAGGTGTTGCTTTGGCAAGGTAGCATTGACTGGCAAGCTGCGTTTGAGCTGTGATCTTGAAATCACCATGTCCAGCAGGTCTAGTATGTTCTTAGTCTCATATCTGCCAGCAAAGTGACCTCCAGGGCTTGGCCATTCACGCATGTATGACTTGAGCCACAAGGTGATTCTGTGTGATTGCTGTTGTAGATTCCCAGAGGGAGACCCTGCACCGATCGTATGGCATGTAACAAGATACTGTGTTGTTTGCTAGGTGGACGAAGGACATCCAGGTCAAATAAGTCCCAGCTGATGTTCAGGTCTGCAGATGACATGCCAGGATCAGATCAATTTTTGGCTTCTGCCTGAATTATTGCATACCCTTTCTGACCGCAAAAATTCCTTGTAAGACTTGGACATTTCTGCTCTTCTGCACAGGTCCTGCTTGAGCTCTTCTGCTCTCCTGTTTCTGTTTCTAATAGGACACAGCCACTTCGCCCTTGACGCGTTGCAGCCGCATGTGCAGCTGGCATATGTTATGCCACATGTGACCATCTGTAGAGTTCAAACCAGATGTGGTTTAGACTAGAGCGTGTCAGCATATCTGTTTTGTATTTTGTATTGGCAGCAGGCTCAGCATATGTGACCAGCAGCCTAGTTGTCTTGAGCTTGCCTATGCAGCCTTCATTATGCAGTGTGGCCATACAAATGCTTGTTGTCATGCATGACATCTCTGGCAGCATCAAGTACACAAGTAATTTAGTGTTATGCAACACTACCGCGCTGTCATCATAGTCAGCTGTGGCTGCCATATGGATAATGCAATGTATTGGGGTCCGCATCTGTGTCTGGCTTGTAGGGCCAGGTCTGAAACAAAGACCTGCAGAAGCAGAAGATCAATGCAACTGCAAGTCATAGGCCTGAAACGAGTACAAATGCGCATGGTATCGATGTGCACAACCGAATTGCAGCTAGCAGCGGCGATACGTGATTGCTATGGCAGAAAGCTTCTCGCTTACCTACTATAGTTAGCTAAGATCCCCGGGACCTGGCTTCGAGGCTGCACGTCTTGATTGCAAGTTTACGCGGGCATCGCTATTAGCACGAGTTTTCCTGCCTCTCCTGGTATGTCACCGTGTTGATGCCAGCCGTCATGTCGAGCCTCGAGAGCCTTCTCGACCTCGACACTGACCACTGGCCCTTAGATCCAGAGCCAGGTGCTCACGCCTACCTGGACGAGGTGTTAAGGTGTCTCCAGCCAGTCCCAAGTACGTCTAATCACATGGACGACTTCGCACAATTTGTAGCACACGCTGGCGTTGCTGCAGTGACGCCCCAAGGCTCACAAAGGCCACAACAACAACAAGCGAGCCAGGCAGAACTGGCTCTGGAACTGGCTGTCAAGCCCGCAAGACCGGCACGTCAACGAGTCCGAAGCAAAGAAGTAAACAGGCGAAATCAGCGAAGCTATCGTGAAAAGAAGAAGGTACGTTGCGACGTAGGGGTACCCCTGCACTGCTTTGCAGGCTGCAGAGAAGTTGCCTGACTGTTGGCAGTACCAAAGTCTTGCTGCGTCTCAGATCTAGCCTTTGTGCCCTGCAGACTGAGCTGCAGCGCCTCCAAGCAGAGCTGGATGAGATGCGACAAGCCATACAGCGCCTGCAGTCTGACAAACAGCGTTTGATGCTGCCGCTGGCACAGAAAGCAAATGCTCACGCATGCCGCTTGATGCCAGTGCCTCACTTGCCATGGCAGGTAGATCCGCATTGTCCCTTGATTGGCTTTTTCTATTACGTCGTACTTGTTGCAAATGCTGATTCTGAGCATTGCACCCCAGGGGCCTGATGTTGTAGACAGCCAGCTCCTCCATCGAATCATGTCAATGTGGCATTCTGGAAAAATTTTCACATGCAGCCTCACAGAGGATCAAGCCAGTGTTGTACAGCAAGTGGGCAGTCTAACGCCGCAGCAGCTTGCTATTCTCTGGCAGGTACGTCCATCCATGATCTTTGCTGTGCTGCCTGTCTCTTAAGGCCTCTGTTGGACGGATAGCTGGTACCAGTACTTGAATGTCTGAGGATGGGATGGTGCAAAGCTGCGTAAAGACGCATGCACATGCCGCCATGTGCTAGCCAAATGCAAGCCTTTGCATTTGACGTCAAAACATCAGGATGCCATGCCAAGTATGCACCTAAAAGATGCGTTTAAATTGGACAGCAGCATACCTCCACTTAAAGTGCCACTCCAGCTTTGCTTGTGTCTTCACTAGTTGGCTCAGCCACGTGCAGAAACACATCAGCAGCATAGCAGCATGTTCAGGAAACGTTCTCTCAGACAATGTTGCCATCACCTTGCAGGGCCAGATCAAAGAGATGGCGCTGTGTCTGAGAAACGTAGGCACAGACGTAGACTATCACCCCTCTGGATCTCGTGTTGAGCAACTGCTGAATGAGTATTGTTGCAGCAACTTTGTGAAGGCCAGAGCAGACCCTCTCGGCCACAAAGCCCTAATGGCAAAAGTACAGTATACGCCTGACCCTCTTGCAGTTGCGGTGAGCAACACAAAACTTTGTCCATTGCACCTGTGTGCCATTGCTGACTTGGCGATTGCTGTCAGCAGAAGGCTTCAGTGTATGAGCTCACAGTGAAGCCATCTCGCTGACCTGCTGGTCGTGATCAGTTATGCACAGACTGCAGCACAGTGCTTGTGCCTGCTCATAAGTTGTCTTCTGACTGAAGCTGTTTTATGCATGCAGCTTCATGCAAGCATGCTGCAAGCCATTTGCAAAGAGCCATTTGGTTATGTGGCGGCATTGCAAGTTCTCACACAGAAAGGGCTAAATATGCAACACACAAAGGGTGTGTATGTGTGTAAGCATTGCAGCACGAGCATGTATGTATGTAGCACATTGGGTCACTGCCAAGCTGTACAGGCACGCCATAGAACAGTACCAGGCAGCACCCCCTAAACGCAACAATCACCCATGCAGCATGTCTAAAGCATCACATCCTTGTCTGTGCGTCCTGCAGCATGTTATGCAATACAGCTCTTCACAGAAGCATGCTATCTTCTCCATACGGCGCAGCTACCTTCAGCAGCTTGCGTTGATTTCCCGCTGCCGCCACCAGCTGCTGCGGCAGCTTCAGGCAGCACCTGGGGCGCTTTGCACTGGTATTGCTGACTTGGCCAGTAACCACCTGACTATGGATAACATTACACAGGAGCTACAAGGGCTGTTGGCAGAAGAACATACTGCTTATATGCTGTACCTGAGGAAAGTTGGGCATGAGGTAGGCAAAAACTGAATGCTTTTTTCCTGCAAAATTTTCAAGTTCAAAAACCTGGATCAAAGACGCTTGTCTGTTGCAGTATGTATACTGATGTATGGGCTGTGCTGCCACGGAATTGTCCTGTGATGCATGTGCAGATCGCACATGCTCTCTCAGAGCAGTGCTGCAAAGCATGCATGACGTGTCGGCATGATTTGGGATGAGCATGTGCTAGTGCAGCATGTGCTTTTTTCCCTTACCAAATACCATTGCTTGTATCGCTGCGTCAGATATATGGCCGTCTGAGACAAGGGGTAATCTCCAGCGGCAAGTCATTCACACAAATTTTATCAGCATAAACAGCCCAAATCATGCAAAGACCGTCATATTGTGTTGCAGATCTCAACAGTGCGCCAGGCTGCAATCGCAATAGTGCATCCCTTCCCATACACGACAGATCTGATTGCTGTAGTAGATGCTCTGGCAGAAGAAGAAGGCGAGCCCTCTGGAGAGGCCTTCAAGGCTGCAGCAGATGCTTGTGAGGCAGCGCCTGTTCAAGGTATGATGCAGCGCATATACTGTTGGGCGCAGAGCATGAGATTAATCACATTGCATGCTCAAGTCTTGGCAGCTGCAGCCAAGTGCCAGGGCAGAGTGCAGGACTATTCCATGTGCATCAAACTACTTGCTGTGGCGCTCCTGGGGTTCTAGAGCATGGTTGTTCATCATGAGCATAACACACCGCTTGATGTCTTTGATCTCACAGTCACTGCTCTTCAGCATGTTTGTCCCTGTCATTGTCAAACCCCAATGTTTGATGGTATTGCTCATGGCCAGATCTGACCAACCTGTTGCAGCATTTTGGAAGCTTTCTGCTTTCTGAGTACAGACTTTTTGGATGCTGCAGAAGTGACTGACAAACCTGACAGCATCAATGTAGCTGCCGACCGGCCGCCATGTGCCACAGCCTCAGATTCAATCACAGCGACAGATTGTACTTCAGCAGCAAATCTGACTGCTTCAGCAAGAGCCAATGGTATTCAGCCTGACCCATCCAGCATGACAGTCAAAGCACTTCAAGTAATATCAAGCCTTGTGACGGACGATCTTACTCCACAGAGCATTTTCAGTCTACAGTACGATGGCATTGGGTTGTACATGTCAATCAGTTGTACATGTACAGGGTGTACAAACATTACTGACTGGCTTTTCAGATTTAGCCACAGACACGTCTTGTGTTGAAGATGTCATGAGCATGGTCAGTTCTCTGCAGAAAGCCAGTCAGTGTCGCTAATGTTTAGCTAAGTGATCCTACAGAAGCCATCACTGCTCACACCTCAGACAACCAGCATGCCATTAATGCTTTGTACATGTACAGATTGGACCTGTCAAAAGCAGCTGAGAGCCTGTCACGAATTTTGGTCAAAGGGCAATTTGTTCAACTGCACCAGTACTTGCAGGCATTTGATTTTCATCTTGGCATCAATTGTTCAGCAAGTTTCCCCACACGAAAAAGCCTCACAATTGCATGTGAAGGCTTGCGCTCTTACACTGCGACCTTTTGGGCTTCTGTTTCCGTCACCGTATGCATATTCCATACAAGGGCATGAATGCAAAGGTTGCAAGCTTCAGAGTCCAAGAATGCTGTATGAGTTTGGTTTCCTTGACAATGTTGATAGTGAGTTTGGTTTGTGAGGCACATAGCCCTGACGGGCTACAGCTTTACATTCATGACCACTAGGCCCTTTCCACACTTGGTGGACTGAGGGCCTGGCATCGACCTCCAGCCAACCCGCTTTTCTATAAGGAATCTTTCATGGGTAGGCCTAGTGTGAACATTTTGTCCAGCCCTTTGCTGCCGGGTGGAGAGGCGTCACAGCACGTTGTGACAGGCAGCCAGCTGACAGCAGCACTGGTACACATTTCTGATGCAAGATTTGCGCAGACGCTGCATGATGCAATTGCAGCTTCGATCCACCAAAGACAAGTCCTGCAGATTGCATGGTGGACATGGGTTGCAACTGCGCTTAGACCACTTTGGACTCTTGCTGCATGATGCTGACCTGGTTTGCGTGTTTGCTGATGAAGCACCCATTTTTCTGATCCTTAGTTGTGCTTTCTATGAGGTTAATGAGTCTTGGGCTGTGTTTGACCTCAGCAAAAGGGCCTGTCTTTGCAATCTAGCGTACACCAAAGACACTGATTGGGAGCTGGTCCTTGATGTGACGATGTCCGCTTGTCAAAGCTGCCACTCTGTCATCCAATTGGTGTTTTTACGCTACTCTGCAAGTGATCTGCTTCAATGACTGGTGCAGTGTACAGTTTCGAAGCAGCAAAACTCTTCACCTGGCCATGAGCACTGAAGAAAAGCGCAAATACTCACCAGATGATTCTTGCAGGCTACAAAGTCATCCGCTTGGTTGGTGCTTGACAAAGTCACACAAGCTGCAAACGGTGTTAATGCACAAGATGACAGGCATGTTAGCTCAGTACTACATATGTCAACATCTGGTTGCTGAGGAAAACCATCATGCAGCTAGACAGTATCTTGTCAGCCTCTGAAGTCAGAACCAGCTCATCCAGTTTTTGTTTTGCTGCAAGTGTCTGTTTTGTAGCTATGTTCATGGCATGTCGCTTTACCTATGTTACTGTACAAAGCCTTTTCTCTATCCTTTCTGGCCCTGGTGTCGCAGTGGATCTCATGTCGATGCCCTATCCAGCTCTTGAGGAGGAGGAGGAGGAGGAGGAGGACTTTACATCTTCAGCCGACTAGGTTGTACAGATGTGCCAGGGTTGTCAGTAACCTCTTGGATCTATGCTGAAAAGGGCACATGTACATTCCACAGCTCCCTGCATTTACTGCCGCTGGATCTGTAATCACAGCTGTCGCTGTCCACAGACGTTGACGCGAGCACTGGCGCGCTTCCTGATGTCGACGGTGTTGCTGAGCTGTGTCTGGCAGCTGACACAGGTCACAACAAAAAGCAGACGCTGATCAAGAAGTGAGCAAGCCTAGGTCGGAAACTGCATATTGGCAAAGTGAGATAATGATCGACATGTGCTACGTTGTCCAGAACATGTCAAATTGTGTGTTAGCAGGCACAGTTTCGGGACGCTGCAGGAAGGGATTTACTTGTCAGCAAAGCTTGCTGTAATAACGCGGTAGCATCCACGTCAAAACCCGGGCGCGTAAAATCTCCTTCAGTCTTCCACCCAACCCGCAGCTGGGGCAAACTTTGCCTTCCTTTCCGTGCTGCTTGACCTTGAGAAAGAACAGGTGTTGATCAAGGATCCCCAGTATTGCCAGGCATGCTTTGATGCGATCTTGCATGATATTTCGTGCTGCTGCTTCGATAATCCACTGCCTGCATGCTGATACACCATGACCTGTCCTTTCAGACAAGCACATCTTGCTGCAGTCTGCTCACAAGTGTTTGTTGAAACTCAGATATTGCAGGCGTTTGGTGCAGTTTTCAGATTCTTGCGGTGCAAGGCTGATCTGTGATGCTTGCAGGGGTTCGTGTCACAGCAGTAGGCGAAGCAGCAGTACAGGTCAGCAAGCTGGTGAGCAGGTGAAAGGGGAAGGGGAAGAAGGAGCTGTCAGTGCCATTGTGGATAAGCTCTGGAAGGATCTGCAGATAGAGAGGGTAAGCAAGAGTTGGAATATCTTGTTTAGCAAAAGTTCACATGTTGCAATGAAGGGTTTCTTGTCGAAGGTGCACAGCCACACAAATGATGGAAAAGGACAGTGCCTTCAGGCAATTCAGTGTAGACAAGCTTAGGTGCTCCCACAGCCATACAGCTTTTGACTGAAAGCGAAGGGAATTTAATAACACCATAAGAACAAGTGCCAGCATAGCATACTTTGGCTCAGAATTTCAATTTTGTGCTTGAGACATCACGTCTCAGTGTAATCATTGTATGGTACTTTGGCGTTGATGCAGGAATGTGTTTGATTTGCATGCACAAGAGTACTACAGCATAAAGTTTTCTTAAATATTCAAAACAAATTTGTTGATCGACTGAACTGGATTACGTGCCTGACTGCGCATACCCAGTCATACAAGCTTTGCTGCCACTGCTGAATCATCAAGTCTTGTGTCAACTTCCCAACTTGCCTGCAACTTTGCATATGGTGCTGCCAGGTGACCGCTGCATCAGTCATGAGTCTACTTGAGGAGGTGCCATCCATTCTTGACTACATCACTCCCAAGACCATGGCAGCACTACTGTCATCCAGCTCTAGTCTGTGCAGACTAGTGCACACCTCTGCCACTGCCCTCACAATCAAGCAGGCTCATCTGCCAGACATCACAGCACTGGTAAATGGCGGCTGGTCACAGCTGAAACATTTGGACCTGCGCAGCAGCCAGATGGACTCAACCCTCATGTCAATTTGGCACAAGGGCATTGGCCTGTCCTACAGAGTCTCAAGCTGGTCAAATGCTACCTGAGTTGTGAGTCCGTGAGGTTGCTGGTTGGTGGCAAATGGTCAAACCTGGAGTCCTTGGACCTTAGCAAAGACGACTTGCGTCTGGAAGCATATGTGTGGCTGGGAAAGAGCAAGTGGCCAACTTTGAGGAAGCTTGTTCTCAAGGACCCACAGCAACGGCTGGACAATGAGATGTGCCGAGAACTGACCAAAGCAGAATGGCCACTGCTGCAAGAGCTCTGTCTGGACTTCATTGAAATAAACAGCGAATGCATTGATGAGGTGAATGTTGCCAAATAGCCTCTTTCAGAGATTCTGAAGGCAACAGGGCTCACGCCAGCAGCTACTATTACCTTGAGAGAGAGCATGTGGCAAAATCTCAAGGCACTGTACATTGAAGATTGGGAAGGTGCAACAGCTGTTGAGCATTGGACACATGCCATCTGGCCTCTACTCAACAAGTTGAGCCTTGGCGAAGCTGTTGTCACCTCTAATATAGTAGTAGCAATTGCTAATTTCAAGCATCTCCAGGTTGTTGAGCTGCTAGGTTGCAAGTTGCACCACAGTGCTTGTGCAGCTCTGACCTTCTTGTCTCCTTTTGTGAAGCAGCTGTCTCTCAGCCACAGCCGACTCACTGAAGGCATTTTGGAAGTGTTTGAGGATGTGATTTGGTCTCAGCTTGAGTGTCTAGACCTCAGCTACACAAGACACGTACCGCAGTCCCTGCATATTTGGGCACGGGAACACTGGCCAGCACTGCGCAGACTTCATCTTAATTCCTGCATTTCACATCCATGTGATCTAGCTGCATTGGGTCATTGGAAGTTGCTGCATCTGTAGTGTTTGCAATTAAGCTATGCTTGTTTTGAAAGTGGTGAGGCAGTGTCGCAACTGATTACTGCTCATTTGCCTTGCTTGAAAGAGTTGGTGCTAGAGGGCAGCGGGCTAGGTAATGAAGGACTCATTCAATTGGTCAAGGGGAAATGGCGGTTGCTAGAAATCTTTGAATCTGCAAAACAACAGACTGGGCATTCACTGTTTTGGTGTATTGCTTCAGGCTGACTGGCCAGATCTACAGCAGCTCAACCTTTCCCAGAACAGTCTTGGTCCTGCTGCATATCAGATCCTTGGTGGTCCAAGCAAGCCACTACTGGGCTATGGTCGCAATGTTTTTGAAGGCAGCAGATTTGTAGCGTCACAACAGCTGTGTGCCAAGTGGCCTATGTTGCAATGCCTAGACCTGAGCAATCATAATGGATACAGTCCAGAATAGCAGGGCAGATTGCAATCATTGTAAGTTGCTATATGCCTTTTGATGTTTGTAGAGGCGCGTTTGCACTGTGAATTTTCGGTTCAGAGCTAGTTGCTGCTTGACTATGCTTTAGCGTCAGCATGTGCAAAGTAGTGCCCTAACTCTTACGGAATGTTTGCGTCCTCAATTGCTTGCA
>JAABUO010009864.1_pt1 | contig 10639 bp, 10 predicted proteins | sample 5559291 | NCBI WGS metagenome assembly JAABUO01 (sample SAMN10711878, study PRJNA513372) | rock metagenome | isolation source: Antarctica rocks | place: Antarctica: Victoria Land, Finger Mt sud
CCAAAACCCCCCCCCCCCCCCCCCCCCCCAAAAAACCAAAACAACCGTACAACCAATCTTCGCACCACCCGCGCATCCCCCTCCTCGGCCATCGTTGTGCGTGCTCGGGGAAGTAAATACTTTTTGCGCCTTTCCCACTTTCTTAAACACCACACAAACACCCCCCCCCACCCCCCCCACCCCCCCCTTCTCCCCACTCACCCACTCACCCACTCACCCACTATCCATCCCTCCCTTGTCCGATAGATTCCGTTGCACCTACACCCATTCTAGTCTCAACGACCAAAAAACCTGGGACACGCGAGCGAATGTTATGGCTTCCATGCGCAAGGGGAAGGGAGGGAGCGGGGTGGGTCTGTGGGAGAGTGTAGGGGTGGGGATTGGTGGGGATTGGTAGGTTGGAGGGGGGTGGGGGTGTTGCTTGGCCGGGGCGCGGGGGGGCCTTTGAGGATAAGGGGGTTTTTGGGAGGGAGGGGCGGGAGGGGCGGGAGAGGAGGACGTGGGGAGGAATGGGCGTGGTTAATGGGATTGGGAGGGGGTGTTTTTTGCTACGTATTGAATGTCTCTGGGCGCATGATTATCGGGCGCTAAGATGTCAATATAGGCTTGGGTTTTGTTGACGCTTCTTGCGTGAGTGGACGAAGGATACAATGTGGTGATGAGGATTGGATAGGGCGGAGAGGTGGTGTGATGAGGGGGTAGGAAAGGTAGAAGCAAGGGCTGCAGGAATGGGGAAAGACATTGTTGATCTCCCTTTGCGTGGGACTTGGGAGATTTCCTCATTCAGTGTTGATTTTGAACTAGGAAGTAAAATGTAGCAATGACAAATAGAGAGGCTCGACAGATTGTTGAGTGTCTCGTCTTTCTGGCGAGGTCTTTCGGTTGGCACAATGTTCACCTTGACCCCAACCCACCGGCCTTGCATATGAGTGATTGATAGTTTGCAAATGTCCAAGGCAAGGCCGTTTAGATAGGTGGTAAGGCTAAGGCAGTTCTTCATGCGTGGGTACCCATATCAGGCATCTCAAACGCTGATCACGTCTGGCGGCATGCAGTTAATCTGACAGCCGTTGTCCGGATGAAGGAATTTCGGTTGAGTAGTACTGAAAAGGGTACGAGGAGACGTGTGGCAGCACTCTTAGATTCATCACATCGGCTGTAGATCAGGAACAGTGCTGTGATGATAACGAAATTCCAGCATTCTGCGCGGGAAGAAGAAATAAATTGAACAAAGAAGCCTTTTTTCGTATTCGGATCTTTCCTCGATGTGCCTCGGTGAACATCTCAAGATGGTCGTCAGGAAAGAAAGCATGCCAAGAGGCAAGCGACGACTGGTAATCACAGATGCCAAAGAATGGCGCAAATAATCTTAGTACTACAAATGTTCCTCGTGAACGAGAATGGTGGAAGTGAGGCAATGCACCAATAAGGGTAATAACGAGGCAATGAAAAGAGGAACCGAGAAGGATAGCAACGCTCCCAAGACGGACATTGCTCCGAAAGAGAAGAGGCATTTATTGACCTTTTCAGCGACGTGGAAATGGCTCCACCGTTTCCGGTCGCATGCTGCATGCATTTGTCAACTCCTGCAGGCTGCGCCTCGTGTGGCAATTACTGTCCCACACGGCACTTGGGCACACGTGATAGACGCACCCCAGATACCGAGTCGGGCAATTGCTCCGGCATATGCGTTGCATCCTGCAGGCTGGTCTGACACCGGATGTATGTACTACAGTATGTCTGTTGACATTTCTGGGCAGCTGGGCTGAGCGTGGAAATGAAGACATGCAGAGGCCGCGTCGCATGTACCTACCATGTAGAACAACGATCAATCTCGATCTGGGCTCCCGGTCACCGCGACCTAACTGTTGCACGCAGTAAGGTAGATCATTGCGCGTCACGGTGCAAGGACTAGAGCCCTGTTTGTGGCAGCTCGGAAGGCGCCCAGGACTCGCTGTGAATGCCGGTACAGCTTTTGTTTTCACTTAGAGTACTGCGTAAGAAGATAGGTATGTTAGTGATGATTGAAGGATTAGTTTCGTCGCGTAGCCTGTATGTAGTGAGTAAGAAGGAAAGCCGATTGTTAACGTGGGGGCCTGATGCGTTGGGACTGGACCCGGGACAGAATACCTCGCAAGAGCGCTCTTTGACTTTCGGTCTTTGACTTTCGGTCTGATGGGCATGGGAAAAGCGCCAAAGCTGTTAGGTAGGGGTCCAGATCCCCCCCCCACGAAATAAAAAGAAGGAAAAGCTTAAAACACTACTAGGACAGTACCTTACGGATGAATGTGAATAGCGTCATGATAGCAAGTTCACTCAAGCGAGCATTACTGAGTCCATGAGAACTAGCAATACCGACTCGGGAATCGGGATCTTCCCGATCAGAATCGAGATTGACGATATAAGATAAGGTACGGGTCTTGAAATGTTAACGACTACGAGTAGTACTTGGTATGTATACTACAGTACTAGAGTAATGCGACGATAGGAGGCCAATCGCGATTCAAAGCAACCTGGCGACAATCAGGGCCCAAGTGTACCAATCTGTATTGTTGACTACCTTACTGTACCTTACGTACTACGTAATATACCCTCTAGTAACTAGCGTAACATCCCCCTTTCCGGGCTGGTCTGGTAGTCGAATCCGGTTACCTGCTATTTTTATCCGGCATAGAGAGTTGAAAGATCTTCTGGACTGACCTCACCGCCACCAGCTAATGCAGGTACAGGGTGTGCTACCGCAATCAGGGAGACCAAATTTCCACGTCGCGTGTTTCCATTGTTTGCCGTTTTCGCGACGGCAGTTCTGGGAAAGAAAGGAGTCCGCCACCAGGCGACCTCTGAGCGATGAGATACAGAAGGAAAAGGACACCACCACGTCTTAGCAAAATGTAAATCGTCTCTCGAGACGATACCTACGTAGGTGATGGAGAGGAGGACCCAGTAAAGGTGAGGTGAAGTAAAGTAAAAGAATTACAGGAGTAACGTAGGGAGGGGTAGGTAAGGTACATGTAAAGTACTCTAGGGTAATTACCTACCCACCATTCTAGGTCAGTGATCCCTGTAGAGTCTACTGCGGGCACTACTGGCGTGCCGGTCATTCCCACTAACGATTTTTCAACGTCAAATCATAACAATACGGATTAATAATGACAATGTCGCAATTGACCCTTTGAACAGCGCAAGGGTAGATCCAATCGGATGCTTACAGGCATCCTATGCTTTCGCTACGATTGGCTAATGGCCAGACATCCCAATGGACGCTAGGTGACCCCTTGAACGGCCCGTGAACAGATCGAGCGGATCTCAGAGAATCAGCTATGCGAGGATCTCACAAAGTAGCCGCCTCCTCGGAGACTGCCGTCTTTATGAGTGTGCAGGGACGAGCCCTTTGACTCCTTTCCACTTGGATCCTTTGGTTAACGCATTTAAACGCCTGCCCAAAATGTGGCGAATACGGTAGTCAAGCTGAAAAAGGCAGGCCTCAGCTAGCCATCTGCAGCATTTCGGTTTGCATATGGTAGTCGAATACTAGGACTCGAGGTTACTCCGTAGTAGTCACTATTCCCAATCAGTTCGCTCGTCTGGCCAGTGCGGCTCATGGTCTCGACTGGTGCCATGCCACTGAGGTTGTCGAACAGAAACAACGGTCCACCAGTCACAGTCTGAACAACGAGGCGTTTACACACGACTTTTCATTCCGGTACTTCCTTCCTCGATGAAATAAGTCTTTCGCTTCTGACTCTCAAGTACGGTACGGTATTGTATTCAGACCAAACTCAAATACTGTGTGGCTTGTACCGTTGTCTTGTCTGGTCTGGACATTTGACACGCTGAACACGTTTGATAAAGAGGCTAGTGCTGGATCTGGATGGCCATGTGGTTTGCCAAGGCCATGTGTCAAGGATCCCTTTCGACCACCATGGGTTAGCCTCATCCCCGCGGCCCGCTCTGGGCAGCTCGAAAGGCCCAATTCGCGCCTCGAGCTGTCTCCTTTAGGAAAGGGGACCTATGAGGCTATGATGCTTAACCTTTCTGCTGGGACTATCCAGGTTACTATACCTCTTTCCGCACAGGCTACTTTAAACGCTACCATTGAACGTTCCACTACTGTCCTACCGCTTGAAGACTACCTTCCAGCCTATCTATAATGTTTTCTCCATGTGAACTTCGATTTTTCCACCTCATCCTCTGCGTATCCTGTTCTCTTCGTTCAGTCTCTTATTCTCTCGCTACCCTTTCTCCTACTCGGCGGGCATTCAGCTACCTACACTTTCATTAATCTTATACGTATCGCCCAAATCCGATCATCGCAGTAATATTACTTCTTCGTCGTTGCATGGTGCATTCCCTCACTCTCTGGGAGTCGACTTGAGTCTACTACAAACTCCATAGCCCCGGTCACTCGCAGTCTACCATCTCAGAAACATGAACTTCCTCAAATCCTACGTCAGGCCCCATGGTCAAGGGAAAGCTGCACCACCTCCTGTAGCTGCTCCCCCGATGGAAATGACTGCATCTGGGAAAACATCGTCTACGTACTCGCATCTGAAAAGCCAGGGCAGCTCGCGCCCCGGCACTCGCTCTATCTCTCGACCTGCATCTCTGTATCCGGAAGGCGACTTTAGAAACGCCGATTTTGCTGGAGTCAACGCGGTAAAGTGTGCAATTGCATCAGAATGGCTACATCAACAACAGCATAAGCTGCAGATATACCATGCTACCCCTAATGAAGGTGTGGTTCTCAAGAAAGCTCTAGGTGAATTCATAGCATGTCCCGAGTTTTTAGCCGGTAGACAATACGGCCTTTTCGAAGCCGCAAGTGGTCTCAACAGCAGGGTTAGTCGAGAGTCATGTGGTGCTATTTGGATAACGGATGAGCTGACTCGAGGATTAGGTGGCAATGACGGTGAAGACCTCTGTCATCACTCTTATCCTGTCTGGCGAGGAGGTCATATCTGTACCTCTGCGGAGCGGCCTTCGCGTACAGGTGATCCCGGACCTTATGCATCTACCGACGTGTCAGAGGTACCAGAACGCTGCATTCATCAAAGATTGTGGAATGCTGGTACTTTGGGGCGATAGTCCTCAAGAGGTTATTGCTCATTCACATGACATTCAGTCACAGATGATGGAAAATTTCTCGCAAGGAATGTCCCCGTACGACGAGAAATCTCCTGCCAAAGAGAGCAAAGCCGTACTCGTTAGCGAAGTGCCCGTGGAAGGCTATGATGAGGAGGGGGGTGTGCTGTCTGAAGAAGGTCCTCGCAGAATAGTTTTGAATCAATCTGTGCTCACAGGAGTTACCCTTATGCTGATAATAGCTGCGCTGGGCGGTGGCTGGCGGCAAATGGCGGTGGAGATATCGGTTGATCACTCATATCTCCGTCTGGCGATTCTGGTCGTGGTCCCATTCCAGATCTGGCTTGCTCTGGTAAGCAGCCCACGCCATGTGTTAATCGGATGCCCGCTGACTTTTCTACTTTACAGTTTTTCATGCAAACCGTGGCCAACTGCGCCGCACAGTTACTGGGACCAACGAGCCAGATGATCAAGAATTCAAAGTTCTTTTCTGGTGTCAGTCCTCTTAGGATATCACGTAATGACCTGCCTCACGTCACGATTCAATGCCCTGTTTACAAAGAGGGTCTTTACTCTGTCATCGACCCAACGATGAGATCGCTTCGAACTGCTATCTCAACTTACGAAATGCAAGGAGGAACTGCCAATATCTTCGTCAATGATGATGGTATGCAACTAATAGCTCCAGAAGATGCCCAAGCACGAAGGGATTATTATGATGAACACAAAATTGGTTGGGTCGCCCGCCCAAAGCACAACCCTAAGCCCGCCGAGGGTGAGGAGAAGTTCATCCGTGCTGGGAAGTTCAAGAAGGCTTCTAACATGAACTATGCCATGGCAGTCAGTGGCCGGGTCGAAGACAAGCTTGGACAAGTCATGCGTGGACAGGGATGGACCCAGGCGGCAGAGACTGAAGCTTACCAACGGTGCCTAAGAGCGGTCATGGAAGAAGATCAAGGTCGAACCTGGGCGGATGGCAACATTCGTATCGGTGACTACATTCTACTCATCGACTCCGACACGCGTGTACCTGCCGATTGCTTTTTGGACGCAGTCAGCGAGATGGAACAGTCACCTCAAGTTGCAATCCTTCAATTCTCCTCTGGTGTCATGAACGTTACCTCATCATTTTTCGAAAACGGCATTACGTTCTTTACCAATCTTATTTACACCGCTATCAGGTTCGCTGTTGCAAACGGCGACGTAGCTCCGTTCGTCGGACACAACGCTATTTTACGGTGGAAGGCAGTGCAAGATATCTCATACACAGATGACGATGGGACAGAAAAGTTTTGGTCAGAGACGACTGTGTCTGAGGATTTCGACATGGCCCTTCGCCTACAGTGTACAGGTTACCTCGTTCGTCTCGGTGCCTACACCGGGGATGGGTTCAAGGAAGGTGTGTCACTGACAGTTTATGACGAGCTTGCTCGATGGGAAAAGTACGCCTACGGATGCAACGAGTTGATCTTCCATCCCCTGAAGTACTGGTTTGTCCGAGGTCCTTTTACTCCGCTTTTCCGAAAGTTCATGGGCTCGAGCATGCCCCTGCCGTCAAAGATCACAATCATGGCATACGTCGGGACCTACTACGCTATTGGCTCAGTCTGGATCTTGACCTTGGCAAATTACTTCTTCGTTGGTTGGTTCAACGGACACCTCGACCACTACTACGTCGACTCTTTCAAAGTCTACTTTGCCATTATTATCGTCTTCAACGCCCTGGGCAACACCGCCCTCGCAGTGCTCCGATACCGTCTCGACGAAGCAGACATCCTCAAGGCGCTTGCCACCAATTTCAAGTGGGTCCCCTTGCTCACAATTTTCCTCGGAGGTCTATCTCTGCACGTCAGTCAAGCGCTGCTCTGCCACATGTTCTCCATTGACATGAGCTGGGGCGCTACCGCCAAAGAGATTACGGAAACCCACTTCTTTGAAGAAATGGGCAAGGTCCTCAAGAAGTTCAAGTACATGTTCATATGGTGCCTTCTTTGCATCGCCGCCATGATCTACTTCGCCGTGGCAGCGCCACCGTTCTGGCGCATCGACTTTTTCACCGCCATCTGGCCGCTCTCGGCCATTGTCGTCAGCCATTTCCTATTACCAATAGCGCTCAACCCCGGGCTGATGCTGTTCACATTCTAAGCGACCCTTCGTGGGCTCCTCTTTGGCATTTTAAGCATTTAAAGATTCGCAGCACTCTGGTTTATCAGCGACATTTAGCGGAGTTTGCAGAGGGTTTTTACAAAAAATTCGGTAATGATAATAGGCGGGGACGTTCCTGTAGATATTTGATAGGCAGTTTGGATGGGGCATAGGATATGCGGCGCAAGATCTTCTGATACTGAAAGTCGAACGAAAGTCGGCATGAACGGTCGTTTTGTCTGGTGGCTGAGTATCTGAGAACGAGGGAGTATATATAACTGAGGTCTTAAACCCTATACATAAACCGTCATCTACAGTACACCACTTGTCCCGTTCTGCTCATTTGTGACGGTTGGGCATCTCCTCAGACAGACAGACCTCCCCACAACCCCCCATCATTCCCCAACAATTTTGTGTTTGGTTGATCGAATCGGCTAAAAAATGTGGGAACAATTCTATTCAGGTATGTACTGTACGTATGTATAGCATATTTCCACATCTTCGGGAAGTTATATATACTATACTATCTCCTTTTCTAGTACATACGGCCACAGACAACAGAAAACTGGGCATCCCGTCCGCTCTGCCATACATAAGCTGTTGATCGGAAGACTAGTAGTTGGGTCGGTGACGACCAGCGAATCCCTTCTGCTGTATGTGTTTGTTTTTCTCTATTCTTTTTTGGTTTGGTGATTTGATGATGGTTTCGAGTGAAAGAATGAGAGGGAGCGAGAGAGTATGAGCAGAATTTGAAGAGACGTATTAACGTGCTGGCAAACGGGGTTGCGTGCGTGCTGAATATCGCTGGTTATTGTAGAGGGGTTTCAAGTGCAGAAGAGGGCGGGGGGGATTCGAGTACGGGAGATGGGGATGATGGGATGAGGTGGAGGTAGAGGATAGGGAGTGAGGGGGGTGAGGAGGATGTGGTGTGGGTTATGGAGGGGGGTTGAACGAGAAGTTGGAGGTGGAGGTGGAGGTGGAGGTGGAGGTGGAGGTGGAGGTGGAGGTGGAGGTGGAGGTGGAGGTGGAGGTGGAGGTGGAGGTGGAGGTGGAGGTGGAGGTGGAGGTGGAGGTGGAGGTGGAGGTGAAGGTGGAGGTGAAGGTGAAGGAGGTGGATGTGTTTAGAGGTGAGAGCAGTGGGGTCCAGGTCCGTGACCGACTCATACCGCACCGATTCAAAGGAAATTCCATCTTTTCTTCTCGAGGAGAGAAAGGTTCTTGTAGATTCGTTGCATCTAGTGACCTGGCGTTTTAAAATCAAACAGCCCAGCTACTATGAACACTTCCCCTTCCTTCCCTTCGTTTCTTTTCGTTTTGCGGCTGAGGGGGGGGGGATACAGGGATTATGTTTCTAATAATGTTTTTAAAATGCGTTTGGTTTGTCGCGCTTCGAGCTTTGCTGGCGTTATCGTATCTTGAATCTCTCGTTGTCAAAGTTTCTTCTCTTTTTTTTTTTAAAAATCTTTTTTTTCGTTTTTTGGTTATCTAGATGCTATGTGCTACCGTCTTCTATCCAGTTTATAAGTCTGCCCTATTATCTCACGCCGCCTTTCTCACGCGCACGCCGTCCCCCTTTCCACATTTTTCACTGCTCATCTCCCCTCATGTCTATTTGACCCCCCTCATCCCCTCCCCCTCCCCCCCCCACCCCCATCATCCTACCCCCTCGCCCCGCCCAATCCCGCTTCCTCCCCAAACACCCCTCACACTCCACCCTCGTCTTCACGACCGCCTCGACGTCTCCGCAGATGATTTTCCGGCCCGGTGTTGTTGGCTGGTCTTGCGGGGGTTTTTGTGCTGTGAGGCAGGGTTCCTGTGGGGTTTAGTTTGGGGTGTGGCGGGGGAGGGGGGCGGTGAGGAACGCGGGGTAGGGGACGGGAGCGGGGGGGGGGGAGGATGAAGGAAAGGAGAGAAGATGGAAGAAAGGAGAGGGAAGGGGTACTTTGTCGAGGGCGCCTTGCTGGTAGCAGGTCGGGCAGTCGTTGAGGTTTTGTTGGCACATTCTTGGGTGCGATGGTTGGGTAGAAAATGGGGGGGGGATGTGCGAAATGCCGTGTCGTTGGTAAAGGAGGAAGCGAAGTGCATCTTTTTGGGTCGAGATTATGGACTCGCGTGATGGGTTGATGCTTTGGTTGATGCTAATCTTATCCTGTGGTATAGCTTTTGAGAAGCTGGTCCAGGTACACAAGACTAAGAACCACGAGCGCTGGAAAAACTTGCTCATTCTGATCCAGGAAAAGACGTAGGAAATTTTCTACAAATGCGCCATGTGTGACATTTCTGCACCGAATTATAATATTCTGAGTCTAAACACCGCATGTGGAGTTATCTGTGATGTGGCAAAGATATGCTTAGCAGTATGAGTCTTGCGAGATTTCTCTTTCTGATAGCCTTCGTGTGGATATAGTCATACTGCAGGAATGGAATAGGTAGATGTGAAATATGATAACAACATAGAAATACAGACATAGATCTAAAACTTCGGGAGTCGAGTCTTGTTCATTCCGTTCCGCTCCGCTCCGATGAGGAACACTAGGGTAGTAAGAAATGCAATCTGGAACATTTAAACAGAGGCACGAAACATCGGGAAGCTCGGATGGTGGGGAAATATTCAATGAGTTTTTTTACCGAGTGAGCAAGTGTAACAGCTTCCTGCAAGATGGTGGTTTCATTGATTGGAATTTGGTGGTGTTGGAATGGTCTTAGGTCATGTATCTGGATAAAATTCCGTTGCATGAATCCCTGATATTGTGAAGGTCGGAACGATAACGGTAGGATGGCATATTTCACTGGAGTAAATCCTGTTACTCCAGCTAGAAATGCTCAACTTCTTCTTTCATCCGAATACACCCAAAGGGTCGTCGATAATCTTCTTGACTTGTATTCTTCATTTTGCCCAGATGGATGACCTACAGAAGGCTTGTTAACGGCCGAAAGGTGCGTTATGTTAAGGAGATTTCATTAGAAAGCGTTGCGTACCTAGTTCTTGACAGGGGACTTTGGTACTTGTTCCTTCAGCTGCTCTTGAAGCTTCACAGATGTGTGGCATGAAATCAAAATGGGTTGGTGAAATCTGCAAAACGATATCGAAATCGATAGGTATATAGCAGAAAATCAAGGAAAGGCTCATTCGAAGAGGAGTTTTTAGGCGCATAAATCTGAGAATCAATTCTAGCGTCGCGAAAACTTGAAAAGTGGACCAAAACTTCATTGCCTCCAAATTACCTCTACCCAATAGGCACCTTCTCAAAGCCCCGCCTCGCCAGGCACCAATGTCCCATTAATCACCGCCGCCTCGTGGTGCCTAGCCACAAAGCCATAAGCCGGCAAATACTGGTCCAAAAACGGCAAAACCTGCAGGCTGCCTGGCGTGTTCCTCCAATCGCGCATGAGGTCCATGGCGATAGCGAAC
>JAABUO010009865.1_pt1 | contig 10638 bp, 15 predicted proteins | sample 5559291 | NCBI WGS metagenome assembly JAABUO01 (sample SAMN10711878, study PRJNA513372) | rock metagenome | isolation source: Antarctica rocks | place: Antarctica: Victoria Land, Finger Mt sud
TGCAAGTCTTGTTTGTTGACAGGTACCTGCTGCTCCACTGTCAGCTCTTGTAGCTCAGAAGTCTGCAAAATCAGCATCCATGTTACACCACAGCCAGTGCCATGCCATGATTTCATCACGTCTCCTGCAGGAGTGATACAGTTCGTGCACGGGTAGCCACCGGCCTGTTTGAACGCATTGCAGAATGGAATGGCTATGGCCGCGCGTTGTACCCATGGGCTTGCGGTGTCAATGCTGCCCAAACTCAGCCCGTTGATTTCTCCACCACGGCCTCTCTCTTCAGTCAGGCCACCTTTCTGGGCATCAGAGCGAAGCTGTTTGCTGCTCCTGCTGAGCAGCTCACACTTGAAGATCTGGATAGGTCCTGACGATGCATCGATTTTAATGGATGCACATGTGGTCCTCACAACCTGCAATAACACATTTGATGACATGCTCATTGCATTGCGCCCACCAAGCATCTTTGTCATGGCACATCATGTTGCATCTCGCAAAGCCGCAGCACAGCAGAAGCAACAAGCAGCGGCTGCCCTGTGGAGTGCATGTGGCACGCCTTGCTCAGCAGGTATTCTGTTGTGTGCAGGTATGATGTTGTGTGTGCCTTAGGTAGTGACATCAAGCATGATATCATCAGCATGGTGCAGCCTGAGTGGCATGGCTATTATGATGCCAAAGTTTGCATCCTGGACCAGTTCTCACACTACGTGGGTGAAGATATCTTGCAGACTGGTGGCACTGCCATATTGGAGTCAGAGCTGAGCAACATTATAAGACCTGTGCTGCAAGAGAGCAAACCCATTCCAGACTTGCTGAGACCATCTCTGCACAAAGGTGATGCGTTTTCTTCCAGTAGGGGATGTGTGCGGAGTGCCTTTTCTTGAAGGATAGGGCCTAGAAGTCAACTTTTCACACATGCATCACTCCTTCACTTGCCATCAAAACTCCTGACTCAAGATTAAGTGCTACATGTTTCATTAACAGCTTTCCTCTCTGTGTGTTTCTAGCTGTAAGATTTTGAACTGGTTGCAATTGTTACGTGACGATATGCAGGCCCACAAAGTGAAAGGCTAAATCACAGCTATTATTGTCAGCAATATGCAGTGGCAAGCTTACATCTTGCAAGCCAGTTGTTGCATTGCTGAAAGACTGAAGCACATTGCATTGTCTTGTTCCAGGTGCTGATGAATGGAACCCTATGATCCAAGCAATGATCATCAGCTGCGCTGGCTTGGTGCAGTACCTTATTGATGCATACCCACCCGACTTGCCACACTACGACCCTCTGTGAAGCTGATCTCTCGTTATATGCTCAGCTACTACTAGCAGTCAGAATTCATGTGTTCTCTGTGTCAGCCGTACATCAGTATAATATGCCTAGTTGTTCATATGGCTCTACACATGCGGTGGTATTGCACAAATAGTCTCCATAAATATCTGGCCCACCAACGGGGCCAACATGGATGCAGTGTACATCAGGCTTGTAAGTGGCCATCACGTGGTGTAACCATTTACACTGCTTGCACTCGCCTTGGAAGGATGACTCTGCGCATGACTGGGAGGGCAGCTTCTGCATGTAGGACAAGCAATCTGCAACACTTTCGTACTGAGTGTTGTTGCCCACACAGGACTGCTGAATGATCCGGCAGGTGTCTATGTCACTTGGAATTCCAGCTGAAAGCCAGAAGACAAACTCTGGATCAAAGGTGACCTCCTGCATAGGCATGTAAAAACTGTCTTTGCTGCTGATGAGCCTTGCAGATCCACATTATGTGCAATGCCAAGCATCCGTGCGCATATGAACAGCATAATGGTTACTGTTGTTTGCAAGCTGATCAGTGACTGCTGATCCAGGAACACGGGTTGCATTGCTTGTTGACAGACTACAGCATCAGTTACAGTCGCACGCCTAAACAACATCATATTGCAGTATGCCAGAATTTGCACTTGGCATGTATGCAGGCACATGAGAAAGCTGTGAGAACGACAAATGCACTTACCGCATATTGTATCTGGGCACTACAGGCGGCAAAGCTTGTGTTGAAAGTGGTTGGCTTGTCTGTGACGTTGACTTCGTTTGCGGTTCCTCGAAAGAACGTTCCAGTTACCAGAACAGTGGCCTGAAGCAAGGATCAAATATAAACGCTAAGACTGCAGCAAACATTGTGCACAAGGTTCTGCATGCACGTGCACGGTTGTGAGCAAGCTTGAGAGTCTACGGCTAGCCCACATACGTGGTACCTGAATCCAGCCTTCGGCAACGACGAGGTCATCGGGATTGATGGTGTATGATGTAGCTTGGAATGTTCCGTTGGTGAAGTTCCCGTCGACGACCAAGGCATACTCGGCGATACTTTCCACTCCGGAGTAGGAGCCAGTTTCTGGAACGTATAATACCGCCTCCGGCGCAAATGCCTCGTATACAGCTGCAATGAAGTCTGCGGTATCAAGGTTTCCGGCAGGTGCTTCGATAAACGCTTCAAGCACTTCAAGGCGCTCCGAAGTTATGTTTGGGCAGGCTGCGCGGGTGCCGCGTAGACCGATCATCAATACTACACATACTGCAACTTGAGTTGAGGCCTTCATACTGCTCCTGTAGGACTTTTGTTTGAGGCATGGCTGCCTAGGTTCGCGGTGTGAGCGCCGTCTTGCTGCTTCGTACGATTGTTTCGTCCAGCTTCCATGGTGACTGATACTTCAGATGGTGACTCTGAAGTTACTAATACTAGATTTACTAACCAGGCAAATATATATATTGGTGACCACTGAACTTCTCATATGTATTGCTTACAACAGAGTTGGGCTAGTCACAAGATATGCATTGCATTCTATATTCACAGCCCAGCATTAGACTCCCTTCAATGCTTTTGGAACAGAACTGGGTTAGCCCAACACGCTTCAACCAATCATAGTGTCTGTTCTCAGCTTGGTGCAGATAATGACTCAATTGTGGCAAAAGTATCGTAATGTGACAGGTGGTGATGGTGGAGCCAGTGATTGCTGCAGATGGGCACACCTATGAGAGGGCGACCATTCAGCACTGGCTGCAAGGCAGCAGCCTGTCCCCAGTCACTAGGGACAAGCTCCCCCACACCCGACTTGTCCCCAGTGTTTTGGTCAAGTCTGCTCTTGACCAACATGCACACCTTTCAAACCGAATTTGAAGACCAGCTGCTTTAAAAGCAGGTGCTTTCAGCCAATCAAGCTTGCTACTCTTCAGCGCTGGCCATGTGGAAGACAAACGGCATTGATCACAAATGTAACAGCTATGTCGAGCAGGGCTGAGTGCATTGCCCCTTATGGAACAGAGATTTTGTCTGGCTGCAACCTCTCAGGTCCCTTTTGCGTCACAGGGTGCAGACCAGTGGATGGTGTCCATGGTCCCTCAGATATGCTCTGCCTGAGCACATTGCAACTGTCATGACAGTACAAAGCACCCAGGCTGAACAACCTGACTGATGATATGCCTTTCTTCACAGGCATGTGCGTATTCATACAGCTGGCGTGGCCCACAGTGGAAGAGTGCTTGCCCTTTGCTCTCAATTCCAAGGGACAGGCTGTGGTCAGCCCGCTGCACTTTGTTGTCTGCAACCTATGGCAAAGACTGCCAAAGGACTAGTCAATGTGGTCGTGTTCTATACAAGCAGCATTGCATGTTGTGAATGGAAACAATGAAAGGATGAATGATGACGAATCCGCATTGCGCAGAGCTTCCATGCGCATGCCGTACCTGCTTCAGTGCACCGGAACTCTGATTGTACTTTTGCGCTCTTTGCCCAGCTATACCAACGGCCTGAGCTGCAGAGCGTCCGAGTTGTGCGCTGCAAGCAGTCGTCACGCTGACGGAAGAAGCTTGCGACAGACCTGCAGGACTGTGCATTGTTTGCTGGTCAAGAAGCGCAGCTGTCCGTCGCCGTCGATCTAGAACACTCGGCATATCACAGAATGCGCACTTGAGACGCATGTGATATCGCTTCGACAGCGACGATTCTATGATACCTTGACTGCTGTGATCAACCTTGAGTGATTTACTGTGACAAAAATCACTCAAGGCTTGTTGAGCAGCTCGCAGCATGAATGTGCTCCAAGAGGCTTCCAACGTGCTGGACCAGCTGTTAGCAGATGTCCGAAGCAAATTTGCTGACAGTCAACACCAGCAAGGTGTGCTAGACGCCTTCAGAGCCTTCTCCTCAGCTGTAGACTGGCAGGTGCTTCATCGCTTTGATTCGTGTACTATACAACAATGCCATGCCTGAGTCTTTGCAGCCACTCAAGCATCACTTTGCCATGCAGGAATCCTGGCTTATTGCTGTCCTCAGCATACAGACACTGCTATTTTGCTCAGTGTTGGTGTTCCGGAAAAACATTTCATATTTGACGGGCGTCTTTGTTGTTGCCAGTAAGTGGTGAAGCCATGTTTCCTAACACAACCTGCATGACCTCGCCGACTGTCTATACCTTGCCTGCAGTGCTACTGGTTTACACATCAGAAAGGCTGAACAGAGTCTTGGGCCAACACTGGCGGAGCTTTGCTGGGCAACCATACTTTGATAAAAATGGCATCTTTATCAGCGCAGTTCTGTCAGCTCCATTAACACTGGACATGCTTGTGATCTTGGTAGGTTATTTTTTCAAGTCGAAGTATAATTAGCACAAACACATTCAGCTCATGGTTGCTTGCTTGCTCCCTGACATGGGGTGGTGACATTGTCAGTGTCTGAGGTGTGCTGGCCCGCAGGTCTGCTATCTGCTCAGTCTGAGTAGAATGCTGGTAGCAATGAAAAGGCAGGAGCTCAGGCACAAAGCCAGGCAGACAGCAAATCAGCAACCAGCACAAGAAACTAAGAAGACCTCCTGAACATCTACACTACCAGCCATTCCTTATTTCAACAGCTTGTCTGTGCTGCAAGTCTACACTAGATGCAAAGGACATACTTGCATGGTATTAGTCCACATGAAACTAACAGAACTTTTGAGTAATGCCTCGATATGATGTGAAACCTTGATTGGACTGTGCTGCAAAGCCTAATAACCAGCCTGAACATTGCAAGGTCCTCCCTGCCATAGCTAGACCAAGGTCATTGACGTTGGGACTGTTGTTACAGCTCTTGCCAGTGCTTTGTTCATTATGTTGATCTGGTGGGCTACGGAAGCTATGCTATGCCGATGCTGCAGCTAATTGCTGAACTTTACTCACAAAGTCTGTCTTTTCCAGGCAATCCCTAGTATCAACCCCTCGGTCCTTCAGGAGCTGCTTCAGGTCACTGATTTTCATCCGACTGTAATCTGTCTTGAGATCTGGCTTGACCACTGCAGCCATAAAGAAGGCGTGAGCATCACATCACCTACCGTGCTGCGCACAAGTCAAGCTCAAATTGCATTACAAAACATGCATTTCTCTGCATTGGCAACAGAGAGAATCATGCACAACAGCCAGCCATGTGATAGTGGCAGCAATAGCCAGAAAATTTTTGTTAGTGGTATGAATCCGATGACCAATAGCCAGAAAGTTTGAGATGTAAGCAGGAGGACTTACTGGAATTGCATTTTCGACCGCCTGAAAACTTTTCAAGGAAGCCGGTGATGGGACCTGACTTGAATTCGCCTTCATATTGCTGTACATTTGACTCATCACCATTACATATGGCTAACAACAACGGATAACTGCAGCATAGCCCACAAACAAGTCTCACTGAAGATGCATAGACATCAAGATTGTTGCATGGGTGCAAGCAGTATGTCACACTATGCTCCACAATTACACGTGGATGATGACATGCACACAAATGGTCACACTTTATACGTCACCAACAGCGCTGCACATTACTGCTGTGCCCACTCATGTTTGCCACACATATCTGCCTGGCCAGCCTGATGCAGTGCAAGTACCCTACCGGCTGCATATGCATCACAAGTAGCGCAAGATGTGCTCAAAAAGCAACTTTGTGTGCTCCTGTATCCTCACCTGTCTACTTTGAATCGATCAGAAAGCTCCTTGTTGGACCCCCTTGCCTCACCAAAAGCAATCTTGCCAGCATACTGCCCAGACAAGCTCTTGTACAGCGCTGCTGTGTCACTCTTGGCAGTCAACAGCAACACACACAGGCTCCATGATGCAGAGTCCTTGCCGGATTTGCTGCTGCTACTGCTGCTGCACCGTCGCAAGAAGTCTGACAGCTGAGCTGGCTTGTTGACTGTGATCACCTTGTTGGGGATGAGACTGAGTCCCCAGTTCTTGAGGGCTGATGCAGACCTGTCCCCTTGGTAGTCATGCAGCTTGCCATTGACCACAGATTTGATGGTTGGATAGCCTTGAACCCTGCACCGTCAGCACTCTCCCACATAATGACATCATTGCTGTCAGTGCTTGCTGAATGACTTATGAGTCACAGATGAGTGTGCTTGTTTCAGCACTGCAATTCACTGCAATGCGGGTCATAAAAGAATGTGATAAATGTGACAGCAGAAGGACGGTAGAACCTGCTGCTACAGCTGACTAGGCAAAATGCTATTTGCATGTACTTCCTGAAGGCAGTGTTTTGCATGCAACACTGCATGAAATTGCACCAGTAGCATTAAAGTACCACACACCAAAATTATGCATGCGATACGATGTGTGCAGAATCAGCAACAGATGCTGAATGCATGTACCCATGTTTGCCGCATAGCTGTTTGTCCTCTTCACAATTGACAGCAGCAACTTTGACGATGCCCTTGAGTGACTCAGCCACTTTGGACCACTTGGGAGCCAGCTGTTTGCAGTGCCCACACCTGCAGACATGACAAGCCAGTACCGCCTACATGTTACAGAATTACACTGCATGAATCGAGCCTTGAGCAGATTGAGCAACACAGTCTGGAATCACTAGAGCAGCTGCTTTGGATGGCGCAGACAGACCTGCTTGAGATGCTTGCAGTCATCAGACAGAGCTGCAGTGCGCCAGTGCAATATCATGTCCACAAACCTGGCTTCTGAACAGTGGAAGAGACAGGCCAGACTGATAGGAAGCTGCAGTACACCAACGCCAATGCAAACTTTGCAGACCACGGCTTTCGACAACAAATAGAAACAAGCCAGACTGAAGAGGAGCTGAAACTTTGAGATTGACATTCAGCATGAGATGCATGCAGGAGACCAATAGAAACCAGCTGTCACGCCAGCTTCCAACCCAGAAGACTGTCCACGTGATAGAAATCAGGTAGATGCATGTGTTGAAAGTCTCACCAAGGTGCATAGAACTCCACCAGATATACAGACTGGTCTTTTGAGCCAGGGAAGTTGGTGGAAGTCAAGGGCAGCACATGTGCATTACCATCATACAGACCGCCACCAGCCTGCATGATGACAGAATGAGGCAGTGAACATCACTCTAGCAGCCCAGACAATATCTACATAGCCATTGTGACGCTGCAATCAGCATGATGGAGACCATCTCTACCATTTCTCTAAAAGTGTGAGATCAGGCTTTTTGACATTTGTTGAAGAAAAGCCCGAGCGTAAAGTACATTGGTGTTCCCTGTGGGGATAGGTTTAGGTTTAGGTAAAAGCCATATGTCTCAAAAGCCATATGTCTCCCAAGCCAAGAGTAGCTGTTGAAGATATCTAGTGCTTGTCTTGTATAGATGGCAGCATAGCCATCGCAATATGCTCCGTGTGGTTGACAGTATGCCATGTGCATAGGATGCAACTGCAATTGTGCAGGATAAGCAACATGTCAATGGTCACCAGCGCGAAAGCACAGCAAGGGCTCTGAGCTAAACTGCTTGCTTCACCATGCAAGTTGAGCATACTTTTGGCTGTTGTGACATGTCTGCAGCAATTTGAAGTATAAGTAGAAGTACTGCTGACCTAAGCAGAGGCATTGTTAGGATCACTGGCTGTATAACAGCGGCAATCCTGCTGGGCAAGACAAGTTTGAGCGTCAAGCTACAGGACAGGGAACCTGCTGATATGCCAGCCTCACCTGCTGCTGCTGCTGGCCTCTCTTGCCACGCTGACCCCGGCCTCCTTCATCCCCTGGCATACCCCCACCCATTCCTCCAGGCATTCCCCCACCCATACCTCCAGGCATTCCCCCACCCATGCCGCCCATGCCCCCCATGGCTGCAGGGTTATAGAACATCTGTCACAAATTGATGTAACAAATGCACAGCAAGATACGTGGGCTTAACCCAGGACAAGATGAGGTGCAGCTGTGTGCAGTCAAGTGTGCCAGCGACACTTCAGCTTGCAGCATGACAACGGCTGTCAGATCAGTGGTGATGCTTGCAGGTGTGCACAAACTTGCATGATCTGCCTGAGATGGATAAGGAAATTGCATGGAGCCATGTGCTGAGTTGGTACCGTGGTAGAGAAGCACATCATGATGCCAGAGGCATGCTCAGCACAGGCCTGCGTGTTGCATGGCAAGTGCACATACCTCCCATCAGAAGGTCTTCAATGCCCCCACCGCCCATGCCTCCGCCACCCATGTTCACCTTGAACTTCTGCTGCCCGCCGCCGCCGCCGCCCATGCCTCCCATGCCACCGCCACCAAAAAAGGTGTTGAACATTTCAAAGGGATCACCTGAGCTCTGCAGACACACTTGTTGGGTTACAGTCTTTTGCCTGCTCAATTCCAATCTAAACTGCACAACAGAACATGAGACATAATGTTGAACGTACATGAAGTGGTGAGAGCAGACTGCAATTGGTGAGGTACAGTGTACAGCTTGTTGCGGTAGCTGCCTCATTTGAGGCCTGTGTAGAAGTATAGACCAACCTGGAATCTGAACCCTCCACCAGGAAAGCCCCCTCCAGGCCCACCTGGACCCCCATCTGGTCCAGTTGGACGTAATCCCTCTTCACCATACTGATCAGGCACAGCACTATGTTAGCAGGTCCAGACAAAGAGCTGCACATATTCACAAAAACCAAGTAACTTGAATCTTGCACAGCATCATCATTTACCTGGTCATACAGCTTGCGCTTCTCATCATCAGCAAGGACTTCGTAGGCTGATGCAATCTGCACACATGGCAGAGTCTTGACTTCGAAAAAGCCCTCAGAGGCATAGGTGGAGGTGTACAGTGGCCTGTGGCCTCAGCCCACCTCTCGGAACTTTTTTTCGGCCTTCTCGACATTGTCCGGATTTCGATCAGGATGCCATTTCCTGCAGCAGCGCAATTGCGTGTGAGGGCTCAGCCGAGGTTCGCAACAGCGCGAGAACGTCAGCTTGAACGGAGCAGGCAGGTGCAGTTCTCAAACGTACATCGCCTGTTTTCTGTACGCTTTCTTGATTGTTGGCTCGTCCGCATCATGTGCAACCCCCAAAAGATCATAATATTTGCTCTCGCGAACGGACGTGACGCAGGACAGATTCAAAACGACAAGTAAGACGCTGAACGCAAACTTGATCGACCGAAAAGTGCGCATTTGCATCGAAGCAGTGATGTGCGCAACGCTAGAACGTCTATCGTATTTCAATGGTTCGACAGCTGAATCGTCAGGACATTCGCGACATTGCAACTCTTGCAAGTTGCGTCTTCAAAAAGCTGTTTGCTGCTGCGTGATTGGCTTGTGACCCCCACGTGACATCAACGAGACGAACCACAGGTTCTATCTGTGCGTCCGTGTGGTGCCGCAGTGTTGAAAGCAAAAAAGGTTCTGTCCAGAGCGCAGCCTTCTAAGTGCCTGTAGTCACCGTGCGGAAGTGTTGAAAAATTGCGCAAGTTTGGCAGGCTACCTTACCGTGCCACGATACCGTCGGTGCTCGGAGTCCTTGCGCACCCCGAGAAATCGATTTGGTACAGGGTGTCGCGCACCCTTTCGCGCCGGACTTTGTGAGTGAATCTCCGATCGCGCAGCGCCGTGAAATCAATTACAGCGCATGAATTCGGAGAAAAAGGGTTTCAAACCAGCGGTGCACTGGGACGTGACGGTGCAGCCATACTTCAAGGCAGCTTTTGGCGCATCTGGCCTTGACAAGCTGTCTGAGGCTCTTTGTCGGCCACCTTTGATCAACAGCTTCCGCCTAAACCTTGATCAAATTACCCGAGAAGTTTGTACACCGCTCTGCAGTCGCGCTGCAAGCTTGTTGCAGATTTGTTCTAATCATTGTTACGAAATGCTGCACACCCTTGCAGATCGCGCTGAGCCGCCTGAGCGAAGCTCTAGACGGCACCGAGCACGCACATGCCAACCGATGGTCAGGTCACCCAGCTGTGCCTGACATCATCTCACAAAAAGGCACAGGGCCTCATGTAGTGGACTATGAAAATACTGTAGGCAAGCACCTATTGCGTGTCACACCCCTATACACATGCATTGGCACTCAAAGGCCTGCCATGCAGCTGCTGCTGTTGCCTTTGTCTGTGATCAAGCCGCACATGTGCACGTCGCTTGGCACATCTGTGACATGTAGCAATGATCCATGCACAGCTTTGCCGTGCAGGACAAGAGGTCGTCATCAGCAGAAGAGCTGCAGAAGCAGTCTTACGTGGGGCCCATGTATTTGTCCCAGGTGCACCTACCAACCCAGTCTCACTACTTGTCTGGCACAAAAGTCTTTCTGCCTGTCATGTGGTCATTACAAATGTTGACACACTCAAGAAAATTGCTTGTGGCAATTCAGGTACATCCATTGCCACTCTAACAAAAAA
>JAABUO010009871.1_pt1 | contig 10636 bp, 13 predicted proteins | sample 5559291 | NCBI WGS metagenome assembly JAABUO01 (sample SAMN10711878, study PRJNA513372) | rock metagenome | isolation source: Antarctica rocks | place: Antarctica: Victoria Land, Finger Mt sud
ACCATGACAATTGTGAGGCCCATGTTGGCCCATGTGGGTCCATGTGGGACCATGACAATCGTGAGGCCCATGTTGGCCCATGTGGGTCCATGTGGGACCATGACAATCGTGAGGCCCATGTTGGCCCATGTGGGTCCATGTGGGACCATGACAATTGTGAGGCTCATGACAGGTCCATCAGGACTATCAGCACAGCCGCAAAGTATAAGCTGGCTGACAGACGCAATGGCAACAATAGGGCTCAATGCTCCTGAGTATGTTAGCCTTCTCTTATGTAAAGCTTTACAAACGCCTCCAGGGCCTTGTAAGTTCAGAAACATGCAAATGTTGCATGTTGAAGCAGCAGCGGCAGCTTTCAAGACCTCTAAATGCTTCTACATAAGTGCATGTTGCATGCAGGGCAACAGAGGAAACACAGTGTATGCCCCTCTCCTGCTTTCGCCTGCACTATAGAGATGAGGGCATCATGCGTCATATCTTACACACACCACGCACCTGCCGCAATCACTGCACAACCAAACTTTGGGCTGCTCCAGGTGTGGAAGACACCGGCCAAGCAAGCACGCCAACTCAGCAGCAGCCAAGCACTGTTGGTGGCAGCATGACATCAGGGGAGGGTACAAGCTTGCAATCCAGTCCTAGCCTGGTGCCGCCAGCAAGGCTGGGTGGTGCCTTGCACAGGCAGAGGCTGGTGTCAAGTCAGCCAGAAGGGTCTGAGGAGTCGGGATCCGTCAGCAGCAACAGTAGTCATCTTGTGCCTGCCAGATTCCAAGCAGGTCTAGCACAGCACCAACTGGCATGCAATCTCCAAGTGTGGGTGTTTGCACGCGTGCATCTGGGTCAGACTATGATGAGACCTTTCGTTACAGCAGCAAGCGCTCTTGAGACCTTGCAGCAAAGGCAGCTGGACTTGCTGAGCGTGCCATGCAGGCCATAGTTTTTGTTCCCAGCAATAATCATAGCTGCTTTTGTGTACTCTCTTCACTTTCTCTTCACTTCCTCGCGCTCCTTCTGTTCATGACTGCAGCAAAGCCACTGGCAATCACTGCTTTGCAGTTCGGCACCTTGTGTTCAGGTAATCAAGAGGGTGTGAGCCGGTCAGAGTGGTACAGCTACAACCCCATGCTCTCTGTGACCACTCTGGGTACATCAGGCAGTGACAGAGGTTCTACCCTAGGCGGAGTTGATCAATCCTGCCAGGACTTTGTCCTTATGGCAAGCCCTATCAGAGGTGACACTTTGCTTTCACTGCTGTCTCCTGTACTTCTTCCATCTATGCTGCTTCTTCACCCTTGAAGTGACAGATTGATGAAAGAGAGCTTAGTCCTTGTGTCCCAGCCTGACTGGCAGCCAGAGCTGGGCCTGCACATGGTACCTCTTGCTGCTGTCGCACAGCAAGCTGTCAGTTAAGTTCACGCACAATACACTGGATGATGGGGCAGGCAATGTGCTTATGCCTGCCTCAAGACGACATCCTTTGCTCTCATACTTTCGTTTGTATTGCGTGCTATAGTGACACCATTTGATAGAGTTCTGTTCATGCGCAACAGCTTTTCCCCGTCACATTCCTCATCCTTAGTATGACATCAGTGGCGTCCAGAAAAAGCATTTAGCATCAGCATGTTGTGGTCTGCCACAGGCGCATGGACAGTGTCTGGGACTCCAACAAAGTTGACTCAGAGCTCGTTGAGGCTGAGTCACAGCCCCTACACCCAGCCACACCCTTCAGGCCTACCCAGATCGCCCTTCCAAGCAAGAACCATGCCAAGATTGTCTGCTGTGCCTGGAAACCCTAGCAGCCCTGGTCCATCAGGCCACCCAGGATCTGGCACTGACACCGGGGCTGCTGCTGACAGTGGCAGTCAAGCAGGCAATGTAGAAGAAGAAGAAGGTGTGCCCATTGCTCTGTCCTATGGCGGCTTGCATGGGTCTATGGCCACTGTCGATGATGAGATATGCTGCACATCTCACAGCCTGTGGCTAGTTTTTTTTGTTGATTTAGTCGTGATTGGCCTATTGTACATGGCATACCCCAATAAATGCCAGCATAAAGGTACATTCTTGCCAAGGCTAAGGCCCTATCCCATGAGGGGGCATTGGCTCTTGTGAGCCTGTGGCTAGTCTCCATTTTGAAATGTGCTCATGGCTTGTTGCACAACAAAGAGCAGAGCAGGACACCGCAAGCAAAATTGAGTTGTCAGACTGGCCAGTAGGGCTGTCATGTACGGTGCAAGTAGAATACACTGCATGTTGTGTTTGCGCCTGATACCTGAGCTGACACTTGTGATTTCAAACGCATCTATGTAGTTTGTGGTGACCAGCAGCCATTTCACACATTGCTTGGACATGCCAGTGTCAGGCATTTGCCCCTTGTCAATGAAAGTTTATTCCACATCTCAAGCACAACACATGCATTCCCAAAATGTATGCCAGAAGCATCACTTGCAAATGCCATGCTGTCAGACAATTGCCCCTGAATGTCTTGATGTTGCTTTGAAACGTCATCACAAATGCATAAACAAAAAGCGTGCTGGAACTTTCAGTTTGCCACGTCATAGACAGTATCTTGCTGGCTACAGGCTCAGGATTTGCAACAACTGCTCTGGGGACCATCCGAGAAAGCAGCTGCTTCTGGGGATCTACCACACACCCCCAGTTCGCCACCTCAGAAGCTGCCCCAGAAGCCGACTCGGCCATGATGACAACAGTTGGACCCCATGTGACAGCACATATGCTGCATTTAGCTGACGCTGGTCCTAGTCAGCATGACAGCCGCTTGCCAGCAAAGGAGGTGTCACTGCAGTCGCCATCTGACACCCACTCAGAGCTCGCTGAGAGTGTTGAGCTTGAGTTGGATCTTGAGAGGCATGACTCAAGCTCTGCTTCATCCGTCAGATCAGAAAGTGTGCCAGAGGCTGAGATCAATACTGAACCAACCCTGGCTGCCCACTCAACAGGTCAGAATGTGCATAGATGTGCATAGACAGCATACAGCCATTCACACCTGTTTGATGACCTGAAGCAGATTTTTGACATTGCAATCACAAAATATACCAAAGCAGAATTTGCAGCATGCATGACAAGTGCAGGCCAGTTGTCAGGTCCTCAGGGCTAAACCCTAAACCCTAACACACAGGGCTTTGATCAGCATCAGGGTCTGGATGCCAATGTTGCTTACTCACTGAAACCGCCTCACAGGACAAAGCCCTGAGAAGCTGCTGCTCAGTCACCCCCTTCAAGCAAACTCCAGTGAGTCAGATGATGCCCACTCAGCTGCCTACCTCACTTCTTCTGAGCCCTCCCCCACTGGACAGACACCCTCCAATGGGCAGCTCTCCCCATCAAACGGGCAACCTCCCCTGCCAGAAATGCCTTACAGTGGGCACAGTTCTCACCCTCTCACAGTGAAGGAGGCAGCCAAACTTGACTCAGAGGAAATGTCTATCCCTGAAGCCTTGTGGGTAAACGCTGGATCTCCTGACAGCAGAGTCCACCTGGTGGGGTCAACCACGCAGCAAAGTGGTGAAGAGCAAGAGCACCAGTCAAAAGGGGCAGCGCCTGTGCATCCAATACCTACTGCCAAGGATGCCAATCATCACCTGCGCACACTAACATCATCAGAAGGCGCTGATGGGCAACAGACTGGTGCTCAGCCAGCTGGCACTGCAGGCTTTACCAGCAGCAGAGAAGGTGGTGACGTCACGGAGGACGCCTCCGCCAGCTTAGCTGCATGGGCAGACACCTGCTGGGAGGCAACGCCCCTGCAGCCTGAGTATGACCCACAGCGCTATCAGACCCAAACCTTACCTGAGGAGGCCTCTGATCATGCCTTGCTCAGTGCTCAGGCACCCAGTGCTCAGGCACTCAGTGCTCATCCTCAGCTGCTGGGCAACTCACCTCGACAGGCTGCTATATCCAAACTCAGGTCTCTGAGTGTGAAGCAGTTGCAGAGTGCCAAACCAGCTGTCAAAGGGCATAGTGTGCTGACACATGCAAGCAGCAGTGCTCAGCATGCACAGCAGGCACAGCATTTGAGTAGCTTTGGAGAGGTGTCTCAGAAAGACGCTGTCTCACCTGTTGATGTGAATGAAGCTCATCAGACGAGCATGACAGCTGAAGGTCAGCACTCATTGCGACAGGTCAGTGCTTCAGACAATCACCAGCAAGAGGCAGCTTCATCACACACAGCACAGATAGACCAAGAGCCAGCACACATGCACGTGAGCGCCATCCCCTTTCCACTCAGCGCTTCATGCAACGCTCCCGCTGTCATGATGTCGCCACGCAGAAGCACCAGCGTGGCTAAGCTTTGTGCACACAGCTTAGCCAAGCACCTGCAAGACCACTGTCATGCCTCTTTCAGGAGCCTGGCATCAACAGCAGAGCCTGTGTGTGCTGCTGCAGCACTGCAACAGCAGTTGAAAGACACTGATACACAGACAGAGGCTTGCGCTCAGGCGTCTGTTCCATCACAGGCGAGGCAAAGCATTGTAGTAGCTCAGGGGACAGACACTCACACTCACAGGCAACAAGTAGAAGGGGAGCTGCTGGACACAGCTGACATTGACCTGACGCTACTCTCGGAGCAGGATAGCACAGCATCAGAACCAGGGCCAGGGCCTTACCAAACAGAGCTTGTGCCCCTGACACGCTCTGCAGAAGGGCTGTTGCACAGTGAGAGCGTTGCCAGGAGCGCTGGGGTGATGACTACACCTGGCCTGGACAGAGCGCACAGCAAGTCCGAAGGCTGCAGTCCAGTCAGCATGAGTGGGAGTTGTGAACCCATGCATCTGCACGACGCAGACCTGCATGGCTTAAGTTTTCACAGATCTGCTTCCTCAGCTGGATCTGATGACCGTGTCTGTCCAGCACAGCATGAGGGCAGTGATGACGTAGTGACAGTGTGCATCAGCTCAACAGGTGCCCACGCAACAGTCAGCCTGGAAGTCCTGAGTAAAAACAGCACAGACTCACATGCCAGTCCAGCTCGTGATCGCAAACTGATTGCAGCCCAAGAGACACATTACATGATTGCTGACCTAGCACCTGTCACTGAGGTTGTGGCACCTGTCCATGCTGTGTGTGACATGCACCACCCAAGCGTGTCCAATCACATGGGTTGTGGTCCAGTCAGCTGTGCAACCGCTGAAGAAGATACCAGGGAGGCGGCACCAGCTATAGAACTCTGCTTAGCCTCAGATGCTGCCCAGCAAAGTGCTCCTGCTCAGTTGCCTACAGAACCTTCTGGCACCACACATGATCAGGCTGCTCTGCAGCAGCCACTTGAAGTGGAGCCAACAGGCAGGCAGCCCCTACAGGCTGCACCATGTGCTGACCCTCTTCTGGCTCAAAGTGGCGGCTATGGCAAGGGGCATCCTCTGGAGGCGAATCCCTGCAGCCCCAGCAGAAGTGGCAGCCAGGGTGAAGGGACTGTTCTCGACAGCGCTGGCCGTCAATGCAGCCCTAGGCAAAGCTTGTTTGGCAGACTCGAGGGTGGCTTGAGAAGTCTGCTAGGAAGGGCACCAAAGCAGGTGAGATCAGAGACAAAGCGCCCGGCCTGACTAGCTTTTTTGATGGCATCATGTTGTGCCCAAGCTTGCCAAGACCAGAATGTGTGACTCTTGCCTTGCTGCAGGGGAGTGTCACGTCTGAGCATGCCTTGAGAGGTGCGCAGCATGGTCGGTCAATGTCAGGTGCAGTCCAGCAGAGCCCCCTGCATGCTCAACAGGCAGGTGCTCAGCAACATGGCACTGCCAGCCAGCCCCTGGAAACAGAGCAGCAAGTTGCCCTGCACCAGCATGCTGCAGCTGGCAACCAGCCAAGCAAGGTTGCCAGTCAGCAACCTGGCACTGCCCATCAGCGGCCTAGCGCTGCCCATCAGCAAGCTGCCAGTCAGCAGCCTGTTGGTGGCAGCAGCAGTCAGCAACCTGCTACTCAGCAGCCTGAAAGCGCAGATGCCAACCAGTATACTGCTTCTGGGGTGGCCCATGGAGTGCCCAATGCTGCTGGAAAGCCTGTGCCCAGAGCTAAGCATTATGCCCTTGCACGCCTGAAGAACATCAATAACATGCGTCAGCTGACGTCTTTGTCTACTACAGGCTTGCAGAAGCTCAGGTGGGAAAGCCCTTTCAACGTAGCCCAGTTGCACTCATGTGATAGAGCTTGTGTGCAATGGAATGTTGTCCTTGTTTGTTGCAAGCCCTGTTTGTCATCATGGGCCATACATCTGCTTGAGTGCAGGCTCAATACAAGCATTGCTCTGCTGATTGTGACTAACATGGCAAGTCTGCTGAGTCAAACTTGAATTGCAGTGTGTCTACAGCATGCCATCTCCTGCCGTGTGCTTAAACCATTCATTCACTTCTGAGTCTTCTGCAACATGCAGCAGTCAAATGCCCAACCTCTGCCATGCCTGTGTCAGTTTCTGAGCTCAACAAGTCTTCAATTGCATGTGGGATATCAACTACGTGACACAGTTGATGTTCATGACAATTCAGCGTCAGCATCGTGTGCAGGACACGCAATGGCACTCACATGCAAGGACTGTCCCAGTCAGTGTCCCCCCAGTCCCATGACCCCACCCCCCCAAAGCCCCCTTCAGGCTCTGCCATGCATGCGTACAATAATCCAGCCTTCTGTCCAGCTTTCATCAGCCGGATCCCCAAGCCAGCCCCCTTGCATCCCCCACGCAATCCTGGGGACCCAAAGCAGATCTCAGTGCATTCCAAGCGCAACCCCAAGAGTCCCAGGCTTCCCCTGGAGCAATCCCAGCACAATCCCCAGGACCCCAAACAGCCTGCTGGCCCCCCCAAGCCCGCTACCAGGGGCTCTGTGCATCCCCTTGAAGAGCTCCCCAGTACTAGTCAGATGCAGCCTGCTGTGCCTGCTATGCCTGCTGGGTTTGAAATGATATTCAAACCACACAGGCTTGGTGCTACTCAGCACGCAGGCGAGGAAGGTAGCGACAGGTCGCAGCAAGCAGCAGCTGAGCGTCTGCCTGATGACCAGCAACGTGATGAGTCATCTTCTCATCTGTTCCATCAGCCTGGCCATGAAGTTGTATCAGTCGTGTATGAAGACGCAGCGCCATCTAGTCATCAACAGGAGCACGCTGTTGGGGTCTCACATACTGGTGAAGATGGCTTGCACGCTTTGCATGCTGGGCCAGGTGCTTTCAGGCATGCGAGGGTTGTTCAGCAACAGGGAGGAGTAGATGATTGGGATGAGTCCAGCTTTGGGGACATGTGCCGGAGGCTGGTTGCTGTCACAGAGGTATTGCAAGTTGCTGATGCTGCTTCTTGGGCATCTGCACTTTGTCACTTTTCTCTTGACAGGTTTCTTCTTGTTCTTCTTCGTTTGAGTTCTCACTTCTGCAAGGGCGTCAAATACAGACACTTCTGCTCTGCTGGTGACGGCCTTCCACCTGAGCTTCTGATCACTTTACAGAGTGGATCAGCATGCTGCATACCACACTTCTGCACTCTTTCCTCTTTTCTTCTCCCTGCACAATGCAGGAGCCACTTTACTTTGACCATTTTTGGGTGTCTGCATATGACGCCCCGCACACGACAGAAAGCCAATTGGCATGATCAGGTGTTCTGTCATGTGGCACTCTTGCCTGCCACTTGGCTTCCTAGATGGTCAGGCACATGCAAGCATGCAAGGCCTTGAGGCATGCCAATTATTGATTACAAAAGCTACCACTTGCCTGGTTGCAGGGAGCACGCATCCGGCACCGCATGCGCCAGCCAGCTTGCCAAGGGCTGTGCAGTGAGATTCTGGAGATGGACCAGATGGTGCTTGCCCTGGGTGACACACACATACACACACCAGCAGATGCAGGGCTGCAGCGTCAACTGAAGCAGCATCTCAGGGTGCGCAGGTGGGCGCCCCCCCCCTCTGCCACACTATGTGTGCTTTTTCCTTTCTTGGGCTTTTCGGATTAACACATGATGACAGGAGCGCGCCTGTCAGCCAGAGCCCTGTGTGAATCAGTACACGGCAGCTCACACTTGTTCTGGCGCTGCAAGCCCGTCATACAGGAACGTCAGACATGGCTGGGGTGCTAGGTGCAGTACGCACTAGGTGATTGGGTGTAAGGGGCCCTTTGGGGCCAGTCCTCTTGTTTTACAGCTAGGATTGGTCCTTGGGCTCAGTCCTGATGTTGTATAGTCCAGACTGAGTCAGGGCATGTGAGCATAGAACAGCACGCAAGCATAGGAGCTAGCATGAGGCAACAGCTCCGCACATCTGCTCTTGGAATTCATGCATCAGCAGAAATCAACAGCTCATTGATGTTCCGTATCACGGCCCAGCACAACACAGCATGTGCACATGCAATATACATAACTTCATTGCTACACTATCCACTACTGCATGACTTTTACCCACAGACAGATTATATGTGCATGTCTACATTCTGCATCTACCATATGTGTAATGTTTGACCCTAAATAAAGCCCTATCATATTGTACCATCTGTTGCTATGTCTCAGCAGTCCAGCCTGCCAAGACTCTCTGCATGTGTAGGGTTTAGGGCTCACTTAGGGCCCACACCCTAAACCCTGTGTGGTGTGTCACAGCCTACTGACACATGCCAACCTGGTTGCAGGATTCAGCTAGGTGAGCTGCTAGCCTCTGCCCTTCCTGTGCCTGACTCGCTTCCCATCACCAAGCCCTTACTCCCTTCACACACCTCCCTTTCTCCTCCCCCTTCAGGCCCTGCAGGCTTGCCTGCAAACTCCCCATTGCCCCCACAGAACCACAAGTCCAGGGCCGCTGAAAATGCCTTGGATCATGGAAAGCCTCCTGCCACAGCCCCTGCATCTGTGCTGGCTCATGATGCTGCTGCAATTGGCTCAGAGGGGCCGTCCGAGACAGCCCTGCAGGACGTAGAGCCCTCATGCAGTCACAGACTTGGGGAAGAAGCTGCATGGGCTCCAGGAGGAGCTTTGAAAGGAGTTGCGCCTGCTGCTTACTCAACCCTCCAAGCAGTAAGCTTTCTGGCGTTCTGCATCCGCGTACGATACTTTTTCACTGTGTATGCATCAGCACACATCCTGTCACCTTTACAGCTCAGTAGATAGTGTCTATGATCTAAATCATAAACCTTCATCAGACACCACATTCCTCCATTCCAGCTTGATATTATGCTGGAAGCGCTTGCCACAGATGTCATGCACAGGTAGCAGGCCATAAGTCTATGTTTCAGGGTTGACAGCCAACAGCTTGTGGTTTGGGATTTGGTGGGCGTGAGCGTGTGTATGAATGCAGGCTCAGAAGCAGTTACAGGAGGTGAAGCAGCACCTGAGTGCAAGCCTGACCCTGAGCCCTAGGGCTTCCGGCGTGACCCATACTCCCCACAGAGTAGGCAACAGGCAGAACTGCACCAGCACCTCCTGACCTGTGTTTGCCTTCTGGTCTGTGATGCACTGCCATTGTGGCACTCAAGCCACACACACACATTTGCATCTGCGTTTGTGTGTGTGTGTGTGTGTGTGTGTGTGTGTGTGTGTGTGTGTGTGTATGGCTCTTCTTTTTATCGATAACTCCCTTGGCATTTACTTCCTTGGTGACTAATCTGAGAGCTGATGAGCCACACGCCTAGCATTGCTCGTGCAACAGCACACTTGCTGGCTTGGCGACGCACCATGTCTATGCTTGCGTGGTCTTCAATGCACAGATGTCAACATCTTATTTGCTTCTGGGGTCATGACTGTGGCATCAACAGTGAGGTATATGAGATATGTGTGCAGATGGCTGCCATCAGGGCAGCTTCTAGCAGCCCTGTGGATGAGCTGACCACGCCTAGTCCATTCAGTAGCAGCAGGGATGATCAGGGTGCACACACTGCCCCACAGGGCGGGGCAGCTGAGGAGGGCTCATCCGAGAAGAAGCCCTTCTTGAGACGGCGTCCCCCGCATATGCCTGTCAGTCAGAGGTGCTGTTGCAATTTCACCAGACAATTCACCTGCAAGAGTCAGTACTGGATGCAGATTGGCTTACTTGACACGTCAGTAACTGTCTTTTTGCAACATGTCAGTTTGGTTTGAGTATAGAGTCAGCTGCATGTGCTACAAAGTTCTGACCACATTTTCAAACACAGCCTGTGCTCCTATATGAATCTATGCAGTGCCTCAATCCAGTTGAATGTCAAACATACCAGTAGCAAAGGTGCAGCAAGGTACAATGGTGAACAGGCAGGTGTGCAGGCTGAACTGGAGTGAAGTCAAGCCTAGGACGCAATGCCGGCTGGAGCCTTCGTACATCCCTGTCAGGAAGAGCAATCACCAGCGTGTCTCTTCAGACCAGGCAGCCAGCCAGGAAGCTGCAGGGGCTAGCCCCACAGGCACGTTGAGGCGGCCCAACCCTAGGTCAGTCACATGTCATGCAGCATGCAGTCCTTTGATTGCCATCCACACATGCTCATGACTGATGCCTTTCTTCATCATCCCTGTAGCCTTGTGCAGGTCCCTCCTCTTCCCTCCCCTTCCCTCCCCTCCCTTCCCTTCCCTTCCCTTCCCTTCCCTTGACAAACACATTTTGGCTGTCCAGGAAAGCATGGGGCAGCAATCAGCCTGATCCCAGAGCCCGTGCAGCTCCTGATTCAAAGCAGGGCAGCTTTCGGTCAGCTTCA
>JAABUO010009873.1_pt1 | contig 10635 bp, 10 predicted proteins | sample 5559291 | NCBI WGS metagenome assembly JAABUO01 (sample SAMN10711878, study PRJNA513372) | rock metagenome | isolation source: Antarctica rocks | place: Antarctica: Victoria Land, Finger Mt sud
AGAGGGTGCGGATTCCATCATGGCTCGGAGCAGTAGGACCGCTCCACTCAGAAGCCGTATACATAGGAGCAGACCGCTTCCGCTATCGAACAGTTTTCGCTTGCAATCAGGCGACGGACCATACATAACCCCATCACCCGGCATGAGGAATAGGAACCCTTCTTCTCGTCTTCGGGACAGCGATGCGGTTAAAATCGTCGGCTAGTTTGTGGAGGGCGGCGGGAACTTCGGGGTCGGGGAGGGGTTTGCCGTGGCCGCGGATGACGGTGCGGGGCTCGAGTGCGGCCAGCTTGCGGACGGAGAGTTTGGCCGCCGATGACTCGGAAGTGAAATAGGCGGGCAGCCCGTGCAGCTCGTTCTGGGCCATCGCGGCGTGTCTGATGCTCACCTTGATTTCCACTAAATCCTGTACTGCCAGCTCCAGAAAAGTGCGTTGGGGGTATGGGCCAACCCGTTCACCCCAGAGACTTTAGCCTTCCAAACGTACTTGAAGGGTACCCTGGTCCAGACTTAAGCTGAGCAGATTCAAGACTTTAAGCTCAAAGTACGGGGGGTGGATACCCCCTACTTCTCGTTCTCCGGGACAGCGATGCGGTTGAAGTCGTCGGCCAGCTTGTGGAGCGCAGCAGGAACATCCGCGCCAGCGAGAGGTTTGCCGTGGCCCGGAATAACCGTGCGGGGCTCAAGCGCTGCCAGCTTGCGCACCGAGAGTTTGGCAACCTCCCAGTCGGAGGTGAAGGACGCCGGAGGGCCATGCAACTCGGGGTGCTGGGTCAGCAGGACCTTGAAGAAGCTCTCTTCCGGCGTAGTGCAAAAAGCGTCGCCTACGAGTAGCGTCTGGTCCGATTCGCGATAAAACGAGACGTGGCCCGGAGTATGCCCAGGAGTGTGCAGCATGGTCCAGCCGGGAAGCTCGGTCAGCGACAGATCGGAGCCTTCGCCCGGCAGCGCTCGCAGGCGATCGCCCACATCGATTGGCCGCGTCGGCAGCATGGGCGACAGCAGCGTCATCAAGCCGCCGCCAGCCTTCCAGTTGGGCGCGGGATACGACTCCTTCCCGGTGAGATAAGGAAATTCGAGCGGGTGGGCGTAGATGGGGACGTTCCAGCTCTCGGCCAGATCTTTAACCGAGCCGGCGTGATCGAAGTGGCCGTGCGTGAGGACAATGGCATTGGGCGCGCTGCGGAAGTGCTTCTCTGTCCAGCTCTTGATATGCCCGGCCATGTGCGGGATGGCGGCGTCGATGAGGGTCCACGAGCCATCGGGATGAGTGACCGCGAAGACGTTCACGAACCCGATGCGCAGCCCCAGAATGTCATCCGCAATCGCGTCCATTGGCAATGCGTCGCCCTCGGGAATCTCTACTTTATCCATGATCGTTGTCGCCTCTCTCGAACGTTTAGAGGCGGTCAAGGGAGCAAAGGCTGTCTTTGCCCGACGGAGCAATACATTCGCCGCGAAAAAGCGCTCCCAGCGACCGAGACGAATCTCCTGGAAGCGCCGCAGGGTAGTTCGCTGACAGTGACAGGCGACCAGATTCGCTGCCGGTGAAGTTGTGAGATCAAGGCGGTGCGTGTTGATTATGGAGCTGCGAAGCCGGAATAGAAGTCTGGCCCCCTCTGGATTGAGACGCAGCAGCTCGAAACTTCGGGCTGCGCCGGATTTACGGCTCAGCCAATTGCCTTCTGCAGCGTGGATGTGAGGGGATGCTGAGGCAGTGCCTTGCGCGGTAAACTCTGGGAAGCACGCTGCTCCTGCTGATTTGAAAGGAAAATATTTGTCTACTGAACGTGAATTTGCGCACGCCATGTTGCGAGAAATCTATGAGCAGCCCGACGCGCTGCGCCGCACCCTGGATGCTTACATCCACGCGAACACACTACGCGAGGCGCCGTTCGCGTCTGCGCTGGAAGCGCTGACTGGACGTCATAATCTGCTGATCTCAGCTAGTGGATCGAGCCGCCACGCAGGGCTGATCGGCGAAATTCTGTTCGAAGATTTTGCCGGGCTGCCGGTGGATGTGGAGTACGCGAGCGAGTACATCTATCGCTCGACGCAAACGATGGCTGCTCCATGTTTCCTGGTGCTGTCGCAGTCCGGCGAGACGGCGGACACGCTGGAGGCGTTGCGCGAAGCTAAGTCGCGCGGAGCTTCGACCATAGCAATCACCAATCATGCAAGCTCTTCGATGGCGCACCTGGCGCAATGTTCCCTGCCCACCAAAGCAGGACAGGAAAAGGCGATCCCGTCGACCAAGAGCTTCACGACGCAGCTGCTCGTGCTGAACCTGCTGGCATTGTTTGCGGCGCGGGTGCGCGGGCGCATGACGCGCGCTGTGATTGAAAAGCATCTGGCCGATCTCGAACAGCTTCCCGGATTGATTGAACGTGCACTGCCCGCGTGGGAGTCGGCCATTGCGGATCTTGCGCGAACCGTACTTGGCCCGCAGACGTTCCTGTTTCTCGGACGCGGCATCCATTACCCGATTGCACGGGAAGGCGCGTTGAAGATGAAGGAGTCAGCCTACGTGCATGCTGAAGGCTATCCCACGGGCGAGTTGAAGCATGGACCCAATGCGCTCGTGAGCAATGCGACCACAGTACTGGTCCTGGCCACGCATGATGCTGCTTCCCCCGACAGCATGCTGCGCTATAACAGCACCGTGCGTCTGCTGAACGATCTGAAGCAGCAAGGCGCGACCGTCATTGCCGTTGCGACCGAAGGTGATGCAGACGTGCCTGCCGCGGCGCAGCATACGATCTTCGTGCCGCCTTGCGCGGAGCATCTTGCGCCGATGCTGGAAGTGATTCCGCTGCAATTGTTCGCTTACTTTGCCGCATTGGAACGTGGAATCGATGTGGATCGTCCGCGCAACCTGACCAAGGCCGTGTTGAACGCGTAGCGAGGGCGCCGTGCGCAAAGACTCAGCCGATGTTTAGTTCGACCGCGACTGCCTGAAGCCTTCGGTCGCGGGTCATCAGGATAGCCCCTGGCGTTAACCGCGCCGAGGCCAGCAGTGCTGCGTCAACGTAGCCGATCCCTCGGCCAAAGAACCTGAATCGATTAATCAGACTCATCACCTCAGCCACCTCTGCGGTGGCGGCCTGCGGAAGCTCCGCAAGCAACTGCAGGATACGGGAGCGCGGTTCCAGGTTGCCGAGGGCAAGTTCTCCGATGACAAACGGATGGCTAAGAACCTGACCGTGTTCCAGTAGAGAGACAACGACCGGGTCTTTGCGTGAGAGATGATCGATCCAGCGCGAGGTATCAATCAGGACCATTAAGCGAGGCGGCGCGTAGATGCCGGGTCCATACGACGACGCGGAATGTCCTTCAACTGCGGCTGACTACCGCCAAGCTGCGCCAAACGGCGTGCGCTTTCTCGTTCGATCAACGCGCCCAACGCCTCGCGGATGAGCGCGGATTTTTCGGTGAGACCCGTGAAAAATTGCGCTCGCGCGAGCAACGCTTCGTCGAGCGCCACAGTGGTTCGCATTTGATTCGACCTCCAAGGCTATGCACACACGATAACATCGATCGATGCCGCGATCCGTGCCTCCGCAATGTGGGTTGAAGCTGCGATACTGAACTGAGGTTCACGCTTGAGGGACACAACTGTGCCGGAGTTCATTACGCTGGACGACATTCTCGCCGCCGCCGACCGTATTACCGGCGTCGCCATTAAGACTCCGCTGATCGCGCTGCCCGGCTCGCATCCGGCCCTCTACATTAAGGCGGAATCCGCGCAGCCGATTGGATCGTTCAAGCTGCGCGGCGCGTACAACACCATTGCGCAGCTTACGCCAGAACAGCTTGGCCGCGGCGTGATCACGTATTCGTCCGGCAACCACGCGCAGGGTGTGGCCTATGCGGCGCGTGCGCTCCACTCAAAGGCCGTCATCGTTATGCCGGACAACGCACCGCAGGTAAAGATCGACGCCACACGGGCCCTGGGTGCGGAGGTGGTGTTTGTAGGGCCGGCGAGTTCGGCCCGTCGCGAAAAAGCCGAGGAGCTCGCGGCTGCGCATGGATACGCAATCATCCCACCCTACGACCATCCGCACATTATTGCGGGCCAGGCGACCTGCGGCCTGGAAATCGCGACGGAACTCCCCGATGCTGGCCTGGTGCTCTCGCCTGTCTCCGGCGGGGGCCTGTTGAGCGGCACGGCGACGGCGATCAAGCTGCTGGCCGAAGCGAGCCTTTGCAATGCAGACGTGAAGGTATGGGGCGCGGAGCCGGAGCTGGCCGGCGACGCAAAAGAATCGTTCGACACGCGCACGCTGGTGGAGTGGCCAGCAGCGCTGACCTCGCGCACACTGGGCGACGGGCTGCGCACGCAGTCCCTGGGACAGCTAAATTTTGAGCATATTCTGCGATTCGTTGACGGGATTGTGACGGTCAGTGAAGAGGAGATGCTGGCTGCCATGCGCCACATTCTGGCGCATACGGACCTCATCCCGGAACCGTCAGGAGTCGTAACACTAGCGGCTGCCCTCTACCATCGTGAGCAACTGCCACCCGCTGAGAAGACCGTGGTGATTCTTTCGGGTGGCAACGTTGACTCGGCTCTCCTGGCCAGTTTGCGAGCGTCCTGAACCGAGGTTCAAGGCGCGTGTGAGGCAATTCACCCTCACCCAGCGTCCAAGAGATATGCGCCGTTTCCTTCCTTTAGCCGCAGTCCTGATCGCGCTTCCCCTGATTGCCCAGAACCCGAACGTTCCGCGCTCTGGTCACGACCGCTCTGCGCTGGCTACGGTGTTGCACGACACCATTGTCTACGCGGCGGCCGATGACAGTTCGCAGCGCGTGACCGAGGTCCTGCCCGGACACGAGGTGGTGGTCGTCGAGCGCACGGGGCCATGGGTGAAGGTGTTCGCCAATACCGACAAACCTGATCGCACGGATGACGCGGATACGCCGGAGTTCAGCGCTGACGCGCCCACACCGCAATCCGGTTGGATCAAGGACAAGGGTCTGGTTTCCTTCGCCACGCCCGATGGCGACGCGATCCTGTTCGGCTCGGCGGCAGACCTGGAAGACGTGGCCTCGCGTCCGCACGCACCCACCTATGCGGCGTCCAGTGCGCACCTGTTGTACGCGCGCGTAGTGAATTATTTTCCTCAGTCACGGCTCGACCCTGAAGCTGCATACCGCTCGGCTGATATTCGCTGGCAGTTGACCAAGTTCGACAACGCTTCCCTGCCCTCGGCGCATGAACAGGAGGCTTACCTGCGACCGCAGATCTATGAAGGCGATATGAAGCGGATCATCAAGTTCTACCCGCAGACCGACTACGCGGCGCTGGCAGCCTGGGATCTGCTGGACAACAAGTTGTGCGGCGACTGGCAGGGTCTGCCGAAGTGTCCCGAGATGGAGGCGCATCTTTACTTGAAGTACGCGCAGAACTGGCAGGCGTCGAGCAAAGCGGCCGAGGCGACCTATGACGCGGCGTATCGTTATGGCGTGCTGGTTTCGATGTACCTGGTGGACAACAACAAAGGGCGGTCGAAGTCGGCGGCGAAAGATGCAGAAAAGATTGCAGAGGATATGCGCACGCGCTTCCCGGATTCGGATTTTACCCGGCGAGCCCAGAGCATTGTCTTCCGCGTACAGCAGGGCGTTCCAATCTTTGGCAGTGACCGCGAGTAGACAGCCCTGCGGCGGCAAGGTTTTCTACCGCTAGAATGTCTGCATGCTCATCCTGAAAATTATTCTCTTGGCCATCGTTCAGGGCCTGGCCGAACTTCTGCCTGTTTCGAGTTCCGCGCACGTCATTGTGGCCGAAAAGCTGATGGGCCTCGACCCTACGACGCCACGCATGACGCTGCTGCTGGTGATGCTGCATACGGGCACGATGTTCGCCGTGATTGTCTATTTCTGGAAGCGTTGGCGGCAGAGTTATTTCCGTACCGCAGCGGAGTTCAAGAGTATTTTTATTCGCATTGCGCTAGCGACGATTCTCACCGGAGCGGTTGGCTATCCGCTCAAAAAAATCATTGAGAAGACGATGTTGCATGGCGCGGGCAAGGCCGAGATTGAGCAACTCTTCGGACGTCTGGACCTGATTGCGATTGCCCTGTTCTGTGCCGGTGTGCTGATCCTCATCGCAGGACTGGCGCGACGGCGGTCGACCGCTGGGGAGCATGCATTGGCCGAAGACACAGACCTGACGCTTGGCCAGACTTCGGCGATCGGCCTGGTGCAGGGATTGTGCCTGCCGTTTAGGGGTTTTTCGCGCTCGGGTGCGACGATATCGGTCGGCATCCTGACCGGCGTCGCGCGCGAAGCGGCTGAGACGTTCAGCTTCGCCCTGGCGGTTGTGCTGACTCCGCCGGTGGTCGCGTACGAAGCACTGCGGTTAGTGAAGGCGTCGCATGCGGCGGCGACTGCGGGTCAGCCGTTTGACTTGCATGGGTCGATTCTGCTGAGCCTGATGGGGATGGTGTTTTCGTTCCTGGGCGGTATGCTCGCGCTCAGGTGGCTTTCTGCCTGGCTGGAAGCCGGCAAGTGGTATCTGTTCGGGATTTATTGCCTGGTGGCTTCAGCGATTATCTTCTTTCTGTACTTACGCGGATTCTAGAGTGATCCTCCTGATTACGAGGCCTACTGTGATGATGATCTATGCCGATGCCCACCGAAAGCTGACCCCAACTTCCAGCTACCTCTATAGCTGATTCTGTAATGGTGTACAGCGTTGCGGCTTTTGTTAAATACAGTGATCCCTTACAGGGCAGGCTCTTCACTACGTTCAGGATGACGACTCTACAGGATGCGAGAACGTTTTCCACGAGGTAGTAAGTGGATGTAGAAAAGCCACTTCCGTGCTCTGGATGTCATTCCCGAAGGGAATCTGCGTTTGTTCTTACTGTTACCGGTTCTCTACACCATCTGCAAATCCGCCTAGGAACTTGTTGAAGAAGCTGCGATCGATGCGTGATTGTTGGTATTTGGAGGTTCTTTCGGGCTGATTCTGTTTGAAAGAGCGTTTTGACCAAGTTCCTAGAGCTGATTCGCCGTTCCGGAGAGGCGTTATCCTGAACTTAGTGGAGTATCCCTGGATTCGCCGAACGCGGCGATACCGTACACCATTATGAAATCAGCGATAGAGACAACGGCGAAGGCCACGGCAAAGGCAGATTCCCTTCGGGAATAACAACTAAGAAGCGAGACCGGATTTCCATTCCTGTCGAGGCGTCATCCTGAACGTAGTGAAGGATGCCTGTATTCGTCGAACCCGATTATGCAATATGGAAACTCTGCTGCTCCAGCGGCGTGCCTTTATTTCTTATCTGCGCTGGCGGATGGTGCGCTGGGAGCAGGCGTGCTAGCGGGCGCGGCAGGTGCAGCTGCCGGGGCCGAAGCTGCGGAGTCGCTACCTGTGGAGCCTGCGGCGGGAGCCGCGGCGGATTCTCCGCCTGCTGCCGCGGGCTTTGCCGAGCCGTACCCATCGGCGTACCAGCCTCCGCCCTTCAGTGAGAAGGCAGGCGCGGAGAGCACGCGGGCCAGCGCACCGCCGCAGTGCGGGCAGGCTGTAATTTCGGGGTCGGAAAACTTCTGGATTTTTTCCGTCCTGCGATGGCAGGCGGAGCATTCGTATTCGTAAAGCGGCATTGTCGATTTCCTGAAGCTAGTCTACCGGAGCCACACCATGGCTGCGCTACGGAGCCAGTTGGACGAGACGCGCACTCGCAATAGCCTCTACCTGCTTCAGCGCGGAGAGCACATCCCCTGCGGCCACCGAACCGGGAACATCGATCTGCACCACCGCGAGCGCCTGGCCCTCCGGGATTTTTTGCGAGCCGCTGGATGAGCTGCGGCCCAGGGCAAAGTTGGCGATGTTCACCTGCTGCTCCCCCAGGATGGTCCCGATCCGGCCGACCACGCCGGGTACGTCGAGATTGCGGATGACCAGCAGGGTTCCGTTCAGCGGTGCTTCGATGTCGATGCCGTCGTAGCTGAGCAGACGCGGCGAGGTTCCATGCAGCACGGTCGCGGAGGCCGAGGTGTCCGCGTTCCCGCCCGCTGCAACCGCGTAGTGCAGCACGAGTCGCAGCACAGAGCCGGAGCCGCCGGGCACAAACTCTTTCTTATCCTCCTGGATGCGGATGCCGCGCTCCTGCGCGATGGCGGCGGCGTTGATGCGATTGACTGCGGGTGTGCCGTCCTCGCTTGCGGCAAAGATTCCGGCAAGCGCAGCGTTGCGAATCAGGTCGGTCTTGCCCGTGGCGATGCGGCCAGTGTAGGCAATGTGAATCGACTCCAAATTGCCTTCGGCGGCAGGGGATAGAAACGCTCCGAGCCGCTCGGCCATGTCGACGTACGGTGCGATCTCGATATACTCCTCATGGCTGAGCGAGGGTAGATTGACGGCGTTCTGCACGACGCCGAGCTTGAGGTAGTCCCGCACCTGGCGGGCGAGTTGCAGGCCGATGGCCTCCTGGGCTTCGTCCGTCGCACCGGCGATGTGCGGGCTGAGCAGGACGTTGGGCAGGCCGAAGAAGACAGAGTCCTTCAGGGGCTCGGCGTGGAAGACATCGAGTGCCGCGCCTCCCACTTTGCCGGACTTCAAACCGTCGCGGAGTGCAGCATCGACGATCAGTTCGCCGCGCGCGCAGTTGATGATGCGCACGCCGGGCTTCATGATGGCGATTGAGGTCGCGTTGATCATGCCTTCGGTCTGCGACGTAAGTCCGACGTGCAGGGTGAGATAGTCGGCCTGATGGAATACTTCGTCCAGTGAGGTGAGCGAGACTTCATTTTCGCGCGCGACGACCGGCGCGATGAACGGATCGTACGCGACCAGATTCATGCCGAACGCGCGGGCGCGGCGAGCGACCTCAAGGCCGATGCGCCCGAGCCCTACGATGCCTAGCACCTTGCCGCGCAGCTCTGAGCCCTGTAGAGATTTCTTGTCCCATTTGGCCGCGTGCATCGTCTCGTTCGCGCGCGGAATGGAACGGGCCATCGCGATCATCAGGCCCAGCGTGAGTTCGGCGACGGCGACGGCGTTAGCGCCGGGCGTGTTCATCACGACGATGCCGCGATGGGTCGCCTCATTGGTGTCGATGTTGTCTACGCCCACACCGGCGCGGCCGATAACGCGGAGTTTGGGCGCGTGCGCCAGCAGGGCAGCATCGGCCTGCACGGCGGAGCGGACGATCAGGGCGTCGGCATCGGCCAGTTCTTCGGGCAGCGACTTGATCTGGTCGGCGGTGACGCAGGTCCAGCCATGTTCAGCCTGAAAAATCTGCAAGGTTGCGGGAGAGACTTTCTCAGCCAGAACGATCTTCAAACTTCGCCTCACAGGTTGGGCAGTAGGGATAGGCTCTGAACAAGCGATTGCCTTCGATGATACCGTGTCCTTCACAGCACAGTGACGTCAGCGCAACCGAGCTCCCCTACCGGGCAGGAAGTTGCCGAGCCGGTCGATGCGCGTGCTTCCGGGTTGCACGGAAAATAATCACGGTACTGATAGGCAGCGGTGGGCTCCCTGGGGTATGCTTCTGTTTTCGCTGCCTTCGCCGGGACCGCGCAAGTAGGTTCAGAGACTGACGGCAGCAGGTTGGGACAGGGACATTCCACATGGCCAAGACCGTAGGCGTTGTACTTTCAAACCGGATTGCGATTGGGCTGGTGGTCGACCATAAGGTGCAGGGAGAGCTGCGCATCCATCCTGAGGGCGAGGAATCTGACGGGGAACTGGTAGAGCTGCATACGGAGGCGCTCGTACGCACGGTATGCGAACAGGTGATCCGGTTCAAGGATTCGCAGAACGAGATCTCAGCGGTGGGAGTAGCGGTTCCGGGGCTAGTGAAGGCGGGCGTGATTGAAGACTCCCCCAATCTGCCGCAGTTGAAGGGCGCGCGGCTGGCGGAATTACTCTCGGCCGAGTTGCACACCCATGGGCTGGATTGTCCCGTGGAGATCCTGAACGATGCCGACGGCGTGGCCGCTGGGCTCGCAGCCCGGGAAGGCCGGCTGAAAGACAACATCCGCGTGTGGACTCTGGGCGTCGGTATCGGATACGGGTGCTATCCGGATACGCCGAACTTTGGCGAGGGCGGGCACACGACGGTGACGCTTGATTCCAAAGAAAACTTCTGCGGGTGCGGCGGACGCGGCCACATGGAAGGCATCATGGGCCATCGCGCCATGCGCTTGCGTTTCCTCGACATGGAGCCGGAGGAAATCTTCGCGGAATCGCGCAAAGGCGACCGGCGTTGCCGGGAGTTCGTCGAGCTGTGGCACAAAGCGCTGGCCGCAGCCACGGCAAGCTCCATCCACACTTCTGGTCCGGGGCGGTTCTTTATCACCGACTTCAACGCCCGGTTCGTCGACCTGAAGCTGGTGAAGGAGTACGTCCATCAGATGGTCAAGATGAGCCCGTTCCAGAGCTATTCGCTTGAGGTTGTTAAAGACAGCCAGGAGACACGTGTGATTGGATCGGCGGTCGCCGCGGAGCATGCAATTGCCCGCAAACGCTCCGCGGCCCGCAGCAAAGGGCCTAGAGCAGTTCACTAACAGCTATAGAGCTGTAAATGGGAGTCTGAACCACGCCGTTGCGTCGTTCTGGGTGATGGTTGGGAGCAGTTGCGCGACGGTATGATGAAGGGCTTGTTCGGAGCGGGCGCC
>JAABUO010009875.1_pt1 | contig 10634 bp, 17 predicted proteins | sample 5559291 | NCBI WGS metagenome assembly JAABUO01 (sample SAMN10711878, study PRJNA513372) | rock metagenome | isolation source: Antarctica rocks | place: Antarctica: Victoria Land, Finger Mt sud
AGTTGATTGACTAGTAAGCGGTAATGGCTTCTCGGAACGAAAGCATCTTCGACGATGCAGCAGAAGAGTCTGACGACCAGCAGCAGGAGGACGAAGAGCAGGCAGTCAACGAGGAAGGGCAAGATCGTCCACCATCGCAGGCAGGGTCCGACGTCGACAGTTCGGACGAGGAGGAAGGCGGCAACGAATACGACATGACAGACAAGTTCATAGCGCCAGAGGACGAAGAAGACGCAGGCGACGAGTCAGAAAGTGATCAGGAAGGTGGCAGACGTAAGAAACGCAAGCGAAGGAGACGAGAGGAGGAAGAGCTGGACGAGGAGGACTTTGCTCTGCTAGAGGAGCAGGGTGTCAGAGTGGATGTAAGTGCCGTGCCGTGCTGTGCTATGCTGTATGCATACTTCTGTTATGCTCTCTGTGCTGCTGAAATACAGCACATTTGCTGCTTGCTGCTACGTATGCTTTCATATGATGACCATGGTTGGCAGATTGTCTGCTGCCATCAAGCCGGGCCACTACCTGAGTCATCCCATCTGGTCCTGCAGAACATCCGTCGTAAACAAGCAGCACAGAGGAAGCGCATCAGGAAGAGGCAGGATGAATCTGCAGCAAGGCAGAGTGCACGAACAGCAGAAGAGCAAGTGCAGCATGAACTCTTTGGTGAACAAGCTGATGCAGGTCAGCTGAAGCAAGATACAGCTGCCGATCTTGTCATCATGTTGGTATCTGCAGTGCCTGGCCTGATGTGTTGCATGCATGCATGCACTATGATGCGCCATGCTTGTTCGTTGCGTGCATGACATGTTTGACTGTGACTTGATACACAGGCATTGAAGACGAGCAAGATGACGGCTTGCCACAGCACCAGACACAAATGCGGTATGACGAGGAAGGCATAGACTCTGAAGATGACTTTATTGATGATGACCTGGGGGAGGGCATTCAAGGTCAACAGCCGCGCAGAGCGCGAGGCAAAGGCAGGACTGCTGGTGTGCACAGTCAGGCCGTGCAGGTGTGCCATACGTTGCCGCAGTGCATGCCATGTCAGTGCAGGCATGACTGCGACCATTGCCCTCAGCATTGTACAAGCAGCTTCAAAAAGGTCACACATCATAGTGATCAGCCTGTCCATTTTTCAACCATGCAAATTTTAGCTCATGATCATGGCAACAGTTGGTTCCCTAATGTCCATATGCATGTCACCTTCCATCGTGTGCAGGAAGCTTTTGACATTTTCGGGGATGTGGGAGAGCTGTTGGAGATGTATGATGCCAGGAAGCGAACTGACACAGATGATGCAGAGGCTGAGCAGGAACCTGACTTCAGTGATGAGGAAGCAGCTGAGACGTTTAGAATTGAGCAGGTAGTTCTTGTGGAGCTTTTCTCTTTGTTGACCACAGCCTGTGGTTCAGGAAATATGTCCGGTTTAGAGTGATACATGCCTCAAGACTGCACTTGACATTCACTGATGGCCTGGTTTGCAATCAGCAACAGGTCATGTGCATCGTGCTCTCATGCAGCATTTGCAACTAAAGCCAACCATGTAGCATGCCTGCAACAGTCATTTGTGCTGGTCCTCAGGAGGAGAAAAGGTCAGCTAGGGCTTTTGAGAAGCTGGCTGGCAAGATTGAGCCAGGTATGATGGCAAAGCACTTCATGCGGCCCGAAGACAATGTGATACGTTCAACAGACCTTCCTGAAAGGGAGCAGACCTACCGGGGTCCAGATCCTGCAAACATGGACTACAAGGCTATGTCATTGTACGTCTACACACCCCTCTGTATATCTCAGAAATGTATACAAAGTGTTGTCACAATCAACCATTGGAACTCACACAGTACGTCACCCTGTTGCAATTACTGAAGATCCTGGCTCAGCGCTTGTATAGGAGGGTGTGTGCGTGCATGCACTCTGTGTACATTGTGGCCAACTATGTTGTTGACCATGCTGTAGATGGGTTCACAAAAAGCTGCTTGGTGAGGAAGGCGGTGATCAAGAGACCAAGCTTGGGGATCTGCTCTCAGCTGGGATTCGGGAAATCGACGGCGGTCACGTGCACTACCGTGACTTGTATAAAGCAGATAGATACACAGATTTGTCGCATGGATTCAGGTATTTTCTGATGGCTGCATCATGCTGTGTCTTCTGATCTTTGCTTATGCAGACACAGTCTCCAGTGATGCTTGAGCATATCTTCCATTCAGCCGGCACCTGCAAAAGACTTCTGGTGGATTGTAACAAGGGCCAGAAAGGCTGTAATGCTATGTTTAATGATTGCACAAAGGATCTGCAAGGCTGCAGTATGCATAGCAGCTTGAGTTGATGATGCAGGGGTGTACGAAGGTACCGTGATGAGACAGGCCAGCTTGAATGGCGTGATGACGATACTGCCCAAACAGAGCTGAAGGCTTCAGTTGAGCGAGTGCTGCATCTCATGTATGAGGAGCACTATGAAGTGCCATTCATTGGCATGTATCGCAAGGAGGTCAGCAATGCTTCTGCAGTTTGGTCTGCTCACGTATGCACGTAGACTGCATGCCGTTGACTGTCAAAGTGCAACGTGGTCTGCAGAGTCTACTCTGGCAGCAGCCTTGAGTCAGTTCCTGCACCTGTCTATTGTCACATTGAAGCTTGAAATGCTGTGCATACAGCATTCTAAATCTGACATCAATACTGGTGCCAACAGCAGTGCCAAGGCGGGGCATTGGTCAAGCTCCTTATGCCATATCTGTGCTGTGCTGCAGAGCTGTGGAGATTTGCTGGTAATGGATGACGACGGCGTGCCAGCTGAACTGTCTAGTGGGCGCTCACACTTCCCTGCAGGGTCTGTGCAGGCAAGTCCTGCACAGCGTGAAGCTTCAGCAATCAATCAACAGCTATTGCTCTTGATGCTTTCATTGCACTTCATGGCCGCCGTCAGCATTGGCTACACACATGTGCATGTGCTTGCGCCGCAGACTCTAACTATCAGCTTGCTTCGAGAAGTGACATCTGCTGTGGATGAGACCAGAGCAGGTTGCATGTGTAGTGCATAGTCCTGAAGCTGTCAACACATCATGCTTCACACTTCTGCTATAGGCTCATTACAGGCAGATTCGCCAGTGGCAAGTCCTGTATGCTGTGCAAGCAATTGGCGACAAGTGGCGGGCTCTTGAGCGGCGCAAGGACAGACAGCGTCAGGCTTTTGACACTGCCATTGAGATGGCCACAGACCTGGACTTCCAGTCAGCTCTAGAGGATGCCAGGGATCAGCTGGACCAAGCCATGTCGCATGAGGTGAAGCTGCTTGCTGAACGCCATCCCTGCTTGGGTTTGTTGACTGCATGGAGGGTTTGCTGCATGAAAGTGCTGCATCGTCTGCATTATTTGCTCAGCACAAGCGCTGAAGCTGGCTCTGGACCATGACGCTCTGCTCAGGGGTCATGCTACCTAAACTCCAGGGCTGCCAACTGCAAATAAACCCGACAGTCATAAAGGCGTCAGTGATGAGAATGATGCAGATGTGTAGCTGCTCTCACAGCAGCAGGCTCCTGCATGTCCTGCTATGTCTATTCATCTCCTGATGGATGTGCTGCCTGTGATGCAGGAAGTTGAGGACTTGGACCGTCAGCTTCGCCTCATGTCTGACACCCGCAGTGCACAGGCCACTGCCGACGGCATGCAGGAGCTCAGCATCACTGACAAAGGGCGCGCCTCAATGAAGATATCGGCACACACCATCGCTAGAAAGGTAAATGGCAAGACCGCTTCATGTAGCATTGCTGCAATGAGTCGCTGTTGACATGCATGTCGTAATGTTGGTGGCAATGTAGAACAAGGTAGGCAGTTTAGATCATCATAGGCAATATAGGGCAATACAGAATCCAATCCTGTAGGATGCAGTCAATGCAATGTGATCGCTGGTCGCAGGGAAAGATCCTGAATATCATGATTAGGGCTTAGCAGATTCTGGTAGATGCAATGCTGACAGTTACGCATACATGGACTGGACCTGCCGTTGTTCAGTTGCCAAGCTTTTGTTTGGAACAATTGGAGTTTGCCCACAACAAATCCATCAGGAAATCATCTTGAACATAACCTTTTATCATCTTCTTTCATTTGCATGAATGAATGGTGCAGGCAGGTCTTGGGCCAGCAGTGGCAGCCGTGTTCCTGCCACCTGCCAGCTTTGGCGAGAACCTGGAGACATCTACAATCCAAAACATTGTCAGTGACACTGTACAGCCCCCAGAAGAGTTTACTGCTCAGTATGTATCCGAGGTCAGTATCTACAGTTGTCTTGATTCATTTGTCTGCTTTGCCACTTTGTGCTGTAGCATATCAGTGCTACAGACCTGTTTCAAAATCATTATACACTTTGCAGCTCATATGCTAGGTGCCCCTGATGTGGCATTTGTGACTAAGCACATTGGAGCAAGCGTGGTGCACTCATGGCTCCCCGGTGTGTTGTGGGGCATGCTGGGGGGTTTTAGGTTGCCTATTGACTCTGTCTCAACACCTTTGCCCCATCTACCCTTCTACTTGTGGCTTCATCTGCCCTAACCCCTGTGCTGAACGTTGTTCGAGAGGCTCGTGCATTTGTAGCCAGTTGGTAGTGAATTGGTAGCAAATGCACAGGCCTTTCAACCACTGTCAAGCACAGGCTGTAGGGCAGATGAGAGCACAAGTAGAAGGTAGATCGGGCAACATTGTCAAGAGAGAGTCAATAGGCAACTTGCAAAACCCCCTTATGCCCCACATATTGAGGAAGCTGACCACTGAAGCCCAACAAACATAGCAAACGATTGTAGCAAGAGGCAGAAGTTACTTTCAGCTTTGCTGGTGCAATATCTCAGGCGTTTTACCTCTGGTCAATGGACATTCATCTGGGAGATTGACCTACATGCATATGTGTGTTCGCTAGGTATAGTGGCCTGCAAGGCTGGCCTGGGCATACTGGGCTTTGCATTGTTATTTTGGCTGTTGCACAGTGACTGGCTGCCTGTTTGCTGAGCTTGTCCTGTTTGCATGAAGGCTATGTATTGCTGCTTCACTATGCCTATCCAAGGATGCCTGAGTTGTTCACAGACACTTTTGCACCGTCGACTGCACACAAATTCAATTGGCATTTTGATCAAATTTGTCAGGCTTTGCATCCCCTAGCACATCCATCAGATGTGTAGGTTGGGCAACAAATATAATACTTCTCTCTATCAGAGGCTGTTGTCTAGCAGCCATGCATCACAATGTTCCCAAGCACAACACAAAAGACCAATCTTGCACATGCAGGGCGTTCCAAGCGTGGAGCGTGTTCTTGAGGGCATGCACAAGATGGCTGTTGCTGACATTGCTGCAGAGGCTTCGGTCAGGAAGCATGTCCGGGAGTTGTACACTAGATATGCTGTTGTGTCCACAGGTACCTGCATGCAAATCACGCTACAAGCACCTTTCTTGGCAGGTGCTGGTGTTCAGATCATGTGCATTCAGTGCACATCACCTGAACTCCAGCTTATGGTGGTCACACTGCACGTGTTGACTAATTCCAAGCACTATTTGTGCAAGCTTCAGTCCTGATTGTATGCAAGCATAAGAGCACAAGCCATGTGCATGGAGATGCTGCCTTCATCTGCGGTGGTGATTGCAGCGCCCACGCTGAGCGGCGAGGCAGTCCTGACCCCCTTTCACCCATATGGGACCGTTCGCCACATCCAGGATAAACCAGTGAAGAAATTCACTGATCGCGACCAGTTCCTGCTGATTGCTGCTGCTGAGAAGGAAGGATTGCTGAAGGTGCAGTTCAAGGTGAGCCATGTCTCTACGCTAGAAAAGTCAGGGTCTGTCCTCCATTGTGGCTGAATGCTTTAGGCTGCATTGAACATCAGCAAGGCAGTTCACAATGGGCTGCAGCACTGAGTCAAGGCAGCGCTCACTTGCGTGCATGTAATTGGCAGCACAGGACAGGGATGGCTGTGTGTACTCACTCTATCAGCAGCATAGAACAGCCTTTGAATCTGCCTTGGAGTGGTGACAGCACACCTATCTCACACGTGTGGGCAGTTCAGTCAGTCCAGCTGCGGCGCAGGTGGTGGATGTATCAGCAGAGAACAAGGCTGAAGATGCTCTCCTGAAGCAGACCAAAGAGCTGTATCTCAGTCAGAGTGTCAGCACCACTGCTAAGGCATGGAATGATGTCCGAGAGAAGGTGCTGCAAGACGCCCTGGACAACGTCCTCAAGCCTCAGTTCGAGCGGGAGTTGCGTGCCAAGCTTGTGAGCGATGCCAGAGAGTTTGTCTGCAGCAAGTGCTCCTCTAAGGTGTGGAGACTGGCTACTCAAGCTCCTATCAAGGTAAGACTCGCCCCTCTGGCATGACGGACAACTGCTGTTTCTGCATCTGCAAGCGCATGCAGCCCAGGATCGGTTCTCCTGCCTATCTGCTGAGTTACGATGTTTCTGCATCTGCAAGCACGTCCAGCCTTGGAGTGGTTCCCCTGCCCATCCATGCAATTGCTGACTGATGGAGGCTAGTGATGCATTGCCTTCCCTCCTACACGGGGTTCATGTGCAAGCTTGTATCAGCTCTCAAGTGCTACATGACTTCATTGTAAACACCGTGTCAATGGTACACAGTTCTTGGTAGATGGCAATTTGCACTGTACGTCCTGTTTCACAGATTAGAGACAGGGACAATCATGTGCTGGAAGACCGGCGTTTCATGGTTGTGGTATGGGGTCCTGGAGGTCAGGGACCGTCAACAACGCTGGTAATGGTAGACCATGAAGGCAACCTGGTTGACCTGCTGTACTGTGGTCAGCTCAGTGGTGCTATCAGGCAACCTCCAGGACTGGATAGGAACTACGAATGGAAGCATGCTATGCAAGAAGCACATAAGGTGAACCTCAAACACGACATTGATGCGCTTGCAAGGCTGAAATCTCACAGCTAGGTATGCACTGGCAGCAAAACATCTCGGCCCAAGCATAAGGTAGATGACTTCTGTCATCTTTCATTTGTACAAGTTGCAGAGGTAGTGTATTGTGGGCTTTCCTGTAGGACACAGGCCTACTCACAGACTCCCAATAAACTGCATCTGAGCGGGCGCAGATCAGATCTCCAAACCATGCCCAATTTCCCACTACCCAGTCGGTTGGTTGAGCTTCACTCCAAAAATATATGTTGTGATTGCAGGCCAAGGATTTGCAGCGCATGCAAGACTTTGTACTGGAACACGTTCCCCATGTGATCCTGGTGGCAGCTGCTGGCCAGCATTCACAGACCCTAGAATTCTACATCCATTCAATGCTTGGGGCTGTGCTGAACGACAACGCCAAAGTGTTGACTGGCCGATCAGAGAGTGGCACTATTACTGCATTTCTGGCAGACCAGACCATAGCACAGCTGTGGGAAACCAGTGCCGCTGCTAGGGAGGAGCTGACTGACCAGCCGCCTCTTGTGCGACGGGCTGTGGCCATGGCACGAGCTGCCATCTCAGGCAACCTTCCTCTTCTGTGCTCATTGGCAGGTAGGGCCCTTCGCTAAATCGCGTTTCCCGCACAATGTAAGATGCCTAGCGTGCTGACGAGCATGTATGGCCTGCATTTCGTATTCCATGTGTAAAGATGTGCCCCTCTTGACAGCTTATGGGTTTTGTGCACAACAGGGCTCAAAATGACATTGTGCATGACCAGTAAGGCATATGTCAACTGCTGCAGGCATGTCACGGGAGATTCTGGCACTGCAAATGCATCCGATGCAGAAAGCAGTCACTGGTGAAGAGCTATACAAAGCTGTTGAGCAAGCCTTGGTCACAGCTACATGTCAAGTGAGCTGAAAGAAGCCTCCTGCATCAGTCCCACCGTCAAGCTTTATGCACCACCATTTCATATTTTGCAGCAAACTGCTTTCTCAATTCTGTCAGTTGCATTCACAATGATTGTCTGTGACAGGCATGCCTGCGCTGACCTCTTCACAGCAAGCAGCACAAGCACGTGCTGATTGTCAGATCTGAAGCACCTAGCTATGCAAAACGCCAAGGCGCACAACTCGTCATCATGCATGCAACAAGCAGTTGACACCGTGTTGGTGTGTACTAATCAGGGTTGAATCTCAGTCTGGCTGCACAAATGCCATGGCTGGCCCATCAGCTGCAGTTTGTGGTTGAGGCATTGTGGCACACAAGGAATCCACATGCATGAAACAAGCAGTTGACATAGTGTTGGTGTTCACCAGGTAGGGGTGGATCTCAATCTGGCTGCACAAACGCCATGGCTGGCCCATCAGCTGCAGTTTGTGGCTGGGCTGGGCCCCCGCAAGGCCATGGCCCTGTTGAAGGCTGTGCAGCGCCAGGAGCAGGTTGCTGCAAGGAAGGCTGTCTGGAAAGAGCTGAATGTCATTGGCAAGAAGGTCTTTTGGTCAGTCACTGGGACGTCTCATGTTTGTCAAGCTTTTGATGGTGAAACAGACATGCTACGACAATAGATGTTTGAGAAGATTCTGCTATTACATTGCAGCCTTTGAGTTCATATGCAGTGACCCAGTCATGCCACCGCTGTGATCATCAGCCAGAACGACAATCAAGATGCAAAGAGTGCTTGCATAAACTGACTTGTTTCGTCATGGTCACCTCTCTGGTTAACACGACAACACATTTCTGCTTGCATGCTCAGAAACGCAATCCAGCATGGTCAGCTGCACGTCATGGTCTCTAGCGTCAAGGCTCACGGCCCTGTTGACTCTCATTCATGCTGCCTGCCTTGTGCACACGTCAGCTCTCTGTGCATGATGGCATGCAGGAATGCAGCAGGTGCCCTCAGAATCAGGCGCTCTGCAGCTGGGCTGACCAATGAGGAGCTGGACCCTCTTGATGACACCAGAGTTCATCCCGAGTCGTATAAGTGGGCCATTGCCATGTGTCAAGAGGCCCTGCAAGGCAGCAAGCTCGCCAACCTGGATGATGATGACCAGATTGCTGTCGAGAAGGCCATCAGCAAGCCAGAGCTTGTAGAGAAGCTGGATCTTGCCGTGAGACTCCACTTTGAGACTGCAACTTAGTTCTTGGCTCCATCATCTGCTGACTTGTGCTGATTTGCATGCTGCCTATTCTTGATGGCAAGGTGCTCTGCAATGCAAGGCAGCGGTCTACCAATTTTCTTGTGATCCCATTTGTGTACAGATCTTGGGATGCAGTGGATATTTTCCTTCCATGCCAAAACAGCAACAAGCCCAGCATACCAATACAATTGTGATGACATGCCTTGGGGTGCTGTTGGTATTTTCCTTCCATGCCAAAGCAGCAACAAGCCCAGCATACCAACACGATACTCCCTGCTGCAGGGTTTCAGTCTCAGGCTGCAGCAGGACCAGGACCAGTCCGACCGGCTGTCCACTCTCATAGACATCTCCTTTGAGCTGGTCCTGCCCTACTCTGATCTGCGCCCCGAGAACCCAGGGCAGCTCACAATCAGTGACACCTTCTGGCTCCTGACTGGGGAGACCCCCTCCACACTGAAGCTTGGACGCAGGGTGCAGGCCACCATCACTGGTCTCAGTGGTCAAGCTGCCTACTGCTCACTGCCTGACCTGAACGACATGGAGGCTGTCATTCTAGCTGACGACATCAGCAGCTCAGGCCCGGTGCGCCCGGGTGACAGGCTGCGGCGGGGGGACACAGTGCCTGCCAGGTCAGCCTGTGCTTGGATGACTCTGATGGTTTAGATGCCTTGATTTCCTACTGTGTGCCTGCAACTCTCTTGCAATGGATCCCATTTCAGGGATGATTGTACTCAGTCTCTTGTGTTACCAATTGCTCTGGGTCCCAGTGGAATGCTGACAGGCATGCACACACACACCGCAAGCAATGGCTGTTGTGACAATGCTTGGGTTGGAGTCATGAGGCGTGATTTCGCAACTCATGTGTAAGACTGACAGATTTGCCTAGAACCGCCCTGGGTCATCTGGCATTATCTTGTAGACTTGCTCATGGGCTGTTATGCCCCCTGCTGTGGTTGTGAAAATTTTGCTGTGATATGAGATTTAGCTTGTGCGCCATTTTGCGCCAGCTGCCAAACAGCTTGTACCCATCTTTGCTGGTCACATGCAGAGCTTGCCCACAGCTTTATGTATGATACACCACAGCACAGTCTGCCAGCATGCTGTCTCTGTCTCATGCATCTCAATGCTGCAGAATTCCTTTGACACAGTCTGTGGTCTGCAGGATCAAGCAAGTATACGATCTGATAGCAGAGGCTGATAAAGATGGTCATCCTGTGCTGAGCAACATATACCTGACCACAACCAGCACAGCCATGGCGACCGACCGCCCTTGGGAGAAGGAGTACTGTACCGATGATCACTACCGAGCCCCATCTGATGAAGAACGAGCTAAGCTGCAGGTAGTCAAGGCTAGGCTGACGCGTTGATGGCACCATGCTGCATGCTGTGTGGCAGCATACTTGTCATTGTTGTGAGTTGTCACTGCAAGCTGTATCTGTACCTTTCACATGGTGACAGGGCATTGTAAGAAACAGCAACTGACAGTGCTGGGGGGGGGGGGGGGGGGGGGGGCGCGCGGCGGGGGGGGGGGGCGGGCGGGGGGGGGGGGGGGGGGGGGGGGGGGGGCTGGGGCGGGGGGGGGGGGGGGGGGGGGGGGGGGTGGAGA
>JAABUO010009876.1_pt1 | contig 10633 bp, 9 predicted proteins | sample 5559291 | NCBI WGS metagenome assembly JAABUO01 (sample SAMN10711878, study PRJNA513372) | rock metagenome | isolation source: Antarctica rocks | place: Antarctica: Victoria Land, Finger Mt sud
TGCAATAGTCTTGCAATCGTTTGCAGCTGGATGTTACTCGTGCCTTCATAGATAGCCCCGATCTTGCTGTCTCGGAACATTTTTTCCGCAATGCCCTCTCGCACGAATCCCATACCACCCATCCATTCAATGGCTTGTCCGCTCACGCGACCAGCTACCTGTGAAGCGTATAGCTTCGCCATGGCAGCATCTTGTACAAAGTCCTCACCAGCCTCTTTCTTTCTAGAGGCATTGTATAATAAGGCCCGAGCTGCAGAGATCTCGGTCCAGGCTTGGGCCATCTGATGTTGCATACCTTGGAATTCGCCAACTAGCTTTCCGAACTGCTTTCGGTCATTCCAAACGTATCTGTGATTGTCAGAGACGAATCTTCGCATAAACAAAATAGGAAATTTGAACATACTGAGCAGCATTCTCCCAAGCTCCAAGAGCAAGTCCTGTCATTTGAGCAGCAATGCCAATCCTGCCTTCATTCAAAAGCCCAATAGCGTATTTGTATCCCTGGCCTTCCTCACCAAGAAGTTGATCCTTTGGTATCTCCACATCATCAAAGTTGACCACGCACGTACTACTAGCCCTTATCCCAAGCTTCTTCTCTTTCTTGGCTATTGAAAAACCTATGTTGCTCTTCTCCACCACAAAAGCTGTAATGCCTCTATAGCCTTTGCTTGGATCAAGATTAGCAAAAACGATAAAGAAGTCAGCTTCCATGGAGTTAGTGATCCACATCTTGGATCCATTAATCTTGTAACCCGACGAGGTCTTCTCTGCTTTCGTTCTAAGCGCAAAGGCGTCAGAGCCAGACGCTGGCTCAGACAAGCAGAAGGAGCCAACTGTCTCTGTGGCTAGTCGAGGAAGCCATTTCCGCTTCGACTCAGATGTGCCGTATTTCAGTATCGCAGTATTGACCAATGTATTGTGTACGTCTACGAGGACGCTGACACTGGGGTCAACTCTCGCTAGCTCTTCTATGCCAACTATCCCAGCTGTGAAGTTCATTCCTGAACCACCGTACTCTTCAGGGATCTCGATACCCATGAGCCCCTGCTCAAAAAGCTGCTCGACCAATGCAGGGTCCATCTTTTCTGCCTCATCCATTTCTCGGACCTTGGGTAGTATAACTTCAGACGCAAATTTTGTAACGGATTCTTTCATCATGACTTCTGTCTCGGACAGGTGAGTAATGGGCGTAGGGAGGACGGCAGTTATGTCCATTACATCTGTCTGTCTCCGACGAAATGTGGTGGAGAGGGGGCGCGTGCTGGTTGTATACGTAAGTAGGAATGAGAGACTGCACAATGCGTTCCATAGGCGTACCTTTGAGCTGTTAGTGATGAAATTCGAAGGCATGTTGAGGGGCGAGAGGATGCAGCGCGTGCTAGGGGCCGGAAAGATCTTGCTAGAGAAGCCATCCTGTGCCTTGATTATAAGAGGGTATAAGACCCTCGGTCGTGGCAAGCAAAAGGTAGTCAAGCATGTAACTATACCTTCAAGTCTAGATTACAAGCAATCGACTGGTATCCATGTTGGCATAGAGTAAGGAAGCCACAAGTAGATCTCACAGGAGTGATGAATTCGATAGAATCGGAGCAGCTGAGCCACAGAGCATAGCCACAGATGACGCTTTTACCCCTCCAAGCACTCCACCCCTGCACTGTTGACTCCATGAAACTTGATGGGGCTTACCTTACGAGTATGGGAAGCGCTCACTGCTGAATTGTGACCTACCACATTCAAATCCTAAAATATTTCTCTTTCTCCTTCAAAACTTGAGTGAAGTCCTCTGAGCGAAACCTTTGGTTGTCAAAAATAAGTCCAGATTTGAGCTTCCGCCTAGCAAATATCAGCAAAAAAACAATTAACGCTGCCCCACTATCAACATCATGTCGGCCGGCCACAATGACCCAAGGCTGTTGTACAGCATCGGCAACATTACTGCCTACCACATCCAAGATGGCGAAGAGTCACCGCTTAGCAATTCTGGACCGCAGACGCTTTCTCTGTTGATGGTCCCTACCTCTTCTCCATTCGCAGACCTCTCCTCCGCGGACCCCCAGAGCGCAGCTCCAGAAGAGGATTTCTACTTACATCTTCACCTTCCTCCAGAATTGGACCTCTCTCTCCCTGCTACTACCCAAATCTATCATCAGCCTCCCCGCAGCTACCTTATCCCACGGTGGGATCTGGGTCCAGATAGCGGTGCCTTCACGCGCATCGAGTTTCCCAAAATTGGTCATGGGCCCGGCCATGTCACTCAGGAGGATATCGACACGTTTGAGACGATACTAGCTCAATGTACCGCATTTCTAGAACGTGCAAGCCCACCACAAGGGAAAGGAGGAAGCCATTACAACCCTGCAGAATTTGCACCTGGCGAAGGGTATATAGGAACCGGTCACGCAGATTCGAAGACAGGACACATTGTCCTAGTTGACGAAGAGAACGGTTCTGTTGGTATGTAATAGTTCTGTTTGAGTAGCTGTACGGTATGATAAGGCGTACTGACAATAGCAGTGGGAGAATTAGGGGAGGGTTTCAATGTTATCGAGGGTACCGATATCAAACATGGCTCAAAGAGTATAGTTGAACGTTCCCGGTCGTCCAAAAATCAGACATGCTGAATGCCACTTTAGACCCTGTCCAAATCGAATTGCCGCAGGAAGGAGGAAACAATCAGATCAACGTTACCAATGCATCGGATGAGTATCTCAGGATGTCTAAGCATCCTGCATACAAGAACTCGACTCTGGTGCAGAATGCTGCAGTGGCATCTCGACTCATAGTTACAAGTAGTGGATACTTGGCGAACGCAATTAACTCGGGAGCGGATTCTTTTACGAAGAAGACGAAGCCGATCCCCAAGCCAATGACGTTTACACCGACCACACAAGCGAGGGTCAGAAAGCTAAACAACCTCACTCAGGGTGCTGTTGGGCTCTCTGCCAAGACCATTGGCCAAATTAACAGGCATGCCCAGAATGTCGGAGCCGCCATGACACGTCGTGGCGAGCAACAGAAGAAAGCTAAAGGCGGATTCGACAAGCATAGTCGCCCAATCGAAGATTATAAGCCTGGTCTTATGAACAAAGCCATGATGGCATTTTCCACAGTTGCGGACGGAGTCGATCAAGCCTCACGTAATCTATTAGCATCTGGATCAACCGCAGCAACGACAGTTGTAGGCCACCGATACGGAGAAGATGCACGACAAGTTGCAGGCGGTCTTGCCGGAGGCGTAAGGAACGTCGGCCTCGTCTACGTCGATGCAGCTGGAGTGTCACGCCGAGCAGTGATCAAGTCAGTAGCCAAGGGGATGGTATGTGTCACCATGACTGCTGACATTTGGGAAAGCAATCGGGCTAACTCTTTACTCTTAGGTTGTCGGTAAAGCTCCAGGTGGGGGCGACTTAGTTGTCGGTGGTGGAGATGGCGGCAGTGTGCCTCCCGAAGTAATGCACGGAGACTCCAAAGCTGGGGTTGCGAATCAGAGCCTTCCCGGTACGGGTCAACCTGGTGTGAGCACACCTGGCGTCGGTGAAGTCGGATTCGGCAATTCTGCACCTCCGGCTTACAGCAGCGGCTTGGGCGAACCTTTGGGAACACAATGACTTTAAGCTCAGGATTCCAAACGGTGATTCCGGCAAGAAGAAAATGAGCTGGCGTTGAGCGATTCGGAATTATTTAGATGGGTAGCTCGTAATTAGTGATATGACAGATTTGAATGATACTAATGTATGCTGTCGCTTAAAATCCTCTTCTCTCATTTCGCGCTGCATGCACGACACATCTATTCGGTTGCGTTTCTTTATACTCGAAACATGCGTCGGAAATTTGACAGTACTATTGTGGCGGCAGTCCGCAGATAAGGCCTGCAACGAGGCACACCACATCACGAAGATGAAACCCACATGAAGCATACTTCGTGTGTCTTCGAGGATGACATCTGGCGTGCTGTGAACTGGGGGCGTTCCCGATATCAAGGGGTGTTTGCGAAACAAGGCCCCAGCCAACCTGGTACATCTGATGCTTTCGCTTCCCTTACGAATGCGTGGAGAAAGGTAAAAACCCACGCAATGCAATTGATTCATTGCAACGGACAAGAAGGCATTCGTGCTTGAATGCGATAGTTGCTGCAGCATGAAGAAGCTCCAGTGAATCTACGAAGTCGTCTGAAACAAAGGAATCGGTCACGCTATTCATAGATTTCCACCACCGAGGTTGTTTAATCATTGAAGAGCTGACCGAACAAGTGCGCGCTTGATGATGCGAAACCAAGCAGCGCAGAGGCAGGGGCGTATTAGAGCCACTGGACGGTGAGAGATGGACTGGCGACGCGATAGCCATTGACTACTAGGAGTACGTAGTAGCCGCCCTGTAGGGATTGAGCATGTTGAGAAGCCAGGCCTCAAAGACGCCCAAGCTTTTTCAATACTAAGACAATAGTCGTAGTAGAAGGAACATCTCTTGAACAATCCTTTACAACTTACGTATTGTCTATCGTGAAACTGTCACATGTGCAACAAATAACAATAGTCATCGTAGAGATTGATTTTCCAGTGGCCCCCTTTTGCACAAACGCGCTTTCCCTGTCCTTAAACGACCGGGAAATTGGCTTTTTGTCGAGCTAGTACGTTCAAGAACAACAATCACCACCACCTACCAAGCTCAACGTTAATCCTCACCCCTCCTTCCCTCAGGCCAGGCCGCTCAATCGGCTTCTCGAGGCCTTCTCACGGCGTCCATATTCCCTAATGGTAGCTGCCCAGCGTCGTTACCGATCGTCGTAGTCGTTCCTTTATCACGCTCCTTCTTCGGGTCAGTGTTGTTACAGTGGCTGTACACTGTGGTCGTTCGTCTTCCTAAGCACTTTTAATACTTGGAAAGGACCTCTTGTGTCACCTGTAAGGTTTGTGCTACCCATGTATCTCCAGAAAACAAATTCCAGCTTACATCCAGTGGATAGGGTTTTCCGGGGTCCATCGTGTTAGGTATCATTGCCATGATAAAGACATCCTGCAGCCTTCCATTCTGCATTAGCATTCTCAAGCTTGCCTGAGCTATCCTCTTCGTATTCCCGCTTTCTTCTACGGCTATCTCACTACTCACGGGCTAACGAGCATCACCAAATTCTATAACGTACAACGGGCCAAGGTGGAGCGTAAGAGAGATTTTAGCATCTACACCGAGATTAGAGACAGCTAACGGGCTTTCCTAGAAGCCGTTTCTGAGCACCGGGAAACGATATTATCACGTCGTTACAGCATAAAGTGTGGGGTCCCAGTGCGCGCTCTTTGCGCAGAGAAATAGCAACGACATTTAAACTCAGCTGTACCGGTCTCAACTTTAACTGCGACAAAGTGTGACGTGGACAAGGGCACTATTCAACTGAAACCTGTCAAGGCTACGATGCAAGTAGCTTCCTCACAAACCCAGGCACCCGGCCCTCAAGGCGCATACACAATTGATGCATCGCCAGCGTCGCGGCGTCAATACCTGCAGCAAACTCCTCAACCCGGGGAATCACCACGCGCTCAATCGAGTACAAGGTCAGGGAGCTCCCCGCATTCTACCAAACGACCGTCAAGAAGACGTAGCGACAATGCACCCCAATTAGGCAATCCTGAAAACGCTCAACTAGCACATTACCAGTCTACGTCTGGCGCCCATCTCTCGCCGTCAATTACGCCTCGCACTGAGGACACCTCAATGGCCAATCAACCTACCCCATTTTCCTCCTCCCCTGTGGCCACCCCGCCTTATCAGCAGTCGCGAAGAGAGGGACGTGGTCAACAACAGCAGCAAGCCGGTCCGCCGTTTGAGCCTCCACCTAGAACATCTTCGAATCAAAGAGGCCAAAGCACGAACCCGACATCCAATCCAGCCTCAAGTGAAAGAACTGTTCCCTACAGGCCCGTAAACAGAGCTGTCGATGACCGTCCTTCCTCTTCCCGCACGGCGAACGCAAGTGGCGGACGCAATTTTGAGGACAGAGAGAAGTTGTACACTGAGAACCGTGTTGCTGGGAACGAGCGGGAGGGAGGGTCTGGCGCAGCCTCTACAGCGGCAGCCGTAGCCCGTTCGAGACGTAGAGGGCCAGCATCCCCAGAGGGGCCACAACGAGCGATAAGTACTCGGGAACCAGGTGCCCATCAATCGCCTTCTGCCGTCCAGAGTCGGTCTGCTTCGAGCGTGGCTGTCACAACGCCACCTGCTCGACCTCTGAAAGAAGAAATAATCAACCGTGTCGTGGTGACAGACCCGCAGATTGATATTGAGCGTGAGCAGGAACGGCAAGCCGAGGCAGTCCCCGAGCTCGGCCGGGTAGGAAGTGAGACCGTTGACGACGGAGGCAGAGGGACCGGACAGCGTCGACAAGACTATTCTGCGAGCGCCGCTCGACGGAGAGACACCAAATTCGGCGAGTATGTACTTGGACAGACTTTGGGAGAGGGTGAGTTCGGCAAAGTCAAGCTGGGCTGGAAAAAGGATGGAAGCGTTCAGGTAGCCATTAAACTCATCAGGCGAGAGAGTCTTGGAACGAACCCCAGTCGACTGCCTAAGATTTACCGTGAGATATCCATTTTAAGAGAACTCTCACATCCAAACATTGTTCGTCTTCACGAGATGGTCGAAACGGATAAATACATCGGCATCATCCTCGAGTATGCCTCTGGTGGGGAATTATTCGACTACATCCTGACACACCGCTACCTTAAGGATCAAGCCGCTCGTAAATTGTTTGCACAACTAGTATCTGGGGTTGGCTATCTGCACAAGAAAGGCATCGTACACAGGGATCTCAAGCTTGAAAATCTCCTACTAGATCGGAATCGGAACATTATCATCACAGACTTTGGCTTTGCTAACACGTTTGATCCTCGAGATGAGCTGAGCGAGGAAGTTGAATACAGTTTGACGAACCGGGACTTCGTCAAGAGACACGATCTGGAACGGGTAGTCAATGGAAGTCGAAAAGGCGATCTAATGCAGACAAGCTGCGGAAGCCCCTGCTATGCAGCTCCTGAGCTTGTCGTAACAGATTCATTATATACTGGACGGAAAGTGGATGTGTGGAGTTGCGGAGTTATTTTGGTGAGTCTTTAGAAGGGCATACTGTCCACAAATGCTAACTAATACTTAGTATGCCATGCTTGCAGGATATCTTCCTTTCGACGACGACCCAGCGAATCCAGAAGGTGACAACATCAACTTGCTCTACAAATACATTGTCTCCACTCCACTTACATTCCCGGAGTACGTCACTCCACATGCCCGCGACTTATTGAGACGGATCCTGGTTCCGGACCCCAGAAAGCGAGCAGATCTATTCGAGGTTGCTAGGCACAGCTGGTTGAGCGAGTTCGCTCATGTTGTGTCACACGTCACAAGTAGTACGACGACTATTGGCGAGATTTCGAATGCCACGGTCACTTCAGGTAGGCACTTTATCCGGCGATCATCATTTATTCCACCCCATCTAGCAAATATCATATCTTGCATATCTTGCACATATCAAGCTGACCTAACATCAACAGACCAACAAGATGCTCCTCTGTTGGCGCGTAGTGCTTCCGTGAGAGAGCCAACCAAAACACAGCCTTCGAACATGTCTCCTGTTGGCGGGCTGAGTCATCAGGGTAAGATGGACCCTGAGCAGACAACAGACAGGTCAAAGCCACCGAGGGACAAGCGAAGAACTGTGCAGGTCGAATACGTTGCGCCTCAATCTCAGACAGTAAGAGGGGAAGGGACTCCCTCAATACAGTCACCCGCTACGGTTGGATCTGCTCCACCCAGTTCATCCAAGACCCGTGCAAGAGCTGGTAGTGAGGGTCCCGAGGGCGTTCGGCAGGCCAGTGTAGCCGCTGTAACGTCGAAGCCCCTGCCACAAGAACCGCCTATCGCCGACAATTCGCTACCCTATCATCCCGGATTTTCGGACTCTACGAGATCTCAACAACGACCAAGCGGGCCCCAACAGGTTATGGCTCCGCCTGCTCGGCCACCCAAAGAAGTTCCTCGGTCGACATCAGATTACGTTGGTTTCTCGGGCCCTCTTTCCACGTCAACTGTGGCTAGGCCGACCACCGGCGGTTCGATGTCTTCGGCTGGTAGGCTGCCATCCCGCGGCAATTCTTACAGCCAGCCTCTTGCTCCAACAGTAGCAGCTACATATGCGCAGGGACGACTTGCGCAGCCCAAGAATGGTAAACAGTACAACATTTCTAATCCCATCCCCCAGAACGAGTACTACTTTGAAGAAGGCTCCATTGGACGTCCAAGTACTCAACAGTATGAACAGCCAGTTCCGCTCGCATCACGGCAAGATCCGGGGCGGGGGCACAAGCGTTCGAACACCTTAGGCAGTGTTTTTGGCAGATCTGGATCTTTCTTCGGTGGTCGATCGCAAGCTCCTCAAGAGCAGATCAAGCCACAGCACGAGAAGAAATACCCACCAACTAGTATGAAGGTTCCCATTGCCTCTGATAGTCCCCGCCAATCTACGGAATCTCGCCGCTCAAGCTCGTTCGGATTTGGCCGAAAGAACAGTGATCTACGGAAAACTGGAGACTTTGGGAAACAAGAAAAGCCTCGGCGATTTTCACTTTTACCTGCCTCGTTCTCCTTCAAGAGTTTTACGGGAAGTGGAAAGGATCAGTCTTCCGAAAACATATTGCCGGTGTCTGAGCGTCGGCCTTCGACTGTCCACCAACAGCCTCCCGCTAGCCGTGGTCAGCCTCGCTCCTCTACCATGCAATATGGTAGAGGCCAGGGCCGACCGGATAGCTTTAGGAAGGAGGAAAGTTTGCTAACAGGTCACGATGGGTATGATGGACAAAGAGAGCGTAATAAAGAAAGCTCTGCACAACAGGCGAGAAGAAGCAACGCGCCGCTGCGGAGTGCACCTCAAGCCCAACAATCAACCTACGGAAGTTCCCAGTACAATCCCCAACCGGATCCTTACGCTGAGCTCCAATCACCGGCAGGGCAGTCATATTTGCTCGGTGAATCCGGTACTCCAACCGAATCTGAAGTTTCGCTTGGGAGAAGCCAACAACGAGGGCCGTATCCTCCCGGTTTCAATGAATATGATGATGGGCCGCGGCCGTCGATGCAACAAAGCCGAAGTGGACGAGGAGCCGGGGTTTTACAGAAAGAGAATAGGAGGTTTGCAGACGCATACGAACATGGGCAGAGTGGAGGACATCATGCCGGAAGCTCGGGGGCGGCGAAGCGGGTGATGGACTTTTTCCGAAGAAGGGGAAAGGCAAGAGCTGGAGATGAGCGGGTCTGATTTTCGGTTTGGCTGTCTATTTTCTCCGACCTCACCGCCTGGGAATTTTTTCGTTTATGATACCTCTTCGCAGCATCAACCTACAGCATTTAACTTCCTTGTCTTTCATTTTTGGATAGCATCATCGGTCTAATGTACATTCCCGGCGCTGGGCTATTTCTTGAGCTCAAGGGGGCTTACTTTCTGGCGGGCGTCTTATTTTAGTGGATGCAAGCACCGCCACTAGAAGGAGGGTCTTCGTAGGTATTTTTCCGAGCATTTGCAGTGCGAGCTCGGCAGTAGCACTGAGCGTCAGCATGGTAATGGTGGTTCCAAGTACAGGTAATTGTTGTGGTTTTTGGTGATACCATAGGATCTTTAGAATTAGGAGGATACCTTAGCTTTGGCTGCTGAGCCTAAAATATAGTTGACCTCTTTTGGGAATCAATACTCATGGTCAAGTGTGAAGTCTACCATAGTATACATTATCGGTGAATATGATTTCTTGTTGGGGTGATTGATTGATTGTTCGGACCAAAACATCAACGCTGTCACGTGACGTTGCGGGGAGAGTTTCCGGACTGTCTTCTGCAGCCCGTCTGCACCCCGCAACTACTTGCCTCGAACATCAGCGAATCGAAGATCATTCGCAAACGCTGAACAGCAACGGCGGGATTGCGATTTGCGAATAGCTCAATATCCCTTTAAGCTTCGGAATCTTCCATGACTGGCCAAACCTTATACGCGATAGGACGGACGTCTAGATGATGTGATGGTTAGACCGTCTGATCTGCAGGCAAGAGAAGCTCGAAATCAAAACAGCGCTTCTATAAGGAGCATATGTTAGAGACGGCGAATTTGTGCCTTTATGGCTTAAACAGATGAATGCTATGATGCAAGGGAGCTTGCTTATTCTTCCCCATGAAACTTTGACCCGTCCTATCTTTCAAGGTCACAGGTAGAAACTTCTATACCATGATCCAGCTGTTTACCCTAGTTAGAATTACAGCGACCTTCCATTGAGCTAACGATGCGTTGGGGCGGGCCTCGTCATAGCTTGAGGAGCAACAGAAAGTACATAATGGAGTCCCTGTTGCGGGGCGTCGAGTATATATTTCTCTGCTCTTCCTCGGCTTCGAATACTATCAGAGCTTTCCAGATTGCCCCGGTCTTTGGCTACCTCTACATTCTTTTCGTCCTCACACATACGTTGGGCTGGCTAAAGCTACGCCCTGTGCAAGGAGCAGTCATGTTTACTTCGCCGTTATCCATTGTCAATGCCTTTATCTTCCTCACTTTTCAGCTTAGCAAAATAACATCTGGCCAAACTACGAGTATTTCTTCAACGACGGGCAGTGA
>JAABUO010009877.1_pt1 | contig 10632 bp, 15 predicted proteins | sample 5559291 | NCBI WGS metagenome assembly JAABUO01 (sample SAMN10711878, study PRJNA513372) | rock metagenome | isolation source: Antarctica rocks | place: Antarctica: Victoria Land, Finger Mt sud
CAGGCTTGTACCGCCAAGGGATGTGCAGACCTCTGGTGAGGGCATACTGCTGCCAGTCGTCGTTTAGGACAGAGTGCTCAGGGGATGTATTGTTGCTACCGCATGCGAGCAGTTCTGTGGAAGCACACCACCTATGATCGCACCAGGCTTGCCACCATGTCTGGTTTCCCAGCAGGATCTGCCGCCAGGCGGTGCAGGTCCCTGCAAAGGGAATGTAACGTATCACGGTGCACACCCTAGAGAGGTGTGACCTTTTGCAAGCAGGTCGAGTGGCTTACAAGTTGCGTGCAACAGATCCCTAGCAGTCAACGCTGAAAAGATCTGCTGCAACACCTCATCTGGTAGCTCCTCCATGTGCAGACACAAGCGTATCACTGCGTCAGCTTTTCGTGCAAATGGCCGATGACCGCATCGGCGTGAGTTGCGGCATCTGCGTGGACATGCATTTTGCCATCGGGTAAGCGTCACTGAGCAAGCTTGCCAAGTTCGAAGTTTTGAGTGCTAAATCTGAGTGCCCATGAAACCTTCAAGGCCACTCAGGGCTATATAGCTACAAGTGCAAGTTAGAGTTGGGCATTTGCTGCAGCAGCGCTGATGTAGCATCAGTCAACTCTGTAAAATCCTCAGCCATCTGCTGCATCAGGAACTGAAAAGTGTACCATCGTACCTGCAAACATGTTACTTGTGGTCAGCCCCTTTGCATGCTAAGCAAATCTGCTGATGACGTTGGTCCGACTGTCATACCAAGTCATGAGCTGATGCAGCATCTGCAATCTGAATGCCACGCAATGCATACACACCGTGGCCATGTGTCCCTCTGGGTTGTCTGGGAACAAACGTCCATTGCTCTGGGTGTCACCATGACCTGATCGATGATCTTCAGGGGGGTGCTGTCCTTGAAAGGGTGAGCGCATTTGTTGCTCTGCGCCATCCTGTGCTGCAGGTGTTGCATCCCAGTGAACTCTTGATAGTGTGTTAGTAGTTGGCGTGGGTGGCTCTTGCCTGCTGAGGATGCTGGGCGCTACTGCTCTGATATGCAGGCTTGCACCTGCATCAAGCCAGTGACATGTGGGATGCTGTGCAACACGCTGTGCATCACGTGCTGTATTGTGCTCACACAAAGATGGACGAAAATGACCCATCTGGTACTGAAGCTCAATGCATAAGCAGTACTAGGCAGTTTGCTGATGGTTGGCTGTCGAATACGCCACAGACGAGGATATTGATAGTGCATAGCCAAACTGTCAAGCAAATTGCTTCTACTGCGCTCATGTATCAAACCACAGCAGGCTGATGGCCTGTATAGACCTGAATAGCTTCTGCAACAAACCCTGATGGCAACATTGACTGCAGGCGAACCTGAGCCATCTTCAGAATGGATGGCAGAGTTTGAGCTACGCCTGACAGGCCACCTCCTAGACTGCATCCTTTGCAGCTGGCTCTGCACTGGTCCCTGCTGGTGATCTGAAATCCTGCCATACAAGGAATCTAATGGCAGTTGCTCCTGTCATTGTAGACTACCACACACCCTACAACTCTCATTGGTAACGAGTGTTCTGTTGCACATGTTGAGCGGTCAAGCACATTGCACATTGCATGCCATATGTGCAAGTGTGGAAAGTATGCTGAAAGTTGTCAATGCCCCTGCATGCAGTCACAGTTGCAGACAATGACAGCAGAGGTTGAGACGCATGCTTATATGAGAGATTCCAGCATGCCACAACAGGTATATGAGCATGCACCAGATCCATTGACACTCACCTGTTCAGGTCTTTGACAGCCTGGGCAAACTTCAGCAAGTGGTGACTGCTTATTTCTGGCTCGTTTGGGAATGCCCCAAGGACTTCCTGCAATACCCCAATGGCCCCAGCTGTGAGATGTGGTATGACCTGTCTGCACCCAGGCTCCTGTCTCTGCAGCATCTCTTGCAGGTCATCATCAAACCCCTGGACATGTGACAAAGACTTTTAAAAACACACGACTTTGATGTCATGGCAGCTTAGTGTCCACATCATGAGTTCAGAATTGACTTGATGCACCTGCATTGCTAGCATGCCTCTATACAGGCTTGTGTGATCATTGCTAGTACTTTTTGTGAGGTATGAGCATGCAGAAGCAGTCGATTACGCATATGTCCGTCTGAGCTGACAGGGCAGCCCCTTCATATCATGTTGTACTACCTCTGCAAAGGTATCATGTAGGGAGCGCAGCAGGCGTGCCACCTGGCGGATGTACAGTGACACCTGGGCCATGTCCTGCTTTGGCAACGCCCACCTGCCCATCTGCCAGCAGTACATGCCAGGCAGGAAGAACCAGTGACCACCTGTAAGCATACACTTCTTTGTTTCCAGTGCAGTCAATGCAGCTCTGGGTGACAGTCATCACAGCAGCAGCATGCAAGGCAGCCCAACATAGCATCATGAAGCTCAGATGACATGACGCACAAGACCAAGACGCGACCCTGGTTTCTGCAGACTGTGACATGCATCAGGCAGCACAGCGCTGGCATTCATGGATCAAGCAGACACTACACACCCAAGGTACCAACATAGGCCTCAGCGCTGGCATGGACAGCATACTCCTCCATCTTGTACAGGTTGTCATGCACCGACATCAGCATGGTCTCACATTGCAGCTCCCTGAACCAAGCAGCATGCTGTGCACCTGGCCCCTGCAACCACATTGTGTGTTCCTTTGACTCACATTTTTAGGCACGCAAACACCCACGGGCTCTTGCAAGCACCTTTTGGTGATGCACCCTGGTGTCTCAAAACCTCCTGCAAACACCTCTCCACAAGATGACCCTTTGGGTTGATGATGTGGTGATGGCTATGCAAGCTTTCTTCAATGATCGCAAGTCAGCCTCAGGAATGAGTTGAGGCCAAAACATTGGGTGGCTCATGCACTGTGTGCATAACAGCTATATCATTGCTGATCATAGGTGTGCTCTCTGTACAGGAAGCAGAAGGTACCTCATCAGATGCAGACGCTAACAAGGGCCTGGCAATGTCCCTGGTGATCTGGTCAGGCATGGACAGGCTCCTCTTCAGTTTATCCATGGACTCTGACCGTTGCATGCTAGCACACTGACCGCCAGTCTGTTTTTGCGGGAAGGTGACATGGTCTAAAGCGTCGGCATGCTGCCAGGCAATGGCATTCAGCTGTTCCAATGCACCCAGAGCTGCCTTCATGTGCCTAAGACAAACAACAGAGCTGAAAAGCTTGCAAGGGCGTAGCAACATTGGGTGGAACAACACATCGGCTTTAATTAATATGCATGACTCACTTGCTTGTTTGGCTCCCAATGTATGATCACAGGTCTGTTGAAATGACCTGTGTCATTGTGATAGTGTCGTATTTTGAATGACGCGTGTGCTCTTATTCAAGTACAATTTGATGTTGCAAATTGAAAGAGTGGGTGTCATCAGCAAGATCATACCGCATGGCCTGTTCACTAGCACTCTTGGGCCACAGCAGCACGGACAGCAGCAGGGATAACAGCACCCCTCCAATGATACCAACCACCCTGGTGATTGCAGGCAACAGCAATTCTGCAGTCAAACAGTGCCTGTCAGGCTGCTGCTGCAGCTGTGATTTCAACTGGTCCTTTGTCTAAGCAGCCTGTGCTTGATTGTGCTGCATACCAAAACGAGAGACTTGAACAGGACAACATGTATCTGGACAACACTATACCTGTTGGGGACTCTGTAGTGCCAAACACCACTGAAAGGAACGTCAGTGCTGTCATATTGGCATCTGACAGCGACTCTTCGACCACTACATTGAAGAAGCCCATTGCAGCTGAGCATGCTGACAGGCATAGCGACAGGAGGAAGCCATCTTTGTTGATCTTGTAAGCATCTATAATCAGCCTACAACATAAGCATCAATATGCATGGTTAATTTGTGGCAAGCCACACCCTGCTGAGCACCAACTACTGCAGTGGTAACTTACAGTTGTACAGCACAGCTATACATTATATATCAAAAGACCTGAGGGAGCTGGTGCTCAAGTAAATTCAAAATGAGGAAGGCAAAGGCAAAGTGTGTACAGCACCAGGAAAGGCATCATGATACACAGGCAGCAGCATCTGCAAGAATCCACAAGCAGATTGGAGAAGCTGCAATATGCAATGAGAAGAATGCCAAATACCATGTTAAGTAGCCCAAGACACCCCCGACCAAAGTGCCGATGATCTGCTCTAATGACTGCCGACTCAGCTTGCCAACCACAGGAGCTGTGATGACCATGCTGCATGAAGTCAGCATGTGTGTAGGCATTTGCTGTTGAATATCTGCTGGATGCTACATAGTCACAAGTCAACTTAGTCAACACACGATGCATGTTACTCTCGCCAAGGTCTTGTGCACAACAAGTGTTTATGAGTGCTTGCAGAACATGCACAAACGACTCCTGCTCACATAGTTGTAAAATATGGTGACAGGTGTGATGCAGGACAGACCTTGTGAAGGCAGCCCACATGCATCCTTCTTGGACTTGAATAGCCAGGGGTGTAAGCTCTCCTGCATTTGCAGCGCATACTGAATGCACGCATATGTGTGCGGTGCCAGAATCGCAAAGTTCAGTAAGGGCCTTCTTCTCCCACACCTCCCAAAGGTGCAACCAGTACATATCCCAGAAACAGCTCTATCCCCACTGCTAGGCCCAGCCTGATGCCCCGCTTGGTGTGCAACCGCATTAGACTTGGCCTACAAAGGTCGGATGGGCCTCTCAGGCTCTGCCTCAGGGGTTGGGCGGCTCTCTACGGTGATTTCAGAAATGAAGTCCCGTCAAAAGTCAAAACCTGATCAAGCGCTTCTGATAAAGCTGCGGCAAGAAGATGTTACGGAAAGTCTTAACAAACAAGCCAGCTGCTCAGAGAATGGCACGGTTGCTTCTGTGTCCTGAGCGTTGATCACTTTGCAATTCTGGACCCTTGCGCCAGGAAAGCCAGAGGCGGGCATGGACGCAGCACTGACATGAGCGCGCACTCGACCAAGTCACGGTCACACGCGGCCATCATTGCCCGGCACCATGCTTCGACCTTGTGCAGATCAGTCAGTCAGTCAGGGATTTTACAGTCGTTGGGGCCAGCTAGCCCATTTGACTAAATTGCAGTCTTTCTTTAGAAAACGAAACAGTCAAAAAAGTAACATAGACAAACAAAATCATCATCAGGAAACCGTTGGGAAATTGTCACCGTGCTTGGGAAGTACATGAATATGCAACAAGTAAGAATCTCTTAGCATGTAACTAGGTATCAGATACCGCTGTTGTGATCAATATGTCGACATGGAAGTCGTAATACACAGATTTATACATAGACAAGTGAAACTCCGCAGGAGGTCTCCAGTCCACATGCATATATCATATCATAGTATGGCTCATTTGTGACAGCTAATAATTCACGCAGCTGCTGGGATTTTGTCTGCTAGATTCTGGCAGAGATCAAGTGTCTGTGCACACTTCTTCTTTGCAAGCAAGCGTTTCACCGGCCATCGCGGAAGCCTTTCCGTGCCTGTCGCGAGCGCTCAACGCATGATACATGATCGCGAAGTCGATGTACAGAACATTGCCAGTTCTGGCAGACACCGCGCTGGCACCTCAGATGAGATCGGCCTGCCCTTGACTCTGCCGTGCACTTTTCAGGACATTATCGCACAGATCAAGGGTCGCCGCGACCATGGCAGTTCCCGAAACTAGTCCGCCTGTTCGCGTTGTTCACAACAACATGCAAATGCTAGCTCAGACAGTCGTTAAGGTCGACGGCATTCACCGAGCAGTTGTTGGGCGCTTCCGACATCCGAACACGAGCGATGTCTTGCTGGCGAAAGAGACTTCTCTGGTGCTTGCATCTGCAAGCGACGAAGGAACTTTGACAACGCATCACACGCAGCCTCTGCACGCGACCATTCTGAATTTGCAAGTTTTGCGTGCACAGCAGCAAACCACTGCCTCTCAGGTAACCTTACACCTACAACACTGCTGCTCTGCTGTGGAGCAGCAATCATGTTGCATCACATACGCAAACAAACATGAACTCCGCTTAGTACATGTGTGTGGATGCAATGCAGGAAGTGGACAAGTTGGTCATGCTGACAACCTCTGGTAACCTGTCCATCATACAGTTTGACGTGACACTCTATAGGTATAATGAAGTTTTGAGCAAATTGCAGCAGCAGTGCAACAGTCCAGATTTGTCAACACAGCTCCTGTCATTGCTTGACACGTCTCTGATCCTGCAGATTTGTGTCCCTGAGTCAGATACCTTTGGTGCCGGCAGGTCAGCAATCTTATCAGCTGTGTTAAGGCTGTGTGCCAGTACTAGCGTATATGCAACGGATTAGCATACCAGCTTGCAAATGTGCATGCCAGTTTATGTGCATGCTGCGTGGAAACTCACCAGTTGCTACTCTGTTTCAATGTGTATGATATGCGGTCACCAACATGCGTGTTTGCACGCTGGTCACGTGCCTTTCAGTTATATTTTCAACAGAGCGCAATCCTTGGGCTTTTAGGGAGGCAAGGGCTGCTGCCGGCACAGGCTCTCCATGTAGAGCCATGTGGCCATGCTATTGCCATATCAGGCTACAACTGGGTTGCCCTCATGCCCACAGCTGTGGCCACACAGACCCCACTGGAAGACTCACCTATCTTGGCAGTACTCCCAAGTTTCCTGTCCAGCAGCATACACAACCCCAGACAGACGGCCCCTGCACCCCCCACCCCCACCGGGCCTGACTCACCTGTTGATGTCCCCATCACTGTGTCCAGTGATCCTTCTTTCAGCAGGAGCTACACCTCTGATGAGGCATGGCTCAGGGCACAGACAGACTCCTGCAGACTAGATGCTATGTGGATGGCAAGCGATTTGAACACTATCCAGGATCTGGTGCAGGACCAGGAGGAGCATTTGTCACCAGCTTCCCCTTTGACTTCAATGCCTCCCTCTGGATTGATACGCAGCATCTGCTTTGTAGGTGAGCACATGTGCTCAGCATTTTGGAACCCCCGTGTCGTGTGGACAAGCTGCCAGTATGACATAAGCTGTTCACAGCAAGTGACTTTGTATAGAGGTGCATGTCTGCTGTGATTGGTGCACATTGCAAGCATCAGCTATCCTTTGCATACAGACAGATGGAAAGCCACCTGCTATCTGCAGTGCTGGCAGACCTATGCAAGACAATTGCAGCTTGTCCCTGAACACTGCACATCACGCCAACACACTGCTTACAAAGCTGGTTATGATCCTTCTTTGAACACTGTCTGCATGTGCACTGGTGCATAGCCTGTCCTCAGCACTGCTGCACTCAGATGTACATGGACTGTGGGTTTCACGGCAGGGTTTTGCCCAAGCAACAAATGTATTGTGCTGTGCTGGCTAGCAGGACATCTGTGAAAGCATGAAAGCCTTGCCCTGGCATGCTGCACATTTGCCTCCAAACTCAGCCCTCGCCCTGAACACCCTGCACATTGTCACGTGAAACACTTTGGCTGCATGCAGAGATTCCAGGAAAGCAGAACAGCTTGGCGCTGGCAGTGCTGTACTATGTAGCGCCAGACTCAGGCTTTACCTTAGACATCTTGCAGTGGACGCCGCCGGAGAACACCTTGAGTGTCAAGTATCGGCTGCAGCTGCATGAGCTGGCCGACATGTTTGACTTCCTGCTGGGCAGCTTGGTGCTAGACATGTGCACTGTACGCACCTGCCAATCAGGTGAGCTGGACAACAGCTTTTTGACAGATCTTTGGTGCCAGCAACGCCACAGTTTGTGTATATGTGGCATTCAGTCACACATGTCAAAATCCCATCTGCAAGCTGCTGCAGGCTTCTGGCTGGATGCGACCCAGCCTGTGTTCAAGTGACATTGCGCTATGGAGGCATAGCAGAGACTCACCTCAATGCCGCCTGAAAGCCTGTCGAGCACGCAGCTGTGGTCCGCAGCGTGTGGTGCAGGGGCGCGTGCTCTTCACCCTGCACGATGCTGAGCACATGCTGCTTGTGTGCCCAATCACACAAATCTTTTGGCGTTTCAGCTGGTAATCAGCCTGTGTGACCAATGCTGCAGGCCTGGTCCTGCTTTTTGAGACTGGCTTGGTACTGTTTGACCTGGCAGATATTGTTGGTGGTGGTCCCAACACTCCGACTGGGACAGTAGTCCACCAGAATCGTGGTGAGTGGCTGCTAGCATCACTCTCAACTCACAATATGCATCCTGCATTGTGGACAGCAAGTTGTGTTGGCTGGGCTCATGCACACAGCTGCTGCAATTATCTGCAGCCCTGAGTCTTGTTCATCATCATCAGATGACAGATACATTGTTGGGCAGCAGATGCAGCAGCTGATGGGCATCACCTGCCATTTGCCACATGGAGTATGTATCCAGTTGTTGGTCATGTGAGCTGCCCAGCAGGCAAGCTGCAAAGCTGTCTGCTTGAGACTGCAATGCACCTTCCTAAATTGCATCAGCTGAATCAAAGTCAACTGTCTGCTTGGCATCTACCATGGATCTGTTGCATTCAGACGCCACATGCTGCACAACTTGTAAAGGCGCATCTTTGACCCTGTTGCGACACAACCTTCTCCAATTTAGCTTCCTCACATGCAGTGCGCTGTCACAGCTTCGCTAAAGGCAGTTCACAGTCTTCGATTGCATCTGTGGGGGTGGTGTATGGCGCCAAATGGCCTGCTGGACCTCACACGACCTCCCAAGTGGCTCCTGACCCTGCAGAGATTTCTGCTCCTGCAAATGCTGATGATAAACCGCCAGCAGGTCAGTTAGCATGCCAACCTAAATCCGACAGAATGCTGCATGCTAATGAGTATACTCTACATAGACATTCATCAATCGTTTTCAATCAATTCGCATTTTCTGCCTTTGAGACTCATCAGGGCAGTCAACAGACAATGAGTGGGCATTGAACATATACTAAGCACTCAAAGATCAAAGGTCTTCGTGTCATACAAATTTTCTTTAATGCAATATGTGCCTTCTTTCAAGGTCGGGCACATACAATACAGCATGTGGACATTCTCAGGCAATGACTGCCCGTTGATGATGCACTGTGCTGTTTGCATTGAGCATCAATGAAATTGCACAAAATTTGATGAGAGCTTCTGGAGCTAAGGGAGGTGTTGTTACTCATCACACTCACAAGCACAATGAGTAAACAAGTGCAATGAGAGACCGCTCAGCCTGTTGCGTAGAAGCGCTCACAGCTTTGCACAACGTCAACATCAGCTGCAGGATTGCTGCAGTTGAACTCCAGATGGCTGCAATATGGCCGCGCAGTGGCATGAAAAGTGCAGTGTATCTGCGCTCTTGATAGTCATATGCAGCGGAGCCCTTTATGCAGAGGATGCTGCAACACGTAGAGCATAAGGTCCAGCAGCATATGCAGGTCGCTCGGACCCCTTTGGCGCTCAAAGCTCTCCACGGTTGCTGACAAGCGGATGCTGGCGGGAAAGGCTATCTCCCGCCTTCTCTGCTTATCCTCTCAGCGCTGAGCCTGCTGAGCTGCATCAGGAGCTGTTGCTGGGCTTTGACGTCTGCGAGGGTTTTGAGCACAGCGTGCTCAGCATGGTGGTGAAGAAGAAGCTGCCAAGGGAGGGAAAGGGCTCTGGCTGGTTCGCTGATCTGCAGGTAGACATGCACATGCCTACTTGCCTTGCATCACTCTTGCATTGCAAATGTTGTATGTTTTCTTCAGGCGACGACTGTTGTTGGGTACCTGCTGCACTCCTCATGTGCAAGTTCAACACAGGGAATTACCTGGCAAGAGAGCACACTGCCGACATACATGCTTGAGACATGTGCTAAGGCTCTGGTGTGGAAGCTGCTGTGCAACAGAAGTCAAATGCCTGCAGGACACCAACTTCAGACCAGGGTCGACACCAACCTCTATGCTGAGCCTCCCAAACAACCACGTCCTGCTGGGCTGTGAGACTGGTGACGGCTGCATAGCTAGACTTCCCATCCCCCCACCAGGGGGGTCTGCAGGGGCTCCCCCTGCAGTTGGGCCATCAGTCACCTCCACGCTGCCCAACGCAGCACCTGTATGGGCTTTCACTGTTGCCAACCTCCAGAGGCTTCCACAACATCAGGTCTCAACACAGTGAACAGTTTTCTGACTCCGGCATACTTGCTGGACTGATGCATCCATGCACGCGCCTCAAGGCTGGCAAGTGCACACAGCTACTTGAGCAGGGTTCATGTCTTCAACTTGGCGCAACTCCCATGGGATCAGGTCCATCAAAGCAAGCTGCTGCCATGCTTCAGGGTCCTGCCCCTTTGCCTCTGCATTCATGCCAACACCTAATAAAGCAGCATATGATATGCTGAGAGACACCTGGCAACCACCTGCCCCCCGCCCCTCCATCCCCGCCCCTGGCGGCATCAGCCTGGTGGCAGGGGTTATTTCACAAGCGACATTGGCAAAGCTGATGCTGTCTTGTCTGTCCATGTGCAGGTGTATGCAGCCTGTGGCAACAGCAGTAACGGCAGCATCAGGGTGATTCAGGCTGACCAGACTGTGGAGGTGCTGTATGAGAGCCCAGCTGACTACCCGGGAATCTCAGGCATGTGGAGCATACCCCCCTGGCCGGGGGCAGACTTCCACAGTCTGCTGGT
>JAABUO010009878.1_pt1 | contig 10632 bp, 7 predicted proteins | sample 5559291 | NCBI WGS metagenome assembly JAABUO01 (sample SAMN10711878, study PRJNA513372) | rock metagenome | isolation source: Antarctica rocks | place: Antarctica: Victoria Land, Finger Mt sud
ATTTTGCAGAGTTGAAGCAGTCAGCTGTCACGGAGTTGAGCTGCAGGTCAATCAATTGGAGCCTGTCAAGTATGTGTCTGTGGGGACTGCACAGACTGGCATGCTCTGGCTGTAGAATAGCAGAACGTGTGTGATGCAGCCCCATGTCAGGGCTGCATGTCTTGTTTTTCGTTGCTACAAAGGGTCTTTTCTCGGCTGAACACTGCTCTTGACATGTGTGATGAGACCTTTATTTGAAATGACACAAGCATCGCCACTATTAATCAGCACTTGCAGTTGATTGCCAATGTGCCCTGTATCTATGCTCATGTGCGAGACTGCCTGTTAACATGTTCCCATGTGCAAGCCTGCTGCTTTGCGCTCAAGTCCACATGCACCTGCTTCATGTTATGTACAGCTGCAAGCACACTCAGCAAATTGGCACCAAACAGCCAGCAGGCACGATTTGTGTACTGATTGGCTGTTTGCTGATGTGGTGTCGCTACCTGGTGTGCTGAGCTGATGTACAAGCTCTGTTCAATCCCGAAACGTCTATTCTGCTCTAGTACTGAACGTGATCGAATCAATATTACTCGACAACTTGTCAATACTGAATTCAACAATTCAGGGAATTAGCAATTGCAATGGTTTTGCAGGCAGAATCAATAGCACTGCCGCCTTGCTATCTTTCTATCTCTCTGCCTCGCTCTCTCCTTTTCTGTTTGAGGTTCCGTTTTCTTTGCTGCAACAGTTCATAGCAGAGGTGCCGGTCTGCTGGCAAGGCCGCATTTGTTGTTGGCGTTTAGACCTGATCTCGGTTCGTGCACCTTTGCTTTGCAGATCTGCGGTCTCTGCCAACTCCATTTCTGTACTTATGTCTGACCTGAATGCTCGCAGGTTGATTGCACTTCTGCTCGTATCTGTAAAGCTGAAAGCTCGAGCTACAAGCTTGGCAGCTCACTGGTGCGTGCTTGATCCACAGTCTAATATCTCTTTGTTGACAAGTTGATACTCTGGTATCTCCTCATTGAGTTTGGCTCCGTCTGGACACGCAAAATGTCGCGCTGGCCTAACCGTTTGAAGCTGTGCTGCGGTATGCAGAATTCATTATGCAAGAACAGACAAATTGGGCTGACCTATCAGAGCAGCTGCTACTGCGCACGTTTGAGTCACAGCACAATGCACTTGACGACTGTGCAGCAGCTTGTGCCTGTAAAAGCTGGCACTCAGCAGTCAACAGCAGCCACATACAGTCTCTTCACCTGCATTCATTTCACCTGTCACAAACTTGGCGAACGAGCAGCTTTTTCAAATCACGCTGCTCCCTGGGGGAATTGAAACTGACTGCTGGTCACTGTTCCAAGGAGGAGATTGCGACATTTGCAAATTCAAGCAGGAATATCCCATGCGTATCCCTGCTGTGTGACTCCCTACATGTTGACATGTCCTGGTCTCAGTTGCTGCATGTGCACACAGATGCACTAGCACAGGTCAAGCACTTAGTGACAATGCCAAAAGTTCATGCAGCCAATGAGCAGTATGCCTTTGCAGACCTCCGACATCTCACACAGCTCAAGACTTTGAAGGTTCATTCCGAAGACTTTGCTACTGAGTCTCACAACGCAGACGCAATCATACACAGCATGCGCCAGTGTCCTGCCACCTTGGAACAGCTTGCAATAGATGGACAGGGCATTTGTTACCTGAAGGATGTGGCGCCCAGTCTGGAGCATGTGCTAGGGACTACTTCGGCACATTTGACATGCCTGGAGTTGACAGACGCTATCCTTGTTCTTGACAAGGGCAGCCTGGCATGTTTTACGCATTTGAGGAGTCTCAGCTTCGGACAAAGTCAAGTACACGCTGCAGTTGACAACGCTGCCAATCTGACATGGCTGTCAGGATTGGCGACTCTCAACTTGGCAGGGAGTACCTGGTTTGACCTCAAAAGATCTGCGGCTGGAAATGTGGAAGACCGGCCTCACTTTGCTGCTGCCTTTACTTCATTTCAAGGATGGCCTGCGTTGGAAATCCTCAAGATCAATGGCTACAATCTGTTTGGTCCCTTGACAGCTTTGCATATTCCTGAAGTGCAAGATGTTCAAGTGTATCACCACAGTCATGTTACTGACAGCAACAGGGTACGAGTCCGTAGGCACTATTCAAAAATTGATGAGGTGATGTCTTTGTCTTATCTTCCACATTGTGCCTGCTTCCTCGTTGAGCTTCGTGTATTCTTTCTGCCTGTGCAGCGTTCTGCTGCAGTTGTTCAGGGCATGCAGCATTTGCTGTCAAGTTGTCAGTCTTTGCAAGTTCTGCATCTTATGAACAGTGGGGGTGAGCAGCCTTATCACTCATATGAACAAGCAGATCTGGTGCTGCAAGATCAACAAGCTGTCAGTTTGCAAGAACTTCGGTTGCATTATTTCTGCTTTACTCAAGTAGATCTCTGCAGAGCTTGCTCTTTGACCTCACTAGTCCTTGAATGTGTAGATGCCACATTTGCTAACATTTGCTACACTGATTGTGAGCTTTTCTTACCTCATAGTTTGCGCTTCTTTGAGTTTAGGGGTCATGCACTTTTTGCACCAAGTTCTAAATTCAAGCTCGAGGACTGTGATTCTTTGGTGAAACTAGTCATCACACCATCATCAGTGTATTCCAATTATGCGTACAATATTCCTGTGCTACCTGGTAGCTTACATCACCTGGAATTTGCTCAGTCTGAAGGAGAGGAAATGTGGGTCAATGGCCGTGATTGGCAATGCTTGAGTGCTTGTACCAACCTTGAACGTTTGACTCTACCTAGCAAACAGTACCTCACCCCTTGGATAAGGAAATGGATAAAGTCTGCTAGGCACATACACATTGTCGAATACAAGTTTGGCCCAGGCTGGCTAGGATATTGATTACACCGAGACAGCTTGATTTGGTGCACATGTTGTAAATGTCAGGTAGTAACTGCCACACTGCACAAAAGGTTACGACCGCTGTCTTTCATCACTGCAGCCTACATGTGATGAAGCTCCAGTGATGAACTGCATGGTGAATCTACACAGCACATACCATTTGACCTCACACCACGGTAACAGCCATTTTGCTTGCGGTGAAATACACCTTGAGCAGGGCGGTGTTTTCCCGCGGCCTGCGGCATAGCCATGGTGGCTCTCCCCGCGACTTCTTAAAAACATGACGATAGTGGAAACACATTGTGTCATGCCTGCAGTTACGTGACAGCTGTCACCATCCTTCACAACTTTGAACTTGCAAAGACTGACAGATCTTGTGAACCATGAGGTTGAGCAGTTTCATCATTTATACAAACAAGCAGATCCGGTGCTGCTAGATTAACAAGCTGTCATTTTGCGAGACCTTCATTAGCAGCACTTCTGCTTCACTCAGTTAGGTCCCCAGAGAGCTTGCTCTATGACCTCACTAGCACTTCGGTGTGTTACAGTCCAGGTAGATGCCTTTTGCCAAACTGAATGTGAGTTTTCCTTGCCTTGTAGTTTGCAGTCTTTCGACTTCAGGGGTTCAAAACTTTTTGCACCAAGTTCTATATTCAAGCTTAAGAACTGTGGCTCTTTCACCAAGCTACAATCATACATTTATGCATACAACACTCCTGTGCTACCTGGTAGCCTACAGCATTTGCAGATTGCTCAGTCTTCTGAAAATGACGACGTGTGGACTTGTTGCTTTAGCAGAATTCATCCAGATTAACCCAGATGCTGATCTTGAGTTTAGTGATCTGTGCATAGTTGTGGATGACTGCAGCCCAGTGTGCATGCTAACATGCCACACGGCATGACTGTAGCAGCTCAACCAGCAAACAGTACTGCCTTGAGCAATGGTTGTCATGTCCAGCAGTAGCCAAAGCTGGCATTATGCCAGAATGCAGCTTAGCGTACTCATGTATCAATGTCTGTGGTTAATCACTCTGCATTTAATTGAGCGCTTCAAAGACTTCAAGAGGCACAGGCCATGGCAGGGTTTGTTGCCAAATTTGGGCATGCGCCCCACATGACAGCATTGGCAAGAGACTGAAAGTGCTTGCCAAAAGTTCACTTTCAGGCGCTGACTGCAACTGCTCCCCCTTTTCATGAGCTGCAGCACAGTGCAGATTGAGCTGCAAAAGATCAATGAATGGGCAAAGCTACAACTCACAGCAGCCTGGAGTCCTGTCAGGCAGTGACCACTTCTCAAGCAAGTTGGGGGGTTAGCAAAGGGGCTTGTGCTGTTATTGCAGATTAATTCTGAATCATTGGCTCACTGTGTCAAAGAACCTTGCCGCTTTTGGTCTGCAGTCCCAGCTCATTTTTCAGGGCTGACAGACCAAGAGCCTCCAGTCTGAATCGCAACATCAGAAACTGCAGCAACCCTCTGATACAGCTGCAGCAGCAACTTGCTTTGCAAAGGGTAGCCAGGACTTCCTTGCCTCTTTTGAAGGCGGTGTGATCAGGGCACATTGGCACTGCCCTTCAGTGTTAGTCAGGTGGGCAATCAGGTCGGCATGCTTATTGTCAAGGTGTGAGTGCTTGATCTGATTCAGGGAGAGGCAAGGGCATTGAGATAGCAGAAGGTGGCTGGGTAGAGTGTACATAAGGAAAGAGGCAGAGGCACAAAAGCAGGGCCTGGCGCCTGGCGCTGAAGTTGATTGTATATTACAACGTTTATAAATGTCACAGACGCTTCACCCCACTGGCCAGCTTGCATCATCACAGTGTGCTTTGCATGCTGACCCACGCTATGCTTTTCTTTGCATGTTGGCATGTCGTTTGACTGTCAAAATTTGTAAAGTAAGCGTCACAACTTACGGCTGCCACAAAAGCTGCAGGCTGTCAATGGTTGTTGGCCAGTCACGGGCACCTACACAAATGCAAGAAGCAGCATTGCCTGCAAGCTTTGGCTGAAATGAAGCTGTTTAGCCACCATGTTCTGTTGCAAAATACGTGGAGTGTTTGAGGTGTGTAAAGCCAAAAGCAGATTCTTGACTGCCTCCTTGACAGCGTCCTTGGCAGCTGCTGTAGCAGCTGATGCTTGACAGAAGAAGCATGCATTGCATGCATATGCGGTTGTACAAGTATGTCCATTTGAGCCAGGGCTCAATCAAGAAGAACAGGTTACTGTCAATACTGCACCTTCTCAAGGCATATTTGGGTTACCTGGCTGATCTGCAAACCAGACAGGCACAAAGCCATTCAGGTTCTGATATTGTGAGCCAGGTCCAGTGCATGCATTAAGGCCACTGTCACGCCATGGTGCGCAGTGCACATGGCAGTTTCAGCAACATACTCAGCATCTGTTGTAAGGTGAATCCAACCAAGCTATCTGCTTGTGGCCAAGGTTGTGTCGGCTCAAGTTGCCAATATCATCTATGACTATCCCAAGCAGTTGCAGCCTTTGCAAATGCCGACAGAAATGTGCATGTGATTTACGATGTACCATGCAATCTTCATGGATATCAAATCAATCATGCATGAATCAGTCATATGAACGGTTTGGAACCTGTGGAAGCATTCCAGGAGCAGTCACAAACATAATGTGCAATTTGGAATGGCCACACATGTCTTGGGACAATTGATGTGAACCTCGCTGTCAACAAAAGCATTGCTACTGGGGGAGAAACACGTGCTGCTATAGGTCTGCATGCAACAGCTGTGCATTGATTTGCTGGCCTAAGCGAGACTGCAGTGCTTCACCGTGTAGATGAATCTGACACGGACAGCCAGTCTTCACGCTGGCAAAATTCAATCGACACTTGTTCAAATCTGTCTCTTTGGCTGATGTAACATGAGGCTGCGTAAACACTGCCGGTAGTTACCATCTGAGTTCTACATGCATGCAACAAAGCTACTTCTCTGAGTCCTTGAGAGCTGTAACAGGGACAAATCATGGTTGCTTTTAACGAGTTAGCTTGTGCATATCTACATTACGAGTACAGACCATCAGCATGCCAATTGGCAATTGCCCAATTCAGGTACCTCACATATCTTGTCGACAATGCTGTACACGGTCAATCTTCCCAGCATGTTCACCTAATGCCAACTTCGGGCATGCTCTCCATTTTCTTCTTTGACACTGGGCTATATCACAGTAGTCATGACCTCAGCCTTCAAAGCTGTCTTCCTATCATCCAACACAAGCATTGATCAAGAATTGATCATGATGCAGTGCCTGTTGAGGTTGTATCAGGCCCAATAGCTGTCTGGTCTTTTCCACTTCCAGTGGCCAGCCCTGCACAGCAGATGCAATTCATCATTGACGTCCATCCAGCTTGTTTTGCAGGCCAATTGTCCTCAGGGATGATCTACCATGCTGTGTCTACCATGCTGTGTACGTAGCTTGCCTGTAGAATCATCTCTTAATTTGCATGACAGCATGCCTTGCTTGCACTGTACGCCTCTCTGCATGCTGTGAGCAAGAGTTGCTTGAGCAGGCTGTGCAAGCAGCTGCAGCATGACACATCTAGACAGATGCTGAAGGACAGCAAGTTCAAACAGTTAACTACGAATCTAGCAGCTCCTGCTATCTGCTTTCCAGCAGAGCTGAGAGGTTCAAGCTGTTGATGCTGGACCGCATCAGTGCTGACATCAGCATCATGATTTCAAGCCTCATGCTTTGACTCACGCTTTGCCTCCCAACAGTAGGAGCAGCATTGGCTGCTGCAATAAAAGAATAATGCAGATTTTCATTTAGAAGTGCATGACCTACCACTCAGTCAAGCAGCTTAATGCTGGGGACTTCTGGCTGTGAGCTTGGGACTGCTCCCTGTACTGCCGAAACAGAAATGGCTGACTCCAGGGATGGAAGTGAGGGTGCAGGGCCTAATCCAGGGTGAAGCATCCTGATGCCTGGGACCAGCACCTGTCCTGCAGAGCCCTCAACCTGCACCTCAGAGCCTCGGGGTGCCCTCCCCCTCCCCACAGCGCTCAGCCTTGACCCCTCTCTTAGGATCTGCACCCCATCATGTGGGTTCACATTGCTGATCACCACAACTGGGCTGGGCGGCTTCAGTGACTGTTTGAGACTCTGATGATCAGCATGTGCAACAACACACTTGCTGTGCAGTCAAGTCAAGCATATGATAATTGCAGCGGGCGCATAGCTCACATTTGCGTAACACAAGGCAAGGGCTGTATCGTGCAGGACACTTGTGAACATAATGCTGCCGCTAAGATGGGGCCAAGTTGGCAGTCATCCAATTGCAAGCAAAACCACTCCAAGCCTGACTGGGAATCCTATGATCTTCTCTAAAGTGATACTCTTTGATCCAGATTTGTACTGCAACATACCTGGCGCAAAAAACAGGATGTGGGCAGTGTTATCAGCCTGCTTTGCCCAGGTGAATTATGGCACGCTTAGCACGCTCCAGCCTCGCACATTCAACAGACGGTGCCTAGCCCTCATCTCCCCCCAGGGGCCGCTGCCCACTGGATGTGGAGTGGTGCGCCCCATCCACCTCTACTGCTGACACAGCCCGCTTTAGCATACACCAAAGCAAAGCTGAAGCGCATGTACCCTGTTTGTGTGCTTGAGTGTGGCTAGTGCCCAGATGGTGTTACTAAAGATCTGAGGGGACAGGTTGGGCAGCTCCTGTAATGCATGGTGTAATGCACGCACAGAAGGGTGAGGAAGTCTGAAGGGGGAACTGTGAGCCAGGGTGGCATAGGCCCATATCATGTTGGGGACGAGAGGTGGTCATCAGGGCTCAGCTGTGCAGCGCTGCAGTTTGCATCAGCTGGAGATTGCCAGCACATTAAGGAGTGAAGATCAACACACATGATACAGATGAACTATGTAGGCTGGCAAAGATACAAAGCTTGCTTATTATGCTCCGTGCTTGACAGAGCTTGGCTGTGCAGCGTCGCTGCCTGCATTGTCTCTGGATGCTGCGTGCCTGCAGATGCAGATAAGTGACAGCTTGGTATGCGTTACAAGCAAGTTGTGAGTGGTGGTGTGGTAGTCAGTGAGGCAGAAGGGTTGGCAGCTGGTACAAGCAAAACACGTAGGGACATGGATCAGTCCAGTGTCTGGGCTACAAACAAAAGTGGCTGCGGACATAAGCTCAATGATAGGTCACAACAACAGCAGGATGGTGCTGGGGGCATGTATTGCTAAAGGAGATAGAGATGCCAAGAATGCAGTTGATAGCTGCTTACTGCCACTGCCACCGTGTTGAGCTGCAGGGTGGCTGCTGTGCCTTGCCTACAGGACAGCTGCCTTCTGGTGCAGCATGCATCACTTGATGGTCATTGTATGCAACTTTGGCAATGGGGCTGTCATTGTCAGCATTGTCTGCTTAACAGAAGGACAGGGCAGGGCTACAAACCCAGCTTGGCGAAGGCCCATAAGATGTTGGAAATGTTTCGGGGGCTGAAGTCTTGCATTTGATACTTGCTGCACTATGCAACAGCATCCATCAAAGATCCTGGGTCAGTCCCCAAGTTGGGGTAGGCCCACACCCGTGAAGTATACCACAGGGTCGCATAATCTTATGCAATCTTGTCAACTGTCAGACAGCACAAGCATAGGCAAGACGCTTGTAAGATGCTTGCATGGATGCTAGCTGCAGTCCAGCTGTGGGTTGTCATGTGAAGAGTCAGACCAGCTAAGAAAGCACATGCTGAGCTGCAAGGCAGCACATGCCTGATGATAAAGAGAATGAACATATACACAGCATTTGGCGTCAGCACGGAACTGCCCAGAAAGCGCATCATGCATTGTCCTGAGCTGTGTACACTGTGCCCACACTGCACTGTAAGACCCAAGCAGGATGGCATACTGTGTTGGCAATCTTCAAGAGATTGAGTGCTTACAGGTTTCTGAGAGAGACGACCACTGCATCCAATAGCCTCACGTGCACCACTTCCAGCTTGTTGACACGTGTTGCTCAGAGCTTGTGGGTACACACAGCAGTTGTGCAGACTGCAGTTAGAGCAGATTGCAGTCTGATAACATGCTTTGCCAAGCTTAACACGGGTGTACAGGGCTGTATTGCTTCCCCAGCTTGAAGCAAAAGTTATCTGTTCATCAACAAAAGCTTCTGTTGGAGAAGTGGAGCATCGATCTCCATACCTCCCGCATGCTGAGCGGGCGCTCTACCATCTGTGCTACATCCCCTGACTGCTGATGCAAAGCAACCGCTTGTAGCAGGCCTTGTGGGCAACGTCTCAAGCTTTGCGTATCACCGCTGTAGCCGTAAACTCACAGATTGCAGGGTACGAGTGTTCTTGGTCTGTCAGGTTGCGACACAGTGTGAAACAAACGGCTAAAGGATGCGTCTGCTCATCTTAACTTCAGCGGTGTAAACTGGTGCAACAACTTCGCTGTGCATGGATCCATGGATGCACTTGTGCGAGTTGTACGACAGCACGTACAACTGCCACGAGAAGGGCAAATTTAGTGCTGCTGCTGCGTCAATCACATCTTAATCACGTAGTATGGGGCAGTAGCGCCTTGTACGCGAGCAAGTGAGTAGCTACGGCCCGATCTGGCAGATGTTGACTATGCGGATGCTCGCCTGAGGTCAGCGCAAGCAACCGAATCTTCTGAGCCGGCCATCAACGTGTTCAGTGACGTACTTGCCTCATCGGCAGTGTCAAGTGTCACCACCTGACTGGTCGTACCTCGCGAGCTCGGTTGCTAAACCAGGGGGCGTTAACTCGCACGCTCAAGTCAGTTGAACGCTAATTTTTCAGGTTTCAGGTGTGTTTGCCTGTGCTTTGGCTGGTGTCCTGGTATAGCTGGAGATGCACATACGCAAGTCTCATGAAAATACACCTGCGGAGTGAAGGTATCCAACTTGCGCAGAGCCTCAGCAACCATGACTCCCATGAGGTGACCTGGCTGGTGCTCCAGCTTGGCATATGCCAGCAGTGTGTTGCTCATGAGCATGCTCATGTTTTGGGCTGTACTACAATGCTATACAGTCAGGGAGTGTATATCAAGAGATACACTGATTTTGTAAGTCTTGACTGGATCAAGGATGCACATGAGTCAATTGACTTGCAAGACCGGTCCACCGTACGTACCAACGCTGTGGCGGTGCGCAGCGCACAAGCCTTAGGCTGCAATACGTCAGATACCACTCCTGGCTTTGCAAGGCAGGCGGAAGCACTTGTTGAGCTGCGAGCTGCGAGACCGCAGTTGCCAATGTCTTCTAGGCTATCAAACGACGTTGACAGCAGCGGCCGTGCTGCACAACAACTAAGGATGAGACCACTTGAGACTTCGCGCAAGCCTTGTGCAAGCGAGGTGCATGGATCAGGCGCAGTCGTCGGCCACAACGAAGAAGACACAATCCTCATGGACAGCGGTGGCTGTCATGGAACAGTCCAAGAGCGATGCAACGAGACCAGATGCTGACGGCTTCGCTTTCTCGACGGTAGTATCACACCACGGCAGCAGTTCACACAGGCTTCGGCAAGCGCCGAGGGTGAAATTCGAGACCTCATCGGCGGCGGCAGTGCATGATGCAAAGTCATCCACCGCCGCGCTGCATAAAGTCCCTGTGGCCGCTGGAAGGAAGCTGCCCAGGCAACTCGCCAGAGGGCTGACGCTGAGAGGCGAGCTGAGTCATCTCAGGCAGCTCAGCAAGAAGCTGAGCAAAGTTTGAGGATGGCACAGCTAGAGGTGGCACGGCTCAAGGTC
>JAABUO010009880.1_pt1 | contig 10631 bp, 14 predicted proteins | sample 5559291 | NCBI WGS metagenome assembly JAABUO01 (sample SAMN10711878, study PRJNA513372) | rock metagenome | isolation source: Antarctica rocks | place: Antarctica: Victoria Land, Finger Mt sud
CTAAAAGATCATATCAGAGCAGGCTGCGTTAACTTGAGCTGTTGGTTGAACACAGCATCTCAAGCACCAGTGACAACTTTTGCTTGGGGTGTTCCCACGCATTCATCATCCTGCACAAACATACTGCAACACAGGCACAGCCCGGGAGCACCATGGAGCACATGTCACCTTGTTCCACTCCTCTTCAAGAGCCTGACCCTTCTTGCCAGCAGCACCAAAGGTGTCGTACACCTCCTCAGGGATCTCAAACTCACCATAGGGCCACTTGAGGGCCTCCCGAGTCAACTTGGTCTCATCAGCACCTGCACCAGCCATTTGACAACCTCTGTGCCTGTATCTTGACAGATGGTTATCTGCATGCCTGAAAACAACTGCTATGCCTGTATCTTGACATGTGGTGATCTGGATGCCTACTGACAACACACTTAGCTGTGTGGAATCATGGGGTGCCGCAGGTTGCGCAGGTGACGCTACACTTGATTGTGGAGTTGCTTGTCACAGCAGCACCAAAATGTAAAGGCCTGGATGGCCTGGTATGCTGCAGAATTGCCAGTGTGCACTCTGATGGCATCACATAGAAGCAGCAATTCTTGAATGACCTGCTCTATTTGTTATCAAGGACAGCAATGCAGCAAAAGCAAGCAGGCTACTGCCCGTAAGCTTGAGAAGGTGTGCAATGTTGGATGGGTTTTGATAGCTTGTTCACCTAGAGGAGATCCGTGGACACCATGGGTGTCAGCCTTGTTGGGTGAACCATATCCAATCAGGGTGGAAACCTTGATCATAGATGGCTTGTCTGTGACTTTCTTGGCCTCATCGATGGCATGACGAATGGAGTCCAGGTCTGTGTTGCCATCCTTGACAGTCTGTACGTGCCATCCAAGAGCCTCGAAACGAGCATTGACATCTTCTGTGAAAGAGATCTCAGTGTGGCCATCAATGGAGATCTTGTTGTCATCGTACAGAGCAATGAGCTTGCCAAGTCCCCAATGACCTGCCAATGAGCATGCCTCATTGGAGATACCCTCCATGTTGCACCCATCTCCAAGAATGCAGTACCTGCAAAGAGAGAACACTATCAGATCTGCTGTTGTCCGAGAAACAAGACAATGTGGCTGGCTATTGCCTGGTCAGTATTGTGAGTCTGTGCTGGCTGAGTGTGCTTCCATAAGGATCGACTCAGCGGTGAACAGCGAATGAGGTACGTACGTGTAGTGGTCTACAACGGTGTGTCCGTCCTTGTTGAATCGTGCTGCCAAATGGGCTTCCGCAGCAGCGAGTCCGACGGCGTTTGCAATTCCCTGACCAAGAGGACCTGCAGGTCGGCTCACAAACCCGTTCAAACACGCTCACCGGTGCAAAGCATCTATGCAACGTGTCAAAGACGAGATAAGAGAAGATTAAACCTGTGGTAACCTCGATACCCTCAGTCTCAAAGTTTTCGGGGTGACCAGGGGTCTTGCTCTCCCACTGTCGGAACTGCTTGCAGTCCTCCAGCTGCATGCGTCACGAGAGTCTCGACAATACCCAACAACTTCTGTTGATACGAACATAGGCAATAGAAATGAAACTACTCACGCTGACGCTCTCGTAGCCAGTCAGGTGCATTAGGGAGTACTGGAGCATGCACCCATGCCCAGCTGAGAGAACAAAGCGGTCTCTGTTAAACCACTTTGGGTGCTTGGGGTTGTGCTGCATGTACTCGTTGTACAGGATGTATCCCATAGGAGCACAACCCATGGGCAGACCAGGGTGTCCAGAGTTGGCTTTGTTGACACCGTCAATGGACAGAAAACGAATAGCGTTGATAGCCAGCATTGCTGTCTTCTCATCTACTTTGGTCTCTTCCTCGACGGCTGCTACAGCACGTACAGGTGTGACCAGCCTCTGCTTTGCAAGTGAGGGGCGACGACAAGCAATCTGAGATCCCTTGATTGAGCTGCGACGCAGACCCCCAAGCTGTGCAGCCTTGGCAGCCACACGAGGCTTCACCTGGCCGGCAATACATGGCATTGTAGCGGGTGTATTTAGCAAAGCTTCCATGTTTGCAGTTCTTTGTTTTTGCGCAACACAAAGAGCCCGCTGCAAGGGATAAACAACACAGCGAACGCCTCACGCTGCGCCGAAAACCCTAAATTGAACTGGAGAGTGCTCATTTGACCGGGGATTTGCCTTTCAAAGCACTGTCTTAATGTACTAAGCCTGGGATAAGGTGCAAATGTCGGCATCCAAGACTCGGCTGTTTAGCTTAGGGCTTTTCAGAAGTGCCAAAATCAAAACGGCATTGCCCTAGTAATTCGACGCATCGTGAGTCAAGGACGTTCTGCTGTAGAGAGTGGCGATCAGCCATGGGACATCCATGCCACAAACACAAAGCATCTTGTCTGCTCAATGCGTGCATATAGACTGATTCCTGGATAGAGCAAGGCAGTGTTGCGATGGGATCGGACCAGGAGTATGAGTTTATGGGTCCATTCCTAGGACCCATCGGAATCATGGCCGCTCTACCACTGGTGTGCTACGGACTGGTATATGTATGCAATGCGCAAGGATGTCTTGAGATCAGTAATATGTCCATCCCCGGGTTTGCAGCCCAAAGTCAGCTGATCAGCAGGGAGGCATTCCTTGCAATCTTTGGCTGGATGGCATTCCAGATTATTTTGCACCTGGCTTTGCCGGGGCAGCTAGTGAAAGGAACCATCTTGCCAACCAAGGAAAAGCTAACATATAAGCTCAATGGTGGGCTTTTGTGGACTCACTGGCTTGCAATTATATTCAGCTTGTAGAGCTTTACTCAACCTTTTGTTGCAGCCCAGACAAACTTGGCTGTCACTCTGCTGGCAGCCACGACCTTCAGCTTTTACATGCAGATTTTGCCGCTGAGCTGGATATATGATCAGTTTCTTCCACTTCTGACAGCTGCTTGTGTTCTGACTGTTTTGTTGACTGTGTACTTGTACCTTAGTTCATATGGCCAGTCAAAGGTGCTGTCATCTGGGGGCAACACAGAGTCAAACATATACAACTTCTTTATAGGCAGAGAGCTGAATCCTAGGATAGGCTCGTTTGATCTAAAACACTTTTGCGAGCTGTACCCTGGTCTCATAGGTTGGCTGATTATAGATTTAGGGATGTTACAAAAACAGTATGAGCAGCTTCACTATGTGAGTGTGTCCATGTTGCTTGTTTGTGTATTTCAGTTCATATATGTCTTAGATGCTCTATGGTTTGAGAAAGCAATATTGTCAACAATGGACATTGTGCATGATGGGTTTGGCTTTATGCTAGCATTTGGAGATCTTGTTTGGGTGCCATTCACGTATAGCTTGCAAGCACGCTACCTGGTAGATCATCCACAGGTGAGTTTGCATCACATTTATGCATCTGTTTGAGCATAGCTTGCCAGTCATGTCAACATTTGTCAGTCACCCAGTAGCCATGACCATGGTAGATACTGCAGCACTCATGATTGACAATGTGCAGTGCACTTGAGGCAGTTGTTGCACATTCCTATCACAACACACATACAGCTCGGATTCACAATGTGCATCCTGCCACAGCACATCTGCAAGAGCTGGCAGTTTTTGCGATCAGCTCTGTCTGCAGAATGGTGTGCACAAGACGCTTGTCTTTGGCTCTGGTGCAGGCAATTTCCAATGTTGGGCTGCTTGGCATCCTGGGCTTGAAAGCAGTCGGCTACTGTGCATTCAGGGGTGCCAACTCTCAGAAGGATACATTTAGAAATGACCCTAGTCATCCATCAGTCAAGCATTTGCAGACACTCAAGACTGAGCGAGGCACACAGTTAGTCACATCTGGATGGTGGGGCATAGCAAGGCACATCAATTACACAGGAGATTGGCTCATGGCGTAAGTACTGAAAAGTTTACTCACCATGCTGCCTGATAATGCCGCTATCAGTATGTCTTCACAGTGCATTGTGACCACTCATGCCACCAGCACACATTTTGAAAGCTGCAGACTAGCACAATGGTGGCCATATACCAACGGGGTCATGAGGCACTGCACCAGCCCAGAGCTAAGGACTCTGTTTGTCAATGCTGCAGGTGGTCTTGGTGCCTGCCTTGTGGATTTGGCAGCATCGTGCCTTATTTCTACGTCATCTATTTTGCGGTGCTCTTAGGTATGTCCAATGGGTTGTTTGCACTTGTCTCCTCCTCTGCTGCTGCTGCTTTACTGCTGCTGTCACTCAACAAGCATTGGCTTGCCATGCAGTACACCGGCAGCAGCGTGACGAGCATGCATGCAAGCGGAAGTATGGAGCAGACTGGGATAAATATCAAGCTATAGTCAAGTATAGGTTAATCCCATTTGTCTACTAGAATCACGGAAAAAGCAAACACTGTAAGTTGAGCTACCTTTGGAGCCCATTCTGAACAGTGCTGATTTTCTCTGCATCATGGACAGGGGTGCTGCAAGTCCTCTGTAGAAACTAGCATCTTCATCATTGCATCTAGAACACGCATGCTTTGCGGGACAAGGCTGGATTCAGGCAGCAATCGGTGCTTGACGTGTGACAGTGAATTTGTTGGGCGTCTTGTTGCTGCTTCGATGATACATCTGGAATAAATTCAGACTTAGTCAATTTACACGTGGATTGACTAATAGATCCGGTGTGTCAATGGTAGTCATGCTCCAGAGCCCAATAAGCGACAGACGCGCTTGCAGAGTCTTGCTCGCGCGACATTTGCAACTGCATCGGAACATTCACAGCTGCAGAGGTGATTCTAGTCGTGAGCGAAGCGTTGTGACCTTAGCAGCCATCCAGTATGGGCCGGACGTCTCCGCTTTCTTCCGACCAGCTGCCAAGCCCGTTTTACCATAATAAGTAGACCCGCTCGACTATTCATTGTGAACGAAAATTTGCATCTTGAGCTCGGACCTTGTATCGCCGCTGTTCAAGCCGTAAACTTGTGCATGTCCCGCTCGCATGCATATAGTCAAACACGAGCACTGACGTCACGCAAAGCTACAAAGCATCATTGTTGCTGCACAGTGTAGTTCGCAGAGATATTCCCCATATTGCGTGGGTACATCATGTTCAGCTGTGAACATTTCATGATATGGACAGGGACTGGGAAAAGCACGGCTTGAGTGCCTCGGTCCAACACCAGCTATGGGAGACCTTAAAGCACCATCCCAAGGGACTCACTATTCCTGAGATCACAAAAGAGCTTGGGAAGCAATCTGAGGACAGCAAGGTATACTGTCGTCCATCTGTTGTGTTCCATCATAGGGCATTGAGCACCCATCTGCATTAATTTGCCCTGTTCACGCAAGCTAATCTTGGCCTACATACCCACAACCAGCTGGGTACACGTGACTGATCAGGTCAGCACAGCGTTGGAGGAGGACGCACACTTCTTTGCCTTAGCAGATGAGAAATGGTGTCTGGCAGTGTATCAGCCCCTCAGATGGGGCTTTGCCGGCACAAGCAAGATTGCTGAAGACTTCATCGAGGCCTTGAGCCTGGTGCCAGGAGCAGAGCTGATGACCTGTGCAGCAAGGAACAAAGACCGGCTGCCTCAAGCTCATGAATTTGCTAAGAAACATGGTGAACACTGATTTCATTTGTACACCTTGCAATGTCCAGCATGCCCTGCAGTTATGAGCATGCCATGCAGCTGTCAGATGCACCAATCACACAGCACACGGCTTTAACAACCACACTCTTGCAGCACTCACTACATGCAGAAGTCCATCATTCAAAGTGCAGTTGGGCACAGATGAAGATCTGACCTTCAGCAACGCACAGCGCCTCAGCATTGGAAGCTGCACTACCTTGCTTGCTATCCGTGTCGAAGCTGCATACTTGCTGCAACAGGTGTAAGGAAGGCAGTGTCAGACTATGAGGAGCTAGCCAAAGATGCTGATGTGGACATTGTGTATGTGTCCAACTTACACCCAGCTCATAGAGATACTAGCATCTTCATGATGGAGCATGGCAAGCATGTGCTGTGTGAGAAGCCCTTAGCCGTGAGTACTTCCTTGCATTGTGTTGTGCCTCAGTGCAATGTCTAGGGACAATGTCTGCAAGATGCTTGCAGTTTTTTCACAGCTGTGTATGGTAGAGATGCTCTGCCTTGGGCGCTGCGTGAGGTTTGCTGCAAAGTTATCAGCAAGGGTTTTGTTGGTGTTTTAGACTAGCTTTGGCATCAATCAGACTTGCATGACACCATGCTCATGCTCATGTGGACCTGCAACACGGAATCAATGCCAGCTAGCAAGGTCATGCAAGTTGTGCCGTAAAAACACAGGAGCATCTGCACAAAGAGCAGTAGTGTTAGCACAAACTGCCTGCATTGCTCTCAGCATGCAATATGACTATTGGTGAAGGTTCAGATGGACAAATGCTGGTTCATAGACACCTTGTCAGCACACATGCATTCATTAAGATAGGCTGCTTCAAAAACAAGGGCACAACACATATGTCTACCCATCAGACACGTGCTGCGTAATGAGGTCCTCAACAGCAACCAAACATGCGCAAGTGCATGCGCAGGTCAATGCATCAGTGACTAAGGAAATGATAGCCAAGGCCCAAGAAACTGGCCTCTTCTTCTCTGCTGCCCTGTGGACCAGATTCTTCCCAGCTACCCAGATGTAAGCTATGTCCTTCCTCAGATGGCCCTGCGTTTTGCACATGTGCAACCCTACGCCTTGCAGACTGCGTGTAAACATCTCAACATGCTGCCTCCAGTCTGATTGGCTCCCCTGCATCCAACCTGACAGTACGTATACTGAGGACAACTAGGGCGATCTGGCTGTGTCCTGGCTGTGCTTGGCTGTGCTGCAACTATTACCGGCAGTCTTCTTGCATGGACATCAGTTGAGCAGCTGCACATGTTCAGGGTGAGGAGTCTGATAGAGAGTGGCAAAATAGGCAAAGTGCATCATTTCCATGGTGACTTCATCTGTGAAATGCCCGAGGAGACAGAGAGGCTGTATGACCCCAAGTTGGGTGGAGGGGGTCTGCTGGACATTGGCATCTACCCCCTTTCCATTGCGTCCTGGGTGTTTGGCAGGCAAACACCCAAAGTGGTGAGTGCCATGGGTATGGTACACCCCAGGGGAGTTGACAACCTTGGAATGGTTAACCTCAAGTAAGTTGCTGTGCATTGCCATGACAGCAACACTGTGCACACTGTTGTACTTATGTTGCAGCTGCTTGCACTGTGGCAGACACCCACATTGAAATTGCTGTGCCGGGCCCTGACTATAGCACTAACAACATGAACATATGCCAGTGCACATGACTACGCTCAATTTGCGTTGGCAAAGCCCTCACCTTAGCCTGCTTGTGTTGCACATTGTTGCGTGTACTGATGAGGCATGTTTCATCCCTTGGACATTGTCACCAGCACAGGTAACATCCTGCAACTGGAATATAGTCTCGTTGTGTTGTTTATCCTTGCTCTTTACACTGCTACGGATGCAAATGGGCCATTCAAATTCCACAAAATCGAGAAGGAACCAGATACGTGTCCTTGTTACCAGTGTCTGCTCATTGTTTGCAGGTACAGTCAATCAGAGTTTGCCAGTGTGACATTTGCAATGTGCATGGCTTCCTCGCCGGTGGAGGGCACAGTTCATGGCACCAAGGGCAGCATCAAGCTGCACAATGCCATGCATTGCCCTACCAAGATCTCTGTAGAGCTATCAGGTCAGCAAACATACTGCCTGATCTGCTGCACACGACCTTGATTTCAATCTTGGTGGTTGCAAAAGATGCTTCTTGCAAAGCTATGCATGTGAAGGAATTTATGGTGCACCCAAGTCAGATGCAGGCATGACAGAGTCCAGCAAGTACTACCTGTCTGTAGCAGCATGTGTAGGGCTGCATGCTGCATTGTGCTACAGCGCTGCATGGATTCAATGTATTTCTGCATGGTGTAAGTAGACAATGAAGTACCTGCAGGCGAGGAGCCCTGGGTATTGGACTTTCCTCTGCCAGACAAGCCAGAAAGCATCAACCATGGTTCTACAGACGGCTTCAACTTTGGTGGCTCCCTAGGCTTTGTGTACGAGGCAATGGGCGTGCACAGCTCTGTCATCTGTGGCAAGAAGCAAGTTGAGGATGTAGGTCGGGATGAAATGGTAAGCTGGACTTCATGCACTTGCTGGCATCTACGGTGCTTGGACTGTGTCCAAGAGCCATGTACTCAATTCATAATCACCTTACACAACTGCCCTGCAATGTGTTGCACAGGATGGCAGGTCACACACAAGGCACATCATGGTCGCCTATCTGCCATTTGCGCATGTGCCTCAAGGCACAACCTGTTGTACATGCTTCAGCAGGCTACAGCCTGCTCGATTTCAGGCAATGCTGGACAGAGGATGCAGCAGATTTTGTCCTAGAAGTATAGTTTGTGAATCTTCTTTGCAACATACGGTCAATGTGTTGATACAGATCATGCTGATGGAGATTGCTGACCGCATTCGAGAACAGCTTGGAACTTCGTACCCTCAAGATGGTCCTCTACAGAAATTGACTGCTGCGATACCTTCATTGACATCATGACAGTCCAGATGTGATACTATAAGAATTTCAGAACCGTAACGCTGGCCGTAACGCTGGCCTCCAAGCTTGCTAGGGATGCGAGTTCTGGCTGTCGTGACAAAAGTTCTATCGGCATCTTCCCTGGTGCCTGCTCCTGGTATTGGTAACTATCCGCACAGAGTTGACTTCATCACCTTCGTGTATTGTGAGTTGCGCGACTAGCCTCGTACAAGTCCCTGCATATCACAGACGTTCACATTCAAAGCCAGTCAGTATTTGGTTCCGTGCCAGTGCAGTGGGGCTGATCAAATAGTTTGGTAGCTGTGGATGGGTTTGCGAGGCTGCTCACTACATTCAGCATGCCCACAAATAAGGACCCGCTCAGCTGCCGCCCCGTTATGGCTGTCACGCATGCAGTCGCCACACATTTCCATCCGGCGCCGAGCTAATCTAGCACAGTTGTGTTCAAGCCAACGAGAAACCAACAACAAGTCAGCTGTGAAAGCATCTGCAGCGACCGCGTCACCTAGCCGCGTCAAAAGTCCTGATCAGGACTCTTTTATACTTTCGACTGTTTCCGAGATAGACAAAGACGACAGCAATGCCTTTGCCGATAGAATCTCCGATCAGTCAGGCCCTGGAGCGCCCAGCAGAACCAGTGACGACTCATCCGGGTCTCAATTCTGGCAAGAGCTGCTTAGCTCTCCAGAACCAGAAATGTTTGGCCACAGAGCAAAGAGCGCTTCAGACGCTGCTGTGCTTCGGCGCAAAGGGCATCTGAAGGAGCAAGACAAGATGATAGAATTCCTCCTTGCAATGCACCACACTCACACCAGCGAAGAGGCCATGCAGAAGATGGAGCGTTGGATTATGGAACACAGGCAGGAGCCTCGGCACAGCAGATTGAGGAAAATGGTGCCTAGCATTGGCTCATTCTTCACCCCCTTGAAGCTGGTTGAAGCCTTCAGCGAGTTTGATCAATTCTTTGCATTGTCGAGGCGAAAGTATGTATCGCCCAACTTTGCAGAGATAAGACATATTTTGAACATAGCTCAGGTGAGTGTCACATCCAATTTTGCAGGACTGCATACAAAGCTGCATTGGTGACAAACACATAGCTCCAGGCATGGACAAGCTTATGTGTAGCTAGCCGCACCAAGCTAGCCAATTTGATCACTCTTGCACTGAAGCCATGATCAATTGCCATCTGCTTTTGCACAGTGATGAAGCACAATGCACTACATGCGAACATGCCCAACAAACAATCCCTAGGCTGTCAACTTGTTTGCCATGTCCTCTACGAGTTATATTGCAGCTCAAGCACAATGCTTCATGACAGGTACATTCCTCAGCAGCAGGCTTGAAGCTAATCACCTTTGATGCTGATGGCACACTATATGCTGACGGCGCTCACATGGAGCATGACAGCAAGATGATTGGCCACATCATCAACCTCATGCGTAGTAATGTGCACGTGGCCATTGTGACGGCTGCCGGTTATCCTGGTCAAGCTGACAAGTTTGAGCAGAGGGTTGCTGGTCTGACTGCCACCTTCAGGAAGCTGCATCTCCCACAGCATATCATGGACAGGCAAGGCCATGTTTCTTGAAGCACCTCATGTTATGTTTGCGGATGTTGCAAGAATGCATGCAGACTCCATTTGAGACTTGTGGTGAGGTGTTGTGAGGAGTTGTCAATTTCGGCCATCCTTGAGCTTGACATCTTCTTCTTTAGGCCTTGACAGCATACTGCATGCAATCAGTCTACAGACGCCACTTTACTCAGACTCCGCACTGCACAGAGTCAATTGAAGCATCACTGCAACTGATACATGACACTCATTGGCACAGAACTTCAACAAATGTGCTGTATGATGGGCACTTCAAATTGTGATACAGTCACCTCCAATTGGTTGCAGTTGCAGACTCTCCATATGCATATTGTGCTGCAAGATCTGTGACCAATGAAGTCTGCAGGTTTCATATCATGGGTGGTGAGTGCAACTACTTGCTGCGGCTGAGTCCCACCACAAAGCAGCTGGAGTTTGTGCCGGACCATGAGTGGAAGACACCTTGCATGCAGGCCTGGCAAGAAGAAGACATCAAGT
>JAABUO010009881.1_pt1 | contig 10631 bp, 13 predicted proteins | sample 5559291 | NCBI WGS metagenome assembly JAABUO01 (sample SAMN10711878, study PRJNA513372) | rock metagenome | isolation source: Antarctica rocks | place: Antarctica: Victoria Land, Finger Mt sud
TCGCACACACAAACATAAATGCATGGGCCCACAGACGATCAGCTCACAAGGCAACCTGGACAACTTTTGGCTTGCCATGCTGATTACACATGACGCTCTGCAGAGCTGTCAGAGCCATTTTTTTGTTCCACTGTCAGCTGCTGCAGCTGTTGAGATGCAACATGCACATCCTCATTAGTTGACGACACAGGCTGAAACAGAGCAATAGCATGCAGATTCCAGGGAATCGTGGTGCTGCTGACCACCAGGGACCAGACATACGGCACAAAGAAGTCTTCTGGGGCGCCTTCCTCCTCATATGAGAAGCGTAGCTCCTCTTGTCTAGACAGCCGGTCTGACTGCCAACTGCTCAAACTCTCTGCATTCCACAGGCAGGACATTAGCAGCAAGTCAAAGTCAGTAAGGTTGCGTTGCCAACTGTGTCAACACTATCAATGCTATCTCAGCAGCTGAAGAGTGCTGCACACCAATGTCAGCATCTGACTGTAATAACAACAAAACAAGCTGGAGCAGATATTGCAAGCCTTACGGGTGCTGCTCGGCACGGTAGCTAGTCAGCATCTGCTTGGTATGAGTGCAAACAGACTTAGCCACCAGATCATGCTGTCAGGCTCCTTATTTCAAACTGTAAACATGACAGTGATGAGTCATGGTGGTCAGGAATGTCGTGCAGGCTTTCGGTACCTTTGATGACGCCCAGGACATCTGTCACACTGCCGGACCAGCCTTCTCTATGTTGTGCACTGTCCACCTTCTGATTGAAGCTGTCAATCACAATCTGCAGGGACGCACTCAAACAGTAGGATGATAACAGTTAGAACGGCTCCGGTCATTCACGCACCATGCTGGACAAACTAAATGCTGTTCAGGTATTTGCTGAGGTTCTTGGGTGCATGCGATGCCTGCTGTGATAATGTCAACTGCCACACTCTGCACTATTGCTGCTTATCTTTAGCAGCATGTATGGACAAATGCTGCTACAGCAGTGCAGAGTTGCAGGAGACATGCTAGTGATGCAAGCAGTTATCTTGAGTTTGTGAGCAAGTATACTGTGATGCATTGCAGCTTAGGAAGACAGAACTGCACACCTGAATATTGTCCAAGATGTCGGCAAATCTGGCATGCATTCTGAAGGGCTCAAACACATCTTGCCGATGCAGCAGCGCGTACACCATTTCTGGATTCTGCCTCAATCCTGGAAAATTTCAGACATGTGTAACCAATGGCGTCAACATCAGGTACCGACAAAAATAATGCTGTAGTTGCAAGGTAAGCTTTAGCCATCAATGTGACAAGGGTGTAGATGCAAAGGTGGCGACGCTTGCAAAAAAAGTATTGTCAAATTCATGGTTTGGAAAATGTGGCGCAAAGCGCCTTCAAAAATAGGTGAATACAGCTTAGTGAGAAAACCGCTCAGATATCTTTAGTAAAAGGCGAAAGATATGTATGACACAGTGGTTATCTCGCTGTGATGACAATCTGCACACAACTCCGTTTGTTATAAAGCAAAGCTGGGTTAGCAATACCTGGCTAAGTATGGGTCACAAAAAACCCTGCAAAACCCTAGAAAGGCCCCTTGTTGACGTGCCAACACTGTGCAGGCATGAGCTCTGCAATGTCACAAACGCAGTACACGTCTAGTGGCACATTGCACAAAGTCAAGCGAGCTAAAGTAAGCTGAAACCTTCTGCAGTATCACACCTGTTGTGATGATAGTGTTAATGATCTCCAGGATGGTGCGCATGAAATCAGCATAGACAGCATGTTCTGCTGCAAGTTGTCCAGGGGAGGCAGAAGGTGAGAGAGTGAGGTAGGGGGTGCCCAGGGGAGTGCCAAGGGGAGTACCAGGGTCCAGGCTGCCGCTCTGGCTCCTTCTGCCAATCCTTTGGTACCTACATTGCAGCGGTTGTCACCCACGACAGCACAGCCTCTGCAGCAGCCGGAGAACGACCAGGTAGCACAGGGGCTGATTCAAATCTAGAGTTGCCAAGTACCATGCACAGCGTCTATGGAGCAGTTCAGGCATTTTGACTCTGAAACTGCACAAACAGCTTACAAGGCTAGGGCAGGGGAGACAAAAACAAGGCTGGAGCCAAGTTGTGAGGCGTGAAAAAAGCGATTGTGCTCTTCTGGGTCATGACAGGATTGCTCCAAGTGAGGTTCTGGATTTACAGAATGAAATGTCACTAGCAATACAGGCAGCCTCTACAATATGTTGCATGCCTGAAGGTCTGGCAGTCACACCTTCTTGAGAGCATGTCAAAGAGAGACACCAGGCGCTGCGCTGCATGAGACGACATGCCTGACATGTGGGGAGCTACATTTGCAAGCGCAGCCAGAGTGTTCTGGTGCATGTACACATCCTTCAGCTTGGACATGTTGTAGTAGGCTGTTCTCAGCAGCAGCACCACCAGCAGGCTGCCTGTGCACAAAGAGCGAGTAATTTCAGTCTCTGTTTGCTTTTACAACGTTGCAGTCTGAAGGGTGTAGCCAGATGTGGCTTGCCAGACATTCTGGCTTGGAAGCACAGGTGAAAATGCCCAACTGTTAGCACAGTGGCATGCTGACAAAACAGCTTATAGCGCAAGATGGTGTCTCTGGTGTGGTTGAACATGCGTTCATAGCACGCCGCACAACAGCTTCAGCTGAGCTGCTTGTTGTGCTGCTATAGTGCAATGCCTCACATGCATCAACTGCTTGCCTGTCTACGCTCATGTGCTACAGGAACATGCTTTGTTGGCAAAATGGCAAGCAGGTCACATCTTGCCAAGATAACTCGGCCAGCGTTTCCTTTGGGTTGTGGCACACAGAAAGCCTTTGGAGACTGAAAGGGGTACACGCATGTGTGCAGCAGTCAGCTGCAGCAGGTAGATAGGCACAGAGGAAGGCCACCTAAGGAGGTTTTCTGTAGCATGCGCTCCTTATACCAGGGCACAGAGCCAAGCATGACTTCCTGCATATTCTGGCTGAAGCCCTTGTCCTGGCTGAGGATGAGTATGATGATGAGCAGCATGTACAACTGGCTGGGTGTCTTGTATGATGTGTTGTACAGCCTGCACAGCAACGCAGCAGATGACTTCAAGTGTTTTGCATTGTAGGAGGGGGTGCACAGTGGCAAGCCAGACAGCTTTGATGTGCAAGGCTGGTGACACTGTGCCTCTGTTGCTGATCCAGATGCGTTGACACCCTGAGACCCTAAATCTTGACAGAGCTGCCAATTCTGCCTCCAGTGGCAGGATTTATATGCACCCCACATGCGCTATTTAGATTGCAATGTGACAGCATGAAGCAAATCAAACAGGATGACGAGTTTGGTCTCTCCCACACAGCTGACATCAAGTGTCTGTTACTGCGTCTGTCTGTGGGTCAGATGTCTGTGTCTGTCTATGCCATGCAGCTTTATTGCTGTTGCTGATCTGTGCTTGACCTCTGGAGGCTGGGTGCTGCTGAATGAGACATGCAAAGCTGACAGATGTATGCTGCAGATGAGAAGCAAGCGCAAGGCATACCTGTCAAGAAGAGGAAGCAGTATGGTGTCAGCATCGCTGCGCACCAGCACGTACTGCTGGAACTTGTGACACTTGTGCAGGAGCACATACAGAAGCAGCACGGAGGGCTCTTGTTCCAGCCCTGCCCCTAGAGCATTGTACAGTCCTGAAAAGGGTACTGCACTGATCCCAGAAGCAGTCTGACCCCTGCCAGATTCTGCATCTGTTCCCACATCTTCAGAATCCTGGAGGCCTTGGATGGCTGCTTGATAAGGATTCAGAAAGTGTGGCTGTAGTGGGCTCTGCTGTACATGAGCGTGTTGGGGCGAGTGATTGATGAGGACAAGCAGAAGAAGTAGCGAGCTGTCTGCAAGGGGGCTGGTGCTGTCTGTTTGTGAGAAGCCAAGCCTGATCAGGAAGGTGTAGGCTCTGAAGGGAAGCCACAGCACGGAAGCTGCATTGCATGCATCAGGGATGTCACAAAATCTAATCAGGACCTTCTTGGGCAAGAGTGAGGTTGCAAGGCTACAAAATGAGTGCAGCCGTATCAGCTTTGAGTCATATTAATCAAAAGGGCAGGGCGGTGAGGTGGACCCACACAACTGGCAACATGAAATTTGCTGAGCAGACAGCTCGCAAATGACTCTGCATCAATGATGAGTACAAATGCAGTCTCCCCTTGTGCCTTTAGCTCAACAGTTGCTGTGCCATGTGCAGTCTGAGTCTGAATGACTCTAACCGCAAGCCCTTCTGGCTGTGGCTCATTAGCCATAGAGGTAGTGTACAGCCATGGGATGTGCGGTCACCATGTGACCTGCAATAGCCTGACCATCGCTGTCATTACACACCACATTTAAACATGACTACAAGTGGCGGAGGTCCTCTCACCAGCAGCTGATCTTACAAGTCTGAGCACGCCCTTGTTGTCAGCATCTGGAGATGGGCTCCACAAATGAACCTTAGGGGGCAAAGGCGGCCTGAAGCTGTAGTGCTTCAGGGCCTGCTGAACCACTTGCGGGGCCAAGTGCCTTTGCTGCATGAGCGTGTCAATGAAAGGATGGCTGCCAATGGGCGCTGATGGTGATGTGGAGTACAGCTGAGTGCTGGTGAGCACCAGCAGCAGGTTGATGACCTCCACATGAAGCAGGTAGTATTGTCCACTGCAAACCAGGCACAGCTGTCCAACGCATGCAAGGCAGCGAAGGGGGATGATTCACAGGTAATAACAGCCTTGTTGTAAAACAGTGCCGCTGGTAATGCTGACAATATAACAGTGTTGTGATTACTGTGAGATTACCTTGTTTGCTTGAATGTGAGGGGACAACACAGCAACCACATGCTCTTTGTATGCTGGTAGGGTGCACCATGCATAGCAAGGGACAACCTGTGATGGCTTTTGGGCAAAGTTGTTTTACCTGATGGGAAACGCTGTCAAAACCTTCAAGAGCGTTTGCAACAGCTGATCCAACAATGGCGCCGCTGCACTACGAATAAGCAGCATAACTTAGTCCCATTAATGCTAGAGCCATCTGTGTAACAAGACCGATGCAGCTAGATGCTCACTTGGCTGGATATCAGCAGCGATATACGGTGTGTCGGTGCCGAAAGCTGCCAGCTGTACAGCATTGAGGCTCTCTGACAAGCGCTTAAAGAGCACTCGCATGAGGTAAACGCCATTTGTGGCTGAACTTGCTCTGGCTGCATGCTTCTGACTGCTAGCAATCAAGTCTAGTGTCTTCAGCAGTAATGTCTGAAAGTTCTGCGTATGTCCATTGTTGCTGACTATAGTGCACACAGACGACTTGTATTAAGGTGTACTACACAGAGATGTGTGTCAAGCAAGGAGCATAGGAGATGACAACTTTCATACCTAATTGATCACAGCACCCTGTAACGTGCTGTTCCACCTGGCTTGGAGGCAGTTGGCTGAGCGAAACAGGGAATGCAAACAGCTGTCGCCAAATTTGGTTGTCCTGATCTACCTTTCGATCTCCAGCAAAGTCGCTCAATAACACAAGATGGTGTTGCAGCACTGGCTCTGACACCGCATTACCCATGGGCCGATATCCAAGACTGATCGTTGAGGGACAGCATGGGTTGCACCTGCTACGTTCAGAGCCTACCGCACAGTTGATCAGGAGCCAGAGTCTGGAGGTACATGTTGAGCCAGGAACTGAGGCAGGGCAGGCTGCTGGTCAAGCAGCGGACAGGTAGGCATGCATATCGTCCGAGCTCTGGATGAAGCTGCTGCATTTAAAGGTGGCATGCGAGTCGTAATTTCAGCACTTAGCGTTTGGGCTCAAGGATTCCCATAAAGAATTTGGAGGGCTACCACTCCCTAAAATGTTGGTTCCAGAAACACACCCTGAAATGTTGGTTCCAGAAACATACTCCCAACTGTTCTCGTCGCTTACGGTTGTCGAGAATGTGTAATGCACACACACGGCACTGTTTCAACAGTTGTAGGATCGGCAACAGTTATTGCAGACAGCAACCAATTGGAATTGCAATCACATGATGCTTTCCAGATTTTAAAGCACCTCAGACATGTGACGAATACAGAATGCCGGTGGGCGTTTGAGGTTGCATGACATGCAGCATGAAACAGTTGCTTATTGTTACAGTTTGAGTGTGAGTACTAGTGTAGATCAGCAGACTGCAAGCTGGTACATCCTTGGATGTGATCTTGTTTGCCATTCAGCGCCTCATGTGGGTAGGTTGAGGAGATCTTCATAAAAGCCTCCATACCTGTTGCATAGCAGTGCAACACGTCAGACTGATGTCAACGCAGCAGTATTGCATTGAACTATGCACTGTAGGGATGGTATGCAAGCTCCTCAGCACAACACAAATTTGCTTGCACAAGACACATAAACGTCTGCAGCCGAGGTTTGGAAGAAGCTATATGCTTTGCTAGATTGGCAGCAGCTTTTGCAATGTCATTGGCATGTGCCCTTGTAAGCAACTGCACAACCTGCATTCAGCAGAGCCCGCGCATGCTGGCACCAATCACAAGCATGCACAGGCTTTGACATTGCACTAACTTCATTAAACACATGTCTTCCCCTAGTGTCAGGCACTTTCGGTCCTGAGCAACTCCCACTATAAGGCTTTGGCATACGCTTATGCTGTCAGCATTTGCACAATCTGCACCTCTGACACCCACAGCAGCTGCAGCATTGACGTATGGTGCAAACTCTCCTGATCTGGAGGGTGTTATGCACTCACTTGCCAATGCCAGGGTCCTGAAGCAGATGAATCTCAAGGATCCACATCCGTTCCTGACCGTCAGGGCCCGGGGCATTCATGGGTGTACTGCACTCAGGACATGCATAGTGCTGAGGGTCATCACCAAACTCCAGATCATGTGAAAACTTGCCCACCAGGTGTGCACAGTAGTTGGGATTGGCGTACTCATAGCCACATTCTGAAGACGCCCTGTGGCAGCATCAGAGCAAATGTGGAAAGAGGATGTCCCACCAAGCCAACTTTGCCATTGCATATATTGACCACAAGCCACATGCTAAGTGGATGAAAGCTGTAATTGCATGAAGGTCATAGCTGAACATGACAACTGCTGGACAGTTGAATTCAAGCAGCCCTCAAAATATGTCAGTTCAAGTTTGCAATTGCAGCAGGCAGAAATGCTTTAAGACATTTTTCAGGGCAGACTATACATTCATGAGTGACGATCCAAAAGCAGCCTGGTGACCATTACTCCCTTGTGACTATGCAATTTTGTACCGGGTTCAAAACACATCAAGCATTTGATTGGTTGAAAGGAAGCTTACTTGCGGACAAATTCAAAGAACTCTGCACCAGTCATGCTGGGGTTGGAAAGATAATACTGCTTGCAGTCGCTGAAAACCTGCTCCAGTGCAGCATTCAGTTTATGCTTCTCTGCATCGTCACCTGTCAGGGCAGGTATGCGGTCTTGCTGTCACAGGCAAGATTTATGACCTGCCGTATGTGCAGTACAACACAGCTGCTATGCTTGGCTTGAGCCTTTAACCTTCACTGGACATGAAAGGCTTTGAGTGGTTGCATCAAGAAGGCTGGGGCAGGTCAATGCACCAGCAAAAGCTGATGAGGCGATATATGAGGACAGTATGTCATTTGAGGCTCACCCAGAACATATGTGCGCCCAAAATCAGCTTCCATGTCTCCAAACACTGGTCCTAGGTCGACATATACAATGTCATCTTCCTGGAGTGCCACGTCTGCAACCTTGTCATAAATGGGGTGGATTGTGTTCTGGCCAACACGAGGCAAACGCTGGTGCCAGTGTTTTCGAGTGCCAAAGTCTGCTGCTGCTAGATCAAACACCTGCTTGTCTATGTCTGTCTCTGTGCAACCTGGTGCCAAGATGCCTGTGTGACAGATGGGCTGTTGTGGGACGAATCAAATGCTGTTTCTGCGGCATAAACTCAGCTTTATAATGAGCATGCAGTCACAGTCAATTGTTTGCAGGCCACTTGTATGTTTGAGCGTGAAACTTTGCAGTTATGTGCCGTGAGGTGGTTGGGCAGACTGCAGAGAGCTTACACCAGAGGCAATACCTTTGGACTCAATAGCTGCAAACAGATCCATGGCAATCTTTCGAGCACCCAGCAGCTGCTCGCTCAAAGCAGGAGCATTTTCAACAGCAGCTGTAGCTTTCGGGATGATGCGACTGGCAGGTGAGCGAAGACCTATAAAGTCAGGGAAGACGGATTGCCGCAGTGATCAAGAGACAAAAGCGGCTCGTGCGCCATAAAGAGAGCAACAACATACTCAAGGCTTGAGAAAACCACTTACCTGCACGAATTGGAATGCCCGATGTTGGCGCTCGCGGAACGTATACGTTCCACGAAGTTAATAACGCCATGGCAATCCGAAAAATGCGGGCGCTGACTCAATGCCAATCGACTCAAAGACCAATCAGAGCTGGAAAATATAATGTGCCTGGTTACTCGAGTACTGGCCCACAACAAAGCAGGTGAGCAAAACCGGAATGTCGCTTTGTACAAGAGAAACTTCGTCAACTCGCGTTACACTCAGAGCAGCTGAGACGTGGTCGGCACAGACCAAGGTCAAGCATTGTTCGATGATCAGGGCAGACACGCTGCTGTCGAAAGCTGCGGTAGTGCTTGCGTAAGTTATGCAAAACCACCCTTCGCGTTGAAGGTCACTTATAAAGCATACGAGCGTTACGTTTTGCAAGGGCCTAGCTAGGGTTGCAATTGCCAGCACGTAGCGAAATGGGAGAGACCACCACGTATCCAAGCTCAGAGGTTGTCCCCAAATACAAGACGTTACTGACTTGTACACACTGACGTACGCTGTGCTGTACTTGTTTGCCCCGAAGCAGAGGCACAGCCGACTTGCGATCTCGCATCTGAACCTTCTCAACTTATTGCTGCCCTGTCTGGGCTCGACCAGTACATTTGACTGTACTGGTGGACCAGTCCTGTTACAAAGTAGTGCAGCCTTCCTCGGTGCGGGAGCACCATGGCCACGGCTCGATTGAACAGAAACAATCGGTTACCACCTGAGGTTACAAGGTGACACATTTGTAAAGTTCAATATGACATTTACACCAGGTATGTTGTCTTCTGTCCTCACGCAGCGCGATAAATGATGCTGTGTTGATTTGCAGGATACTGTATGTTAGAAATCTGCCTTTCAACATATCTGCTGAAGAGGTGACTAGAGCATAAGAAGCTGGCTGCAAGCTTCATCTGCAGCAGTTAGGCAATGCATCATCATATGCTGATGTGTGCTGCAGATGTACGAGATCTTTGGGCGATTTGGAGCAGTGCGGCAGATACGACAGTAAGCTTGCTAGCTTGTGTAGCCGACTGCAGTGGCTCAATGATATTGATTTGCAGACGGCAGCACGTCAAACAAGAATGCATGCCATTGTGCAGGGGCTCAAACAAGGAAACACGAGGCACAGCATATGTGGTGTACGAGGACATATATGATGCTAAGACAGCTGTGGAACATTTGTCTGGATTCAATGTAGCAAACAGATATCTGATTGTGTTGTACTATAACCACAACAAGCACAGCAAGAAGGTATGCCCTGTCTGCAGCAATTTTCTGCCTGAAGCTTTGCGGCATGAGCACAACTTTCCTTTCTCCTCAAGGTTATCATCTGTGCCTTTGCTCAGATCCACCAAGCCCTTGCTAGTCTGCAAACAAGGGTCACATGTGTGTGTGGTCATGTGGTGGCTCAGCGTGTTTTATGCTGTGTGTAGCTGAGTACAAAAGACAAAGAAGAAGACCTTTTGAAGATGCAAGAAAAGTATGGTGTGGATGCTGAGCAGCATCCTCAGAAACCCAAAAACAAATCAGCAGCGTGACATGAGTACTGCAGGATTGCATCAGGGTTCGTGAGCAAGTCTCACTGGGCACACAATGTCAATCTGCTTTCAAAATATACTGCACTGCTACTCAAAATGTCAGTAGCACCATTTGGCCGGGTACAAAAGACTGCTGAGTACAACATTGCCTCCGGTTCCTAGCCCCATAAAGGCATTTCCCCATGCTTTGATCTCTGGTTGTTAGTGGTCATTGTCTGTGTGTTGAGTTTATGTCGTGAGTCAATTGGACACAGCAGCTGCTGCTGGTGACTTTCTTGGCTGCACTGCTACAAATCTACAAGCCTTTTCATTGAATCGTACGTACATGTATACAATTTGTAATGCAGGCTCAAGCCGCAAGAAAATATTGTGTGTAAGGCTGCTGATCTTGCAACATGTTCTCCATATACTATATATATATAGATTCTCCATGTATAGACTCTCCATATGCTATATATGCACCATACTAAGGTATACCGTATAGTACATATCGTAGAGATGTTTCACACGACTCATTTGCTCAACATCCTACACAACATGACATGGACTGTGATGTATTGTGTTTGTATGCCTGTTGCACCTGCAAAGTACCGCGAACGTACAATCATCTTGACAACCATGTATATGTGTGCTTGAAACAATTGCGAGCACCGTGCTCAGATTCAGCTCAGCATGACCCGAATTCAAATTCCCCTAAACTGCTCTGTCAGCGAATAACAACCTGAATGTGGCTTCCGCCCAAGGTATCGTCAACGTTGTCGGCAGCTCGCATGTCATTGCGCCTCTTGCTCGTCAC
>JAABUO010009882.1_pt1 | contig 10631 bp, 12 predicted proteins | sample 5559291 | NCBI WGS metagenome assembly JAABUO01 (sample SAMN10711878, study PRJNA513372) | rock metagenome | isolation source: Antarctica rocks | place: Antarctica: Victoria Land, Finger Mt sud
GTGCTCGTGGTGCTGCTGCTCTGACGCTGCCATGTCACTTTGTCACAGTTGACAGTGACTGCACTTGATGTGACAGCAGCAGCGTCATCAGTTGAGCAGTAGTCACTGTCATCCTCTGTACAGCTGCTACTCAAGCTGTCGTCACTGCTGCTGCCGTGGTCATCCTGCTGACCAAGCTGGTGAGGATGAGCATGTTGATCAGAAGGCTCAGCGTTCTGAACCACCCTGCAAAAACAAAGCCAAGCATGAAGCGGACAAGTTTATTGCGTCGCAAAAGCGAGTTGACACATTCCTACAAGCACTATTTTCCTGCAGAGCTTATAGAATCGCAAATTGGCAGATCAGAAATGGCTGGGACCAAAGCATCACTAAAGCAGGCAAGTGTCATTTTGTGCACCATACAGGGCAGCTCTGTCGCCTGAAGTGTGTCAACTGCACAAACAATGCACCAAGAGCAGCAGCACACAAACAGGACAAGATTAAGCATTACCTTGCATCTATACTTGCGCCAGACTGGCGGCGCCGAGTGCCTCTAGCACTCCTCTGAGCTTGAAAGTGGCGAGCCATGCCACTCAGGGAAGTGGGCAATGCCTCATCCTCATCTTCTCCTGAAAGGCTGCTGGAGGCCTCACTTGGGCTGTTTCCAGCAGGAGCCCCTGGCTGAAAAGGGTGGCCCTGGCCTTCGCGCCACAGGTAGCGCTGGAACTGCCCTTCTTGGTAGTTGCTCAGGAGCTGCTGTTCAGACGCTGCTGTCCCATCATTATCAGTACCTGCCAGCAGCACCCCCACTCTCAATTTGGCAGTGCAGCAGGTGAGTGATACAGATCTGCAGGACCAGGGACATGCAGACAGGCAAAATGAACAACTATTACTACAAGCGTCTCAACAGGTAAGCCTCCAAGACATTGCAGCGCTGCTGACCTGCTGATGACTCAACAGCCAAATTGTAAGACTCCTGCTTTTGCCGCACTGCATGCTCTGCAGCAGTTGGCTGCCTTGCTGCATCATCTGACCGCTCCACAGCACTCAGACGCTGGCTGTCAGACTCACTGAGTATCTCTTGCTGATCAGAGCCATCGGCCACAAGATCAGCAGCTATTGGTAACTGTGCCTCGGCAGGCTCTGAGACATGCCTGGTGAGCAATGCATGCTGCTCATTGTCCTCGCAACACTGGTCAGTATCAGCTGGTTGCTGCCCAATGTCACTGCCATGCTGCCTGTTCCTAGTGGGGGGCAGCCCACGGCCAATAGGATGCTGCCCTCTGCCCACGGGGCCCTGCCCACTGTCATCAACAGGCTGCCTGTTGCCATCATGATGTTGCCCATCATCTCCAGTATGCTGCCTTTCTGCCCTGAAGGACTGCTCAGTGACATCAGCCGTCTCTGCCTTTGCATCTGTTGACTGCAGCCCAGGCTCCAATGGCAGCTTGTCTGCATTGTCATCGCCTGATGCATGACCTCTGGCAGACCTTGCCATCTGCTTGGCATGATGCAGCTGCTGAGGTAATGCCTGAAGCTGCTGAAAGCAATTTGCCGTGTCCACATCCACTTGCTCCAGCAGTTGCAGCGTGGCCTGCAGCCTACTCAGGCCATTGTCAGCTTGTTGAGCTGACACCTCTAGGGAGTGCTGACCGACTGTGGTTGCATCCCCTGCTGTTCCCTGCCCAAGTGCGCCTGAAGCAATGGAAGAAGGCTGTGCTGCCAGTCCAGCCTGCTTGGCAGCAGGCACTTGTCCAACAAACAGCTGCCTGCTTGGAACTGCCACAGCTTCTTGGTAGCTGTTATCTTCCTTCCCAGACTCAGAAGGTGAGCTGACCTGTGTCTGTCCCGGAATGGGGTCACCATTGGGGTAGGGCAGGCCTTCCAAGGCTGTGGGGGTGAAGGGTAAGGCGTGACCATATGGTCCTGAGGTCTGCATGGCAGTGAAAGAGGGCCGGGTTTTGCATGCATAAGGTCCTCTTGTGAACTGCCGTGAATTTGCATATACATGTATCATTGTTCAACTGCATATTGGATATGTACTGTTGCTGATGTATTGCGTGCATATATATAGATAGATAGATAGATAGATAGATAGATAGATAGATAGATAGATAGATAGATAGATCAAAACTAGTTGAATATCATAGTCACTGCAATATGTAGCAGCTACATATTGCAGATATAACCTATGGCCAACCCATACATGTGAACATCACCAGGCAAGACCCACACACATAGTTGTCAGCTCAGCCACACGGCACTACTGTTTGCATCAGTCTTGTAACAAGTGCACTTCTTCCAGGCTCATAAGTCAGGTTGAGACACACCTGCTCAAGCGGCTCATCTTCGTCCACAGATAACTCCTGCAGTAGACGCTCCATCCATGGGTGAGTGACAGGCAGCAGGGGTGCTGCTGGTGACTGGGCCCCGCAAAGCAGCCCTTGACCAGCAGGGCTGGGCCTCCAGGCACTGCCTGGACCTGCTGGCGAATGCCCTGGAAGTCTGGTCTGATGTAGGTCATCATGCAAGCCTGCATCAACTAAATCAATCGTGGCTGCAATCAAGAGACAGTTTGGCTCATGAGCATGATGAATATGTCTTGCAGGGAAAGTTGGCCTATGTAAAGCAACATTTGTACATGCCAGTGCAGAGCATGTCTGATAATTGACATGCATGTACAATTTTACATGCATATTGATGGCCTCAGGATTTCCCCCTGAGGTTACATGTTTGCAAGGCAAGCAGTAAACACCATGAAGCTTATACGCTCATGGGATTACACCCCAAATTGTTTGCCACAGTGCAACAATCTCTGGCAGCATTGCTTACCACCCTCCAAGCCACTCCCAACAATAGGCCGCGTTTTGGCGTCAGGCTCACTCCCCTGTTGTTCCACCGCTGCCAGCAGCACTTCTCTGTCAGCCTGAGGCTCCAGTGGGTCCCCACCTTGCATCCCACCCTGCTGGGGATGCTCACGCATGTGCTGATTGGGGTTCTCTGCAGGCAGCTGCGCCTCCAGTGCAGCTGGTGACTCTTGTTGCACTGGGACAAGGGTCAAGTGAGGGGCATGCTGTGGTACAGCAGCGGCTGGCAGTAGCATGGGCAGAGCGCCATGGCCATAAGCTGATGCAGGGATTAGGTAGTAAGCCTGAGGGGTGAAGGCAGGCATCCCAGCAGACCCTGGCAGCAGGCTAGCAGCAGCCAAGACTGCTGCAGAAGTTGTTGGCAGAGCTTGTGTTTGCTGCTGGGGCTGTGCTATGGATTCTGAGCATGGACTCAATGGTGGAGGCAATGAAGTGTGTTGGGCGGAGACTGCCACAGATGCATTGAGCGTTGCCTGAGTGAGTGCTTGAGTGGGTGCTAGTGTGGATGCTTGATCGACATCCAAGCAACAGGTCATCTCAGCAGCAGAACTTGCAGACACAATTGGATTGCTGACTGAGTCAGCAGCTTGTGCAGCAGCAGCAGCAGAAAGACGTGCGGCTTCATCAGCTTCAGCCTCACAGACACCAGTAGGAAGACAAGGAGCAGAAGCTGCCTGGATTGGTGTCTGCTGGGCTTCAGGGGAAGGGGGATCAGGGACAACACCAGGAGAAGACACAGAGGCGCTCTGCTGCTGCACATCAGACCCCATTGTCTGTGCAACTGCTTGGGTTCCAGTGCAACTGTCTAACTCACCCTGAAGCTGCATTTGTGTTTGCAGCACAGCATGGTGCGACATCAGCAGTGACTCTTGTTGCTCCTCTTGCAGCGTTTGCAACATGGCCTGCTGATGATTGATCAGCCTCTGCTGTTCAGTAAACAACTGCTGCTGCTGGTGAGCCCGGTCCCACTGCTGCTGTTGCAGCAAGGCACCATGCACAGCAGATTGCTGCTGTAGTAGCTGCTGCTGCTGCTCGTACACTGCCTGCTGCTGCTCCAGCAGCTTCTGCTGCTCCTGCTGTTGCTGCTGCTCCTGACTAAGCCCTGCCAGCGCAGCTTCTGCCAGGCTTTGCAGCATGGCTTCATGTGCGTCTGATGACTGCTGCTCGTCCTGCTGCTGTTGCTGTTGCTCTTCATCCTGCTTCTGAATCTGTTGCAGGGAGGATTGAGCTAGCAGCTGCAGAGCCAGCTGCTGTTGTATGGCGTCCTGCTGATGTGCCTGTTGCTCCTGCTGCTGCCTCTGCTGGTGCTGTTGCAGCTGCTCCAGGGAGCTTTCAGATAGGGTCTGCAGCACCAGCTGAAGGAGTGCATCATCAAGGGGCGACAGACCAGATCCATCTGCCTGAAGGGCACCCACAGCTGCTTGCGGCGAGGCCACAGCTGGCAGTGAAGCGGCCACAGCTGGTGATGAGGCGGCCACAGCTGCTTGCAAGCCAACAGCACTCTGCATAGCGTCTGCAGCCCTTTGTAGCACAGACACAATTGGTGCATCCATGCCTGCTGTGACTGGATCCAAGCCTGGCTGTGCTGTGGCATGCAGCCTGTCCCCAGCCTGAATTGGGGACTGCTTGGTGACAGCCTGGGGGCTATCAGCCATGTCTAAGCCTGCTGGTTGCATGGCAGACTGTGGTGGCTGACTGCTGTGGCATCTGCTGCTGCTGTTGCTGCTGGAATGCTTGTCTGTCAGAGAGGTGACTGAAGCCCTTACACTTGCTTGCCATTGCTGCTTTGCATCCCCTGCAGCAATGTTGGAATTTGTTGACTGTAGGGGTTTTGCAAAGACACGGCCAATGATCAGCTGCAGACAAGGCGTGGTTGTCACAGTCCCATGAGCCTCAGATGCAAATGATGTAAGAAATGGTTTGTTAAAACTGTCAGTCTGTGCAATCTGCTTGTGGAGGCACAAAATAAGCAAAGTGTGCACCTACAAACAAACACTGCTGACTAAGACCAGCATCCTTCGGCTGAGCCAATGCAGCAACGACTTACTGTAACTTGGTTTGCTGTATGAACCAACACAAATGGCATTGTAATGACCTGGCGTGTGAAATGCTAGCAACATTAGTCAGTAGCTAGGCATGCATGCATGCATGATGTGGCCTAAACAGGCCATCAAATGTGCCAATGAGCACCTGGCTGCATGCAGGTGATAAGATGCTTACCTGCTTGCACATCAGTGGTAGCAAGCAGAACAGCAAGCTCCTCCGAGACTGCCTGTCGTGCAAGCTGCTCAATAGCCCGTCTCCTGACAGGAGCACCTACACCAAAGACACTGAATCCTGAGCTGACAGTGGCTGTCTGTATGCTGCAGTGCTTGCTTGACAAGGATCTGCGTTGTTTGGATGATCAGAGGCCAACAAATGGTGCTCAGGCTGAAATGATCTGTCAAGCATTGGCTGGTGAGAGTACTTATGCAACAGCAAGCCTGCTACACAAAGCAATCTGCATTGAAACAAACTAGATGTTGCTGAACACGTTACTGGGCATGTCATGGGGTGGTGCATGTGCTCTTGCAGTCAACACAGGTGCATTCTACTCTGATTAAAGGGCAGCTGTACCTGGCATGTCTGCTGGGGATTCTGGGGACTTGTTGTCTTGTGCGTCTGCCTCATGTGCTGCCTCTGCATGTTTAGGCTCGCCTCTGTGAAAGGCAGACCACAGCCTGCTGGCTACAGCATCTGCCAGCCATTCAGCCAAGCTGGCCCTCAGCAGCCCAGTGCCTGCAGATTGCTGCCCATCGTCATGCCTAGTGTCAGCCAGCTGTTGGGAGGGGCTGCCTTTCGGTACAGCTTTGCTGCTGGTGCTGCTGCTTGCTGTTGCCCTCAGCTGGTCATGAGCGCCTGCAAGGGTATGGGTGTGGTTCCCACCACTGCTGCTGGTGGCTGTGTGTGTAGTGACAGCTGTCTGAGCAGCTGCTGGACTGGACCCAGGGGTGGGCCATTGCAGCACCCCTGCTGGCTGTGCATCTGACACCTGAGCGTCTGATGCCTGGCCTGAAGCCAGCAGCCTTATGTGTGACATTTGAGCTGACTGTGGCTGAGCCGTCTGCTGAAGGGCAACAGCAGGTGGTGATGCCCTTGCTGACTGAGGTGTGGACTGAGGCCCTGACTCAGCATCATCACGCATCAGCTGCTGTGGCAGCTGCTGATGGAAGCAGGCCTGTGCAGGATGCAGCAGGTGCTGCTGCAGCTGCTGCTGAAACGGATCCTCTGGCAGTGACACAGCAGCTTCTGCTGCCGTCTCACCAGTGACCGATGCCTGACTTGGACTGACTGACAGGACTGGACTCAGCAGAGCCTGAACAGGATCCTTGATAATGCCTGACGGCCCAACACACGGCAGCCTCAGATTGTCAATAGGGGTGCCAGTGCCAGGCTGCTGCTGCATCTGCCAGACCCTGCTGTGTCTCACACCAGGCAGCTGTGCCTGCTGCTGTTGCTGTGCTGCCAGATCCATCAGCAGGTCGTCATACTGCTGCTGCAGCCCTGTGTCTGCTGCAGCCGCACCTGGGAAGCAACCATTGTCCATAGCCTGCATGCTCTGCGCTTGTGAACATGATGCCGGCTGAAGGCCTGGGTGTGAGAATGAGGTGGCAGGGGCAGCATCAGCTACATTGACTGGTGAGGTCTCACACGCAGCAGTGGGAACGTCTGTGCTGCTTGGCAGAAGCTCGTCAGCGTATGCGTGATGATTGTAAGGCGCTTGCCACGTGGCCTCAGGAACCTTTGCAGAAGTCGCCTGCCTGGCGGGTTTGTCACCATGATGATCACTGGTACTGAGTGAAGCTTGCACCAGGCTTGCATCTGTTTCACGCGCTGCCGTGGCTGTCATGTTCTCAACCTGAGCCATGCCAGAGACCTTCTGCTGCGTGCAGGTGTGGACTACAGCCTGTGGCTGACCAGGACGCTGTGCAGCAGCTGCCTGGGAATCATACACATGGGCTTGGTGTCTGTCTGCTGGGGGAACAGCATGCTTTGCAGCAGGTGCAGCAGGCTGGGGACTAGGCAAGGCTCTGGATGCATCCACAAGGGGCTGCAGCCGGTGTGCACATGGCTTGCTGCCCTCTGCTGTGCCCTGTAGAGCCTGACTGCCCATTGCTGAAGGGGCGGCCCCTTCAGCTAAAGGCAGCTGTTGTCCTTCCTGGGAGCTGCCGGAGGGGTCATCATCAAGGGTTACACGCCTGCCAAATGCCACACGAGGCTTCTTCTTCTGCCTGGCATTAGCTGGTGGGGGTTGGGGTGGGGTTTGCTGCTGGGAGTTGGGGCCAAGTGGCTTGCCTGCCTGCTGTGCCTTGGGCAGCAGAGGTTGGGTGTTGACGGACAGCTCTGTGAAAGGCGCAGCAAACGGCGCAGCAAATTTGCGCTTAGTGCCTGGAAACGCAAACACAACCATCAGTTTTTCTTGTCCCTGCAGCAAATTTGTATAAGCCATAGTAAATGTCAGAGCTGACAAAAAGACTCTAGCTAAGCCCAACAAAAGTCTTGCTTCGTGCAAGCTCTTCAAGAGACACCCGATTCCGCCTGGTCCAAATTGTCATGTCACATGCAGATTCACTGTTATGAGACCAAAATACATCTTTAGCATGCTCGCTGTCTGGTACTGTGTCAATAATCTTGGCAAGGATGTTACCTGGGGCACTGTTCAAAATGCTTGCACCCCTGGCTGCTGCAGGCTTGCGTGGTGGGGGCCTCATGTGGGCAGTTGCAATGCGCTGCTCAACATCCTTGGCAATGGCGTCTTGCAATGCTTGAACACTGCTGAAGGTCTCATCTGCAGCCATGCAGTTATGCAGCTCCTCCACAACACTGCCTGCTGAGCCTGTACACCCAGCATCTCTGTCTGACCTCTGGCAAAGCCTCTCAACAAGGTGACACACAAGCAACTAGTATTGTGGCTCTGTGCGGAGCAAGCTGACAAGATTTTTTGATGGTCCATCAGCTAAAGGGCATTCACAACGGCTGCTGTCAGGCCACACTCTACTTATGCAGCCACACAACTGCAGGAAGGTTTGTAGAGAGTGATGGAGCTCACAACAGAGCAATGCATGCAAGGCATTGCTTGTGTTTTGCACATGTTCCTGAAAGACAGTTTCTTGCCACAGCAACTGTAGACAGTACTGCTGCATGCAACTCAGATGCCACATCAGGATTGATCACTATTGCAATACCAGCTACATCCTTACAAGCCCAATTTCAAGCACGATTTTCCGAACAACATGCAGATCTGAGCCCTGATGCATGGCACCAGATGCAGAAGGGTCAAGCAATTCAGCACTTTGGCGCAGCATGACAGAACAAGACAACTCTGGCTCTTAGAAGGGACCAGGGCTGCAATGCAAAGTGCAGTGGCAAGCACCAGAGAGGGCAGCCGCTGCTTGCAACCCCAGGTGACAAGGCAGAAGTGCAAACTGCATCTGTGACTTGGTCATTGTCTACAGCTTGGCTGCAGCCATTGTTCCACGGCAATGTGATTACCTTGTCTGCCTGGGGGCAATGGCTTGCCATGCAGGCCAGCAGGTGCCTTGTCAAGCTGGGCACATTCCAAGGCACATGCTGCCTGCAACGCCTGCAGCTTGACCCACAGACCAGCGTAGTCCCCTGGCCCGCCCAGCCGGCCTTGTACCATCCTGTGTGCCAAAGCGTTCACTGTTGCTGCCACAGGGTCTGTTGTTGGTCAGAAGCAGCTGGCAAGATTGCATAGCACTCCCAAATTTGGAGTTATCGCCTAGTGCAGCCATATGCACAGGGAGTTTCTTGCAACTGTGTAAAGGGGCTGCTGAGCGACTGCTACATGACCAGAGTTGTAAGCTTCACAGAGCCAAATTTGACAGATGATACACCATCTGTTATGTTGTTGCAACATTGTACTGTACACCACTTGTAAAATCATCCCAGAACATGTTGATGGTTGTGGAACAACACAGGTTGTTATGTTTCAGCACCTTTATTGTCAAAAAGGTCAGACGCATTCTGTTGGGTCCATGTTGCCAGTGCAACTGAGCTTTCAGCTGACTATCTGAGGCTCTTGCCATGACATCAATTTTGCTCCCTTCACCCTTCTTTTCAACGTTCTGTTTGGCATTCACAGCAGCTCTTGCAAGCGCAATCAAGTCCAACAGTTTCTCACCTGGTAGCATGCTGATGCAGGTCATCTGCAGGTGGAAGGACCTGGGGCGTAGGCAGGGGTACCAAGCTGTTGCGCAAGCCAGCTTGAGCACATGCAATGCTTGCCTGCAGGTGGGCTGGCATGGCCTCCTGTGAAACCATGTTACTTCGTTCTTAATTACACAGCTGCACATCAGGACAGCCATTCTGTTCAGCTTTCACTACATACTTAAACTGCCAACAACGCAGCTCAAACACAGCACAAGTCGTCACGATGCTTGGTCGTTCACACACCTGTCTTAGATGCTGCACTACAATGAGGACTACTGCCTGATGTGAGGACGTCAAGTGTTGCATGCTGTTCATGCTCAGCAATCAAAGCTTGAAAGTGAACCTATGGACATTTGACACATCACAGGTGCAACATATTTGATGCAATTGTATGCACTGATCTGCCTACCATCTGCTGCTGTGGAAGTTGCTGAGAAACAGGCTGGAAGTCAGACCCCATGGGCACTGCTGGCTGCTCAAGGCAAGTGCCTCCTGAGGCTGCTGTTTGCCTTTCTGGGGAGACAGTTTGGCCTTTCAGCAAGTGGGCAGTGCTGCTCCTGCCGACTGCCTTCCTATGCTTCAGCTTCTGCAGCGCGTCAGCCTGCTTTGGTGCACCTGGCTGCCCTCTGCCATGCTGTGACTTGTTCACCTGAACACTTTGCATGACCTTGGGCTGCTGTGCTGCGTTGACTGCAGCTGTGCCCTGCCCAAGTGCTTGCTCTTGCTTTGCTACTGCACCTTGGTCTGCCAGAGTGGTCTGCGCACCATCGGCCAGTTTGATGCTTGGGAAAGCTTGCAGAGCCAGGGGCGCCTGCAGACTATGTCTAACTACAGGTTCACTGACTGCTGTGGTGATGGCTGGGGCCTGCTGTCGAGTATGGGCAGTGACTGGTGGCTGGCCTGGCTGACTCTGTACTGCTGCTGCTGCAGCAGTTGCCGCTGCAGTTGCGATGGCAGTGAGCTGCTCAGTGGACCAGGCGTAGCTGGGCAGCGGCTGCTGCTGACCGTGAAGCTGCTGAGGCAGCTGATGCATGGGGATGGGGTGAGGCTCATGGGACACAACATGCCTTGGTGGGGACTCTGGCCATTGGGAATACACGCCAGGATCTGCTATGTCATGTTGCAGTACATTGCCAATGCCTCCTGCCTGCTGAGATGCTGTGTCCTGTTGGTTGCGCAAATCCTCAAAGCGTGGTACCTCAGACCAAGGCAGAGGCAGAGGCTTGTCCAGCCATTTAGAGGGAGACATCATGTGTCGGGGCGTCCTCAGTGCAGCATCTGCATTATCAAGTTGCAGAGACCTCAGATGCTCAACTGACGTTTGTCCTGCTTCCTTAGGCTTGTCGTGTGCAGGCCCTACATGGCTTGGAGATACCATGCCTGCTGCTGTTGAATGCACTGGCAGTGATTTGGCTGGTGTGGTAACAAGCCGTGCTGGTGTTCTGCTGTACAACTGTCTGAAACGCATCTGCAGCAGCAGCCGCTTTTCCACAGGGAACTTGTGAACTGCAACACTGCTTGCATCTTCCTCAGGGGATCCTAGAGCTGTTTGAGGGGACAGCAGCTTGTGTG